>Ga0265797_10006978_pt1 | contig 15670 bp, 13 predicted proteins | sample P2T30metagenome_FD_192433 | JGI IMG/M metagenome (GOLD analysis project Ga0265797, IMG submission 192433) | Plant litter microbial communities from East Loma Ridge, Irvine, California - P2 T30 | ecosystem: Environmental > Terrestrial > Plant litter > Unclassified | place: USA: California... | reverse complement strand
TGCGTGTATATAGTCTGAGCCATGCCCTGATGTTCAACGTGCAGTTTCACCATTGCGCAACCTCCACGGGTGATCAGTTCTTCATTACAGTCTTCTCGTCCAAGTTCTTTGCAATTCCAATCCACGTACGATTGGAATCCTGGGCCTAAAGGCTTCTCTAATCTTGGCAGCCGTCTCTTGTTCTGACACGCGACCATGCTGGGCATCGGGCAACTACAGGGCAAGCCCCTCTACAAGACCATGAGTGCGGCATGCGGTGCTGCGTTCATGTTGTATGGTTACGACGCTGGAGTCTTGGGCGGTTTCCAGGAAACGAAGCAATTCCGCGATGCCATTGGCAACCCTCAAGGATCGTTTACGATTCCGCTTATCGCCTCTTCCTACAATCTAGCGGCTGGAGTCATGTCACTGTGTACTTCCTTCTTCGCGATGCAGCTAGGCAGAAAGCGGACCATTTTGCTGGGCAACCTTCTCATTTGCATTGGAGCTGTTCTGCAAGCCTCTTCTTACTCAGTCGCTCACATCCTGGTTGGCCGAATTGTGACTGGTGCTGGAATCGGTTGCATTGCTAGCACCGTCCCAACCTACATGGCAGAGATGTCCCTGGAGGCGAACGAGCGAGGGCCTGAAGTCTCTTACCAACTCGCACTTCTAATCTCTGGTGTCGCATTGGCGTACTGGATCGATCTTGGCTTCGTCCAAGGCCTCGATAGGCATCCATGGCTCTGGCGCATTCCCTTAGCGATGCAAAGCTGCTTCGCCATCTTTTCGACCTGCTTGCTGGCTTTCCTGCCCGACACTCCAAGATGGTACTACGCCAGAGGTCGCTACGATGAAGCAGACAAGTGTCTTGCGCGGCTCTACTCGTTGCCTGTTGAGTCTGAAGTCGTGCAGCAGACCAGGGAAGAAGTCCTGAACTCGCTCAAGGACGAAGAGAACGATTCCGCTTCCTTCAACTGGTGGCTTCTGTTCTGGGACAACAGCGAGCTTCAATTCGGTCGACGCTTGCGTACATCATTCCTCATCTTGTGGGCTCAGCAGTTCCTCGGTATCAATATGCTGGTCTACTTCTCCACCCAGATCTTCTCCAACTTGGGATATTCACCCATGCTCTCCGGCATCCTCGCTGGTGTCATGAACACCATCTTCGCGATCGCATCATTCCCTCCTATCTGGTTCATTGAGAAACTCGGTCGCCGTGCCATGATGTTCTGGTGTGCTCTCGGCTGTGGTGTTTGCATGATCATCTACGTTGCCCTCACGACTGTCGCCAATCCTACGACCGCAACTAATTGGGCTGCCGTTGCATTCATCATCTTGTACAATGTGGTCTTCGCCTTTGGTTGGCTCGGAACCTGCTGGATTTACGGTAAGCCATCAAACACATTTTATTCATTAATTTCATACTAATTCCTCGACAGGTCCCGAGATTGCTCCTCTCCGCTACCGTCATGTCGCTGGCAGCCTGGGCGCTGCGGGCGAGTGGTTCTCAACCTGGGTCATGGTCTTCGGTGGCGGCACTGGTATTTCCGCCGTTGGTCCTAAGATTTTCATCTGGCCCTTGATCTGCTGTTTCCTCGCCGCTGCTTACGTGTGGTACTACTGTCCCGAAACCACCGGTCGCACTCTCGAGGAAATCGATGTCCTGTTTGCTAAGCCTGGTCCACACCGCGATGCTCTGGAGCAGGCCGCTGTGGAGAGCAAGAGCAGAAGAAACTCGGCGCACTCTGGCCAGCAGATGTTCACTGAGAAGGCCACTGCCGCCCACATTGAGGGCAAGAATGCGGTCAACGTTTAGATCTATAGATCGACGTGCAACCACGGTTGCTTGGTCTTCGAAGTTGGAAACCATCACTTCAATACATCTCTAATGAGACATGTTCACTTTCGACGTACCCCATAATTGAACATCACAAGTCTGTCGCCATGTGCGCTGATAACCATCATATGAGGAACTTGGTGACATTGAGGATCGTTCGTCTAATAAACCTAGTGGGCATCTGTCAACAATTCGTTGCAGAATTGGAGACAATGAACGGCTTTTGTTTCAAACGAACGAAATGTGCGTCAGTACATCTCAATCTGATATCAAACATTGCCTGTATCCATCAGGAGCTTTTCAGTAGTCACAGGGCTCTTATTGTACAGTCTGCGGTAGTCAAAGGTTGACAATGCACATACATCTACATGATATGCATCAGACATATGGGGTTAATAGGGTTAGGGTGAGACATGCTTCATAAGCACTTTTTTGAGTACTTTCAGGTTTCGATTCTATGTATTGAATTGACCGAATACAGCTCATTAAAAAGCTTGAGTGGCCAATTCAATTCTCCTCTGACTCCAAGGGTGTCAACTGTGCGTTTTCACCACGTTTTACATGCTATAGCACTATCGCTTTCACCTCAGCCGATCGGCATTGTGATCGCGTACAAAGAGCTGACATGAATATTCTGGGCAAGAATGTCACCGCATACGCCATATTACCAATACTCACGCCCTATCTCACAGCTCACGGCTATTACAATCTTCATTTACGCGCATGCAATTGAGGTGGCAGTTGTTGACTGGTCGACAGCATCGGATGCGCATCCGTAGGGCGTAAAATGTTGAACCCACACTAGCCGACAGCGGGTCGCTGACTGATTCAGAGGCTCGGCATCAATGATCGCAACAAATATTTCCCACGTGTGCAAGTTTCCGATGGACTCTTGTCCATAGCTGTCGGCTCACTATCACAATGGAATTGTCCAACCGTAACAGCGTGGCATCTGACCCATACGAGGGCAGCAATGATGGAATTCCACTCGACAGACAGGCTTCCCGCACACAATACGCACTGCCGCCGACGGACCAGGGATATCATGCCTGGGTTGCTCTAGCTGGAGGGTTCTCCAGCAACTTCTTGATCTGGGGGTTTGCGCTGTCGTTCGGTATCTTGCAAGAGTACTACGCATCGAACGAGCCATTTGCCAATCAGGGCGGCATTGCCGCTATCGGCACAACGTCCACCGGAGTCATGTACTTGACAATGCCACTCTTTCTTTGGGGGTTCCAGAGATGGCCCAACGCTCGCAAATGGTCTTTATGGGCAAGCGTCCCTATCATTGCCGCGTCCCTCGTTGGCGCATCTTTTGCGAACACGGTATCGCAGCTCATTGTCTGCCAAGGCATCGTGTACGGCATTGCAGGCAACGCTCTTGTCATGCCTACCATCAACCTCATCAATGAGTGGTTCTCGCAGAAGAGAGGCCTAGCAATTGGCATAGCCATTGCTGGAGATTTTGCCGGTGGCGTTGTGATGCCTTTGATCTTGCAGGCTGTCCTCAACGAAGTCGGCTTCCGATGGGTGAGTTAGCCTTGCAATGTCCGTAACGCTCACAAACCATTTGCTAACTACATTTGTGAAGACACTTCGCGTCGTCGCTCTGATGATCGTCATACTCGCATCTCCGATTCTGTTCCTTCTGAAGCCTCGTCTTCCCATCTCGGCCAGCCATGTGGCACCGCCCGTGGATCTCGCCTTCCTCAAGTCGCCATTTTTCTGGACGCTCCAGCTCTTTAACACAATCCAGGCACTGGGGTACTTCCTGCCAACGAATTATCTGCCAACCATTGCTGAGAGCTTGGGGCTAGGCCGGACATTGGGATCATTGACCATCCTCTGTGTCAACTTGACCGGAATCTTCGGCTGCATCGGCGTTGGCGCACTCGTCGACCGGTTCGACGTGACATTGGTCTTACTTGGCCAGGGTCTACTCTCGTGCATTGCAGTGTTTGTCGCTTTGGGCTTCACAACATCGATTGCACCACTCTTTGTCTTCAGCCTGCTATATGGTTTGACAGCAGCAGCATACTCTACGAGCTGGGGCGGCGTCATTAGAGAGCTGCAGCAGAAACACGAAAGGACTGACGCCAATGTGGTCTTCGGCCTGCTCGCCATGGGACGGGGTGTCGGCTCCATCATCTCAGGCCCACTGAGTGAGACGCTGGTGGACGAAAGCAAATCTATACACGGTGCTGCCATCTCGGCATATGGATCGGAATACGGCTCGATCATCATATTCTCCGGTTGTACTGCGTTTGCAGGCGGACTAGCGTGGTTTGTCAGGCGAGCTGGTTTCATTTGAATTAGCGTAGCGTACAGACAAGAGAGAAGAGATCAGTGTTCCCGTTGTCAAGAAGAGGACTTCGAAAAAGCGGATGTAGACCATGTTCACGTGACGTGTTTGTTGGAGTACGATTAAAAGAGCATGGAGGACAACGAAACCTCGGGAGGAACTGACAGTATTGTGGGTCAGCACCCTTGTCCATCGGCAATCGACATGGCGCTTTCACGGTTTAGCTTCAAAGTCTGTAGTCTTCGCAGTGCCACTCGAGTGCCAGTACGAAGTTTGAACCTGAAGAGCGAGGCGCTTTGACAATCCGTTCAAAATTCGATGTCAGCCGCTTCTTAGCGCATCAATGGGAACAGGCATTTCATGAACGGTGCTGCCTGGCTTAAGGCAGCCAGCCATACAGTATCTCCTGACAACTATTGCGCGACCGCCACAGCCGCACAACATAACTCAAAGAGCCATTTTGCGGCCTACTATAGGCTACTCGCTCTTTGATATCAGCTGACTTCGATTTTAACGCGCATAATGCAACGGTCAGTTATTGCTATGCGGTCTGGCGAGGATTGTCGCCAACTTCGAGCAATAACAATCCTTACATTCCCATTGGGACTAGGGCTGATCATACCATATGCCGTGATTACTGGATTGGCTTTTCCCGCCGTTGGTATCATGCCCATGTTATTCTCTACTGTGCTAGGGAGCTTGATGTACGGCGGCTTGCTGCGTTCTCCGGTCAAGAGAGCCATCATCGACATTGCTTTGACAATAATGTATTTCGCGCTCCTGATTCCAAGGTGAGTAACGACTATCCATATACCAGCATAAACCATCTGACGATTTCCACTAGTTGGCTGCAAGTGTTGCACCGTGATTGGAATGGCGCCGGTCTCATCATGCTGGGCACATACGGAACAACGACAATGATGATCAATTTGTAAGACCTCTTTCCCTGCCTTGCTGTCGTCGTCTAACTCTTGCCATCATTAGCACTATCCACCTGTTCCTTAGCGTTCGGTCCGCCAGCCTCATAGAGCTGCCGACGATCACGTGGCAGTCAAACTCGTGTCCAGACTGCCAACATCATCAGCGCCATCGGAGCATCTCACTGGCTGGACATCAATTGGGTCTTCCTGGAGCTGGTTTTGGACATCCACATGAGCACAGGTTCAAAGAGGCCCACCAACCTTTCATTCGTTCTCGAGATATCGAATCACGTGTATCAAGCGAGTACCAAACGAGCGGATTCAATTCTCCGCGACGAAGCGCTGAAACTTTGGCGACCGACATGCGTACCGACTTTGGCGACATAGCAGACCGCTTGGCTTAGAGACTCCACCTTTTTGCCTAGTCCACGAGGACTCCCACGATCGAGCGCTTTAGAGCAAGCTCGTCCTTCTCCCAGCCCATTCTCAACAGCTCGAAGCCTTCTTCCAGGACTTCTTTGATCTTGCTCTCATCAACCTCTGCTTTCCAAGCCGTTGGCATTATCACGAAGAGGTGCGCTCCACTAAAGTGAAAGTGGAGAGCGCGAGTCAGCAATGCATCCAAAGGATCTCGTCGGACCACAAACTACACTTACATCCGCATTGCCACTGCCGCAGTATCTACGCCCACATTGCACTCTGCTTTGTACGCCTGGAAGAATGTGCGGAGCAGCAAAGATCCTTGATCCTCGGCTCGGAATCGTGCGAGGCACAGCATCTCTGCGCCCATTTGACCAATGTCGAATGCTGCCGTGCCAGGCTTTGCCAGCTCAAGGTCAAGCACAGTGAGTTTTGGCGCATCCTGCTCATTTGGCGCTGACACCAGCACGTTTCCTGTCCAGAAATCCCCAAACGTCCACGTTTCATTCGTAGTCAAGACTTCGTTCTCGGCAAATTCTGCAGCTGCGGTGATGAAAGGCTGTGTGTAGCCAAATTTGCTTGCTGCGGCTGGGAGACCGCCGTAATAGATGGAGCTGGAAACATCTTTACCAATGACATTGGAGCCGAACACATCTTTGATGGCTGAGTCATCGGCCGTTGTGTTGTGGATGTGAGCCAGGTACGAGCCAAGGCTCTGGCCAACGGATGCGACTTGTTGGCGAGGAGAGTCTAATCGAACCCACGATTTGAGGGAGGGAATGTCGCCGGCGTCTTCCATGATGAGGGCATGATTGTTTTTGTCGAATGCAAGGAGATTTGGAACGCGGACGGATGCGAATTTGGTGTTGGTAGAAGGTTTGCCCAGGAACTCGAATCCTTTGGCCTCGTACGCCTGTGAAGGTGTAAGATAAAGACGCAGAGGAGCATCACATTCAACTGGAGTAACAAACCAATCTCTCCTGCCCGATTTTGTACTCTGGCAGTCTCGCTGCGTAGTTCTCGACATGTTTGACGATGATGGAAGATGGTTCTGTCAAGCTTCAGCATCGCACTGGAACCTCGGTCGTTTGGGAAAGATGCTCACGGTCCTTTGCGTGGCCAACTTGAGCTCGGAATGTAAAACCTGACGCCCCTCCGGCCAGGCTCTTGACGGAGACACATGATGGGTAGCCATTCGCCTGGAGATAGCCCTTGACGCCATCTGGTGACGTGAGATCGTACTTTTGGGTCATTGCGAAAGCCGACACTAGAGAGGGTCAGGTGAACAGTATTTGGTTGATCGGTAGTTTCACATTCGACTTTTCCTTCAAGCCTGCGGTCTTCCCAGAGTTGAGCTACATTTATATAGAATCTATGCAGCCACTGAATGTTATGTACAAGATGGCTCATTATGATGTTGTTGCCTGAGGGTCGCCGCCAAGCAGTGGGAGCAAAAGCCGATGTTGCGATGCTTTTCTTCGTGGCCAGCTCGCGATGTTTCTCCATCCCCTTGAATCAGAAATCATCAATTCTATCCTCGCATGCGCAATCTGTTAGACGGGAAGAGATCTGATGCGTTATCCTGGCGCGTATGCGTACGTGAGACTGCCCAGACAACGGGTGGAGCTCTGCAACAATGCGTGCCCTCGGCTTCTGAAGACGACCGCCGGATAAATGGCTAAAGTGCAGTGGTGCGGCGGAGTTATTATCCATGACTACTGAACACACAGTAGCTCCCGTACTGCTGTGCGATACAATATATACGTGTCAAGGTAGTTGCCATTCTGGTTCATACTGACTTTCTGCAACTCCCCATCACAATGCCTCAGATCCGAAACCCAATCCTTCCAGGCTTCAACGCCGACCCCTCCATCTTGAGGGTCGGCGAAGACTACTACATCGCCACATCCACCTTCGAATGGTATCCAGGTGTTCAGATCCACCACTCGAAAGACCTGGCGAACTGGAATCTTGCCATCCGCCCACTCAACAGAAAGGCACAGCTGGACATGAGAGGCGAGCCCGACAGCTGCGGAGTCTGGGCACCATGTCTCACACACGATGGTGAGAAGTTCTGGCTTGTCTACACAGATGTCAGACGTAAGGATGGTTCTTTCAAAGACACTCACAACTACATTGTCACTGCGCCTAACATTGAAGGGCCATGGAGCGACCCAGTTCACGTGAACTCCTCAGGTTTCGACCCTTCGCTTTTCCATGACGACGACGGAAAGAAGTGGTTCGTCAACATGTTGTGGGACCACCGCAGCCGTCCTCGCTCCTTCGCTGGTATCCGCCTGCAGGAGTACGATGCTAAGGCAGAGAAGCTGGTGGGACCTAGCAAGACCGTGTTCTACGGTACCGAGCTCGATCTGGTCGAAGGCCCTCATCTGTACAAGAGGAATGGCTACTACTACCTCCTTACGGCAGAGGGCGGAACTGGTTACGACCACGCTTGTACGCTCGCAAGATCGCGGGATATCTGGGGCCCATACGAGGTGCACCCTGAACAGCACGTCTTGACCTCCAAGGATCACCCACATGCAGCCTTGCAGCGTGCTGGCCACGGAGACATCGTTGATACGCCGGATGGAAAGACATACATGGTCCATCTCACTGGTAGGCCGACCACGCAGGAACGTCACTGCGTCTTAGGTCGTGAGACTGGTCTCCAAGAAGCATACTGGAAGGACGACTGGCTTTACGTTAAGAACGGGCCTGTGCCCTCGCTCTATGTCGAAGTCCCAGGAACCAGAGACGAATCCAAGTACTGGGCCGAACAGCGCTACACCTTCGACAAGGAGTTACACAAGGACTTCCAGTGGCTTCGCACGCCTGAGACAGATCGTATATTCAAAATCAAGGACAACAAGCTCACATTGATCGGTCGTGAGTCTGTGGGGTCTTGGTACGAACAAGCATTGGTCGCTCGCCGCCAGACTCATTTCTCCTACGATGCAGAGACCGTTGTAGACTTCTCGCCAGAGGACGAAAGGCAATTTGCTGGACTAACGGCATACTACTGCCGCTTCAACTTCTTCTACCTGACTGTCACTGCCGATGCAGACGGCCAAAGAGAGGTTCAGCTCCAGACTTCCGAGGCCTCGTTCCCATTCGGTAACCTCAGCAAGCCTCTCAACGAGGCTGCCAAGATTCCAAACGAGGGCAAGGTTAAGCTTGCACTCTCCATCCGCGGTCCGAGCCTACAATTCTCTTACGCTGTGGGAGACGGAGAACTGCAAAAGGTTGGCCCAGTGTTTGATGCGTCGTTACTCTGTGACGAATGCGGTGGCCACCCTGCTCACGGCAGCTTCACTGGCGCATTTGTGGGTATGGCTTGCTCGGATCTGAACGGTACGGCTTTGGAGGCGAAGTTCGACTACTTTGTCTACAGGCCTGAGCATTCAAAGCTGGATCGATACGACATCTAAGAGACGAAATAGTTGGTCTAAAAATGCAATGTCTGCCTCGCGCTTTCGCCTCATCTGAATTGACATGTGTGCACGCTTGCCTGCGAGCAATCTCGTTCCAAGGGAAGAAAAAAGACATGACATGAGAGAACATACGCGCGAGCCATATAATTTGCTCTGGCCTTGACTTGCACTGACTTCAGAACAGACCCTTGGGAAACCCAACCGGAGCAGACCCTTGTCGCTGCATCGACAACGGAATCACCTCTCCCACCCAGGTCGCACTTTTCTAACGCTTCTCCTTTTTCGCCCTCGACAGATCCTTCTCATTCAAATTTGAGAATTTCCTCTTGACGGTTCTCCTCGTGCGAGTAGAAGCCAGGGTTTGCGCTGGCTGTGGTACTTGCGCAGCCGCCTGTTATGCTTGCGGTACTGGCTGTTGTGCTTGCGCTACTGGCTGTTGTGCTGGCAGAGCTGGCTGTTGTGCCTGCGGAGGAGGATGGGGATTAGGGGGCTGTGGTGCTGCTGGAGGAGGCTGTCGCGGTGGGGGAGGCTGGTACTGAGGAATGGGCTGGGGATTCCGAGGGGGCTGAGGTGGAGGAGGCGGAGGACGTTGCGGAGCAGGAGAAGAAGCGTGACGAGGTAGCGGCGATGGGGCAAAGGGATATGGATTTGGGGAGGAAGAGTTTTGGTAGGTAGGAGTGGTAGGAGCGGGTAGAGAGCGCCGAGAAGAGGGAGAAGATGGACGATAAACAGGGGAAGGAGAAGGACGAAAGTGAGAGGAGCGAGAGGAGTGACGGGAGGGAGAGCGAGAAGGAGGAGGACGAGGGGGGGAAGAAGGAGCAAGAGGGGGAGAAGACAGAGCGGGAGTGGGGGAATGAGGAGGAGGAGTAGGAGGCTGTGGTGTCGCTGGTGAAGGTGATCCCGAAGCCTGCACCGGATGCCGCGTTGGCGACAGGGAGGGAGTTTTTCCTTGATGGGCTCGTATTGGCGATGACGGTGCACTCTTGGGGTTGCCGGACGAACTGCTGGACGAATTGGAGTCTATCTTCGCCCGGGGTGAACGGTAGCCGCCTCTGCCGGGCCCGTTAGCAGGCCAGTTGGCAGGCCCGTTGGCAGGCTCTTTGGCAGGCTCGTTGGCAGGCTCGTTGACAGGCTCGTTGGCAGGCTCGTTGGCAGGCTCGTTGGCAGACTCATTGGCAGGTTTAGGCTTTCGCGGTGTGACTTTGGCGAGCTCTGTGCCAGCCTCGTCGCCAATGTTGGTCGAGTAGTAAGCGTCGAAGGAATCGCTCAGACGATAGATCTTCGTTTTGGCCTCACTCTGGAAGTTTGAGCCATCAGTAAGAGTTTCTGTTGTGCCCGTTCGGAGTATACATACCAAGTCGAGGATTTCTTCGTTAATCTTATGGCCGTTCCATTCTGGGCTGTCTGCCGCAGCGACTGGCAAAGGTGGCCAAGACGAATCCTGCCTTGGAATTTTGCGAGTGCGGATTCTTTTCAGGACACGCTGAAGATCAGGGCGGTCTTTAGGATTAAAGCGCATGCAATCTTCAATGATGTCCCGCAGCTCTGAACTGTACGGAGCTATTTGCCATTCGTACCACGTTGGCTCTTTGTACGCCTGGAATCTGTTCCAATCACCGAAGCCTTCTGCTTGGATCTGCAACGAAGCAACGATGTTTGCAATGCCCCAGACATTAGCCTTTGAGGTAAGTGGCCAGACTTTCCTTTCCCTGCTCATTGCCTCTGGATCTTGTTCAATTGGCATATTTTCCAATGTTCCCCAAAGACCTTGGCCAGACACCTCGCCGCCTGGTAGGAAGATTGCCAGCCCGAAATCCCCAAGTTTGGGCACGGGATAGCAGCGGTAACGTGTATCGCTGGGTAAGCTCAGGAAAACATTTGACAGTTTCATGTCGCGGTGTGCGATCGAAGTCCAATTACCCATTGGGTTTTTCTCCATCTCTCCGTGCTCGAGGACCAATCCCGCGATACACATGCACTCAAACACGTACCATAGGAACTGTTCAGGTATCCAGAACAGATCTTGGGGACTGTTTTGGCGCTTCCAGTGCTTGTTCATCAATGTATGTAGATCTTGTAAAGGACAGAACCTGTTGCACATAGTCAGCATCTTGTACAGATATCAACGGTTCAAACCTCGAGATCGACGCGTCATTTCGAAGAATACACCGTGCCGTCAACAAACAGAGACTTGAACGTACTGCAATATCGTCAGCATTGGGCCAGAGTTGGAGGAACTGTTGGCAGTCAAATTCATACCTCAAGATACAACCGATAGAGTCGGCGCTCCTTGGCAATGCGCCAGCTCAAGAGCTTGACGATGAACCCCGAGCCGATCCTTCCACGGAGATCTGACATTGTTTTCACTTCAACAGGAACATCCTGGTCGCGATGATCTTTCAGCCAGAGCCACTCCTGGTCCCAGATTTCCTGCTCTTCGTAGTTACAGTCTTTGACAACAACTCGGTTACAGATCTGGCCGTTTTCGTCCTGTTGGATGAACAGGTGCGTGCTGCCAAAGGTGCCTGAGCCCAGTGGCCAAGAACCGATCCACCTTTCGCCCTGAGGCTTCGGGGTCTCATATATATCGACCTTGTCGTCCGTTGCAACATTCTCATTGGACTCTGTGAGGTCATCCCAGACTGTGGCTCGCCATCTTTTCGTCAATGCAACTGTTCTTGGATCCAAGTGTCCAGAGGCTTGACTCTCTAGAGCTTCCACGAGGACACCAAGAGCAAGCCACAAGTCGGCATTGGCGCCACTCACCAGTCCAAGTTGCTCGCGAAGGACCTTAGGGTCCTTGAATTTGTATAGATTGAGTCTTGCATATTTTTGTTTGGCCTTGTCAATCCTGGAGAAGGCCTCGCAGATCCTCTCAACGATGTTTCTGTGATGTTCTTCATCCCGGAGCAACTCCTCTTTCTCGTCCAAAACCACTAGGTTGTCACAGTCAGCATACAAATGGGCTCAGCACTTGTTTTGAACTTACCAGGGCGGTGCTCTTCTGTGGTCAGATCCCACTGAAAGCACATCCACGTGTGAACAGTCTCTGGATTAGCCATTTTGAGAAGCGAGTTGGATTAGATCGAGGTATTTGCAGAGGTCGCCTTGGACTTCCGATGGAATCGAAATTCCATGTTGGTGATTATTCTTTGTCTGAAATCGCTTTCACCGCTTCCGGAAATCGCTCAGACGGTGGATAGTGCGTCCTTTGTCCATTGTGTTTGCGCTACCGCTTTGCTTGCAAGTTGTTCTGCAGGTGAAGACAGGCTGTGATATGTGTGCACCAGGCTTTGTTCGATGAGGGTTGAGGCCTCTTGAGCGTACCAAATCCAAATTTCAATGTCAACACTATATACAAGAGATACCTAATGTCGAACCAACCGTAAGCGATCAAAAGCGTTCGATGAGGCTCTCACGTTGCCCATCGCAATTCCTGCGCGTATTCAAGAACATCACCATCTTCCAATTCCAGTGGTAGTGTCACGGGAAGGTTGTTGATTTGCCGGTCGATTGCCCGCAGTAAATTCTGAGCCCTGATGCGATCTTCGGGAGTCGGCTCCAAGCATTTTTCGACAAGACCGCACAGGTCTTCGCCATATGTGGCCACGAGCTGAGATTTCGCTTGGACATCAACACGGCCCTCGTTCTCACCATCATAGCGAACTACCGGCAGTCTACCAGTCGGGAGCTCCATCAGAGCCAGTATAACCCTGCCGATCGCCCAGATGTCGGTGGCAGACGAGAGCTCGTGATTAACCTCAAGATCTTGTGGATATCGATTAAACTCAGGTGCTTTCCAACCCGGAGTGCCTGCACCACGCATGCCTTCGGGATTTCCCAACGGCTCGTACTCTCGTGGGACAGCGAGGCCGAAGTCGCCCAACTTGCAGACTGGGATTCCGCGACTGGTGTTCGCAAGAGGTGCCGCCAAGAATATATTGCTGGGCTTCAGGTCACGGTGAATGATCTCCTCCCAGTCGTCTGCCGCACGGTAGTCATTGCTGAGAGGATTGTAGCCCGACTCCATGACGCATGCTGCCGCAGCCAAGTCTTTGTAGAAGGACCAAAGGGCTCGAGTCGGAATGCGCACTTGAGGTATTGGCTGACCATCTTGATCGAGCCATGGATTGCGTCCGTCAGTTTTAGCGTGCTCACGGAGCAGATTCATGAGGTCTCCGTGTGGGCAGTATTCCATATAGATGCGCTGTATCCACTTTTCGTCCCCTTGATCCCTCTTGGAGGTGGCGCCACGATACTGAACGATGCCACTTCTGCTGCCGACGGACGAAAGCTGGGCATGTATGGCGCGCTCTCTCAGCCAATTCTCGTTCCCTGTGTAGTCATTGGAAATCCACATGTACTCGTTCGCATATGAATTCGCGATTGAAAAGTATTTCACAACAACACGCTGCAAGAAGCATTAGAATCGTTTCACGCCATCAGTGCCGCTGAGCCAGGGAGTGTCACGATGACACGCTCCACTCAACGAGAAGCACACGTACCTCAATAATCGTCCCGTGATCGTCTGAACGAATGCCCGTCCAAAGTTGTGCCTGGCCAGTGGCGCCTTCGCCAAAAGTAGTGAGATACTGCCATTCACTTGGCGCCTGGGAATTTCCTTTCCAAATTAGATCACTAGCGAGAGCATCGGCGGTTCTCGCACGAGTCCGGACGACAAAGCTGATGGGAGAACCAGGCGGCGACGGTGCATCTTCCTGGACTACCGGCGGCCATACCGGAGACTGACCTCCATGAGCCCTTCGCATGCTTGCTTCCCTTAAAAGCTCAGCTCGTTCCAAGTCGCCCCTTTGGAAGCGATCATCTTCAGCCGCTTTGATGATGTCGATATAATCTTCCCAATCCCAACCAAGGACTTTTTCCAGAGCCGTGTTGACCTTGGTCCGGAAGTCAGCCATGGCTATAGCTGATAGGTCTTCAGGGAAGATCGCTGGTTGGTTGGCCTCGACAAGTCTATGTGCCCGGCTGTACAGCCTCTCCCAGGTCGGCTTGTCCTTTTCGTCCCATTGCTCGCGGAGAGCCTGCCACTTCAGATTGAAGTCCTTCAAAGGGTTCACTTCTGGCTCTAGCGGTTTCAAGTCGCCGAGAGGTATGCCATCCTCAGATTGCGGTTCCTCCCTTATGGCAGGCCCAGGGCCGCTGTCTGGCCGAGAACTCCTCTTCGACGGCTGCTCGCCATTATGGTCATCGTCTCGCTCGCGGCTTCGTTTTCTTCCACCTGACAAGCTTCTCGAGCCACCATCACTTTGCCCGGCGGACGCTGGCCCTTGTTCATCCTCGTCCTCGTCCTCGTCTTCCTCATCTCCCTCGTCGGAAGACCCAGCTGCATCGTCTTCATGACTAGAAACGACAGCAGAAGAAGACAGAGACTCCGCCAGACTCGCATCCTGAGCCCGAGCCAACATTTCACTGATGTACTGCTCCCAGGTCCGAGTCTCCCCCACCAGCGAATCAATCCACTCACGGGTTACCCGATCACCATCCAAACCCACAAGCTCACTAACGCGATCCTGCTGAACCGCAAACCGCTGCAGCGCATTCGATCGGATCATCCTCGATTCGTCCGCCCTCCGAATCGCATCGATCTCGCGCTGGCGCCACTGCTCGCGTGGGTTCTCCGTCTTCCTCTGCGCAATGAGGCCCGCGTCTGCTAAGTCTTCCCATCCAGGCTGGTGGGCGTCGATGACGTCGAAAAGGGCTTGGACGTAGGCGCGCGGGTCGATGAAACTATCGAGCTCATTGTGGACTGCGGTGGTGGCTCGTGATCGTCGCAGCCCTAGACGGCGGTGAAGCGCGGATACATGATCGACGAAGGCTTGCCAGTCCGAGGAATCATGGTCGTCGTCCGCCATCGTGCGTGGGCGTAGTGGTTGGTATGTGTGACGAGCTCGTATTTAGCCAGACGGCGATGATAGTGTAGCAGGCGAATGATCACGGGAGTAATCGCATGCAGTGTTCCGCAATGAAGGAATAGTTCGCAGCCATCATGCGGTCGCCGCATTGGGCTGGGTGTTTTCTTTGTTCTTTGCTCTTTGTTTGTTGGCGTGCCGAGTAGCTATGCGTGTCTTTGTCAAATTTGCGGCGATTCTGGCGGGAATGGAAGAGTGTGCTTTACACATATTGTTGGTGTTTATTTCATAGGAAACATCTCTGCGGCAAGGTGGGACATGTGAGTCGCACATAAAAATACATCTCGTAGTCGTGCAAACCAAAATCACAAATAGCTCAATCGTCGTATCAAATCAAATCTTGTAGTCGTGCGGACCGAAATTACCAATCTTTCACCCATGACACCAACGAGCTAAACGACACATCCATGCTGCTGGCCAGCAGCTCCTCAACTCAAAGCGCTCTACACTGCCCATCTATCGAGACTCGTCCGCAGGAGCTGGTTCGGAGGGATCTCTTGAATTTCTAGAATAGAGATGATATGTCAGTATGAAGTGAACGGGTTTGTCATTACTTTTCTGTTGGTACTTACGCCATGGGGTCGTCTTGGATGACGGATCTGGATAGCCGGTCGCCAAGTCTCGAATCGATTTGTAGAGGCCGACCGGCGTCGGTCTGTCAGCAGGATCCATCTGTATGCAATCCTCTGCTATGTTAATCAGCTCTTGAGGGTAGAAGAGTGAGTCGTTAGGGAAGCCTGGGAAGGGTCGGTCGTTGATGCCATACTTTGCTTGGACCCTCGGGGTCTTGAGGTGCATGAGTTGTAAGACCGTGAGACCGATTTGGTATACGTTGGTTTTCGGTG
>Ga0265797_10006973_pt1 | contig 15677 bp, 15 predicted proteins | sample P2T30metagenome_FD_192433 | JGI IMG/M metagenome (GOLD analysis project Ga0265797, IMG submission 192433) | Plant litter microbial communities from East Loma Ridge, Irvine, California - P2 T30 | ecosystem: Environmental > Terrestrial > Plant litter > Unclassified | place: USA: California... | reverse complement strand
GCGCGCTTTTCCAACGCGATCGTGGCCAGCATGGGCGTGAAGGATTTCACGCCGCTGGACATGCGCAAGATCCTGGCCGGCAAGGCGGCCGGCGTGACTGTCGGCCTGGGCAGCTACACCGACGTGATCGCAGGTGCCTCGGGCGCCACCGACATCGAAACGATGCTGCAGCTGCTGTGGCTGAAGTTCGCAGGCGTGCGGCGCGACGAAGATCTGTTCCACGCGTATATCGACAAGCAGGCCGAGATTGCGCGCAATGCCAGCGGCCAGCCGGGACGGCGCTTTGGCGACGCCGTGGTGTCGGCACTGTTTGGCAATCACCCGCGCGCACCACGCTCGCTCGAGGCCGACGAATACGCCAAAATCGACCTCGATCGCAGCATCGCCATCTTCCGCCAGCGCTTCTCGAGCGCGAAGGACATGACGTTCATCCTGGTGGGCAGCTTCGACGAAAAAGCGATCCGTCCGCTGTTGACCAGCTATCTGGGCACCCTGCCCACGCCCGCGCTGCCGGTGGCGTACCGCGACGTGGGGCTGCGCCCGGTGACGGGCGTGGTCAAGCGCGAAGTGCGCAGCGGCACTGAGCCCAAGAGCAGTATCTCGATCAACTTCACGGGTCCGGCTGAATTCTCGGAGGCCGAGCAGTTGCGCCTGTCGGCGCTGATCGAAGTGACCAATCTGCGCATCATCGAGGTGCTGCGCGAAAAGATGGCGATGATCTACGGCGGCGGCGCCAGCGGCGCGCTCAGCAAGATCCCGTACGGGAACTACTCGATCGGCATCAACCTGCCGACCGGGCCGGAAAATGTCGACAAGGTCGTGGCCGCGACGTTTGCCGAAATCAAGCGCCTGCAAGAGAACGGGCCGGACGCCGCCGAGCTGGAGAAAGTCAAATCCGGCTGGATCCAGAACCACCGCCGCTCGCTGCGCGAGAACGGCTACTGGGTGGCCAATCTGCAATCAAGCCTGACCGAAGGGACCGACCCGGCGTCGATCCTGAAGGTCGAGCAGCAGGTGGCCGCGCTGACGGCGCAGGACGTGCAGGCGGCGGCGCGGCGTTACTTCGATACGAAGAACTATGTGCAGGTGGTGCTCAATCCTGAAGCGGCCGCCAAGGCAGCCAACGTGGCCAAGACGCTGCCCGCAGCGCAGCCGGGTCAGCCGGGCCAGCCGGGTCAGCCGACGCTGCCGGGCACCTGATCCGCCAGGCGCGCCGGCCTGGGCTTTCGGGCTGCCGGCGCGCATCGTCTATACTGTGCGTGCCCGCAGCGGGCATTCACCCACGTACACATCAACGCCGGCGCCAGGCACCATCGGCGCTCTACTGGTAACAATCCATGAGCATGCCCGATCACCCGGTTCACTTGGCCAGCGCCCTGTTGCATGGCGCCCAAGCACACCACCGCGTAATGCCGGCGCACTGAGTCTGCAGCCACATGCATTCACCCGACGAATACCGCGCCGAGATCGACCGCCTGCGCAAGACCACGCGCGATCTGGTTGCGATGACTACCCTGCCGGCCATCTGGGGCGACCTGCCGCCGGAGGGGGTCATCGACAGCCTGGCGAGCTTCCTGCGCACGACGCTGGACCTGGCCCTGGTCGGTATCCACCTGCCGGGCAAGGGCGAGATCGATCCACTGGACACGATTCGCCTCCGGCGCAACGATGACAATGACGATGATGGGGCGATGCTGGCGGCTGCGCGCGCGGCGCTCGACGCCGCCATCGGGTCGGCCGACCCGCATGACATGCGGCCCGCGACCCTGCATGCCAACGACGCGCCGCTGCAGTTCGGCACAGCCCGCTTCGGCATTGGCAGCGAGCTTGGCGTCGTGGTCATCGGCGCGCGGCGCGCCGGCTTTCCGTCCGAACACGAGCGCCTGCTGCTGGGCGTGGCTGCCAACCAGGCCGCCGCCATCCTGCAGCGCCGCCTGGCAGAACGTGCGCTGGCGCGCAGCGAATCGCGCTTCCTGGACCTGGCCGACGCCGCGCCGGCCATGCTGTGGGTGACTGAGCCCGATGGCAAGCTTTCGTTCCTGTCGCGCGCCTGGCACGAATTCACGGCCCAGGACCGGGGAACGAGCCTGGCGTTCGGCTGGACGGCAGCCGTGCATCCCGACGAGCGCGACGCGGCGCTGCACGCGGTCGTCGATGCCAATGCGCGCCGCGTGCCATTCAGCATGGAGCATCGGCTGCGGCATGTCGTCGATGGGTACCGCTGGGTGATTGCGACCGGACAGCCGCGCTTTGCGGCGAACGGCGACTTCCTGGGTTTTGTCGGCAATGTGCTCGACATCAGCGACCGCAAGCGCACCGAACAGGCGCTGCACGAGACGCGCGACACGCTCGTCACGATGTTCGACGCCCTGCCGGTGGGCGTGGCCGTGGCCGGCCAGGACGGCAAGCTGCTGCTGTCGAACCAGGCAATGCACCGCTACCTGCCCACCGGCGTGCTGCCGTCGCTGGACGAAGAGCGCTACATGCGCTGGACCGCGTTCGATGCAGATGGCCGGCCGCTGGAGCGCCGTGATTTCGCCGGCGCACGCGCATCGCGCGGCGAGCGCGTCGTGCCGGGCATCGAAGCGCGCTACCTGGGCGACGATGGTGTCGAGATCTGGACGCAGGTGGCAGCCGTGCCGCTCAAGGGCCGCGACGATGTCACGCGCGGCCACGTGGCGATCGTCACCGACATCGACGCCTTCAAACGCACCGAAGCCGCGTTGCGCCTGGCCGAATCCCGCCAGCGCGAACTGTTCGACGAAGTGGCCAGGGCCAACCGCAACCTGAGCGAATTCCTGGCCGTGCTGGCGCACGAACTGCGCAATCCGCTGGCCCCTTTGATGACGGGCCTGGAATTACTGCGCGTCGGGCCTCGCGACCCCGCCGTGGCGGCCAATGTGCGCGACATGATGGAGCGCCAGGTCCGGCAACTGGCGCACCTGATCGACGACCTGCTCGACATCGCGCGCGTCACCAACGGCAAGGTGGAGATACGCAAGACCCGCGTCGACCTCAATGCCATCGTGACCAATGCGGTCGAGACCAGCCTGCCGCTGATCGACAAGCATCGCCATGCATTCGACCTGCAGCTGCACGCTACGCCGCTGCCGGTACAGGCCGACGCGACCCGCATCGCGCAGGTGGTCGGCAACCTGTTGACCAATGCGGCCAAGTACACGCCGCCAGGCGGCGCGCTGTCGCTGCGCGTGACGCAGGATGGCGCCCACGCCGTCATCACCGTTACCGACAACGGCGTCGGCATTCCCGCCGCTTCGCTGGAATCGGTGTTCGAGATGTTCAGCCAGGTGGGCAGCAACCGCCAGCACGCGCAGGGCGGCCTGGGCATCGGCCTGTCGCTGGTACGCCAGCTGGTCGATTTGCACGGCGGCGCGGTCAGCGCGCACAGCGAGGGCATCGGCAAGGGCAGCACGTTCGTGGTCAGGCTCGCGCTCGATGAAACGCCGGCAGCGTCGGCGCCGCTTGAGGAGGTCGCCGCTCAGGGCACGCCGGCTGCGCCGGCATTGCGCATTCTCGTCACGGACGACAATGTCGATGCGGCGGTGACGCTGTCGATGCTGCTCGAGATGGAGGGCCACGCCGTCACGCTCGCCCATGACGGTCAGCAGGCGCTGCAGATGGCCGCGCAATGCGTACCGGACGTGGTATTTCTCGATATCGGTCTGCCGGACATGTCAGGCCACGACGTGGCGCGCGGCCTGCGGCGGATCGCCGGGCTCGAACGCTGCACCATCGTCGCCGTTTCCGGCTGGGGCGCGCAGGACGACCTGGCGCGCTCGAGCGCCGCCGGCTTTGATGCGCATTTCACCAAGCCGGTGGACTCGAGCCGGGTGCTCGATTACCTGGCGGTGGTGGCTGCCAGCATGCGCTCGACGTAGCGCGCGATCAGGTCGATCTCGAGATTGACGCGCGAACCGGCCGCCAGGTGGCGCAGCGTGGTGACCTCGATCGTGTGCGGAATCAGGTTGATCGAGAAGCGGCAGACCTTCTGGCCGCCCTCGTCCAAATCGTGCACCCGGTTGACGGTCAGCGACACGCCGTTGACGACGATCGACCCCTTATAGGCCAGGAACTTGCCCAGCTCGTGCGGCGCATCGATGATCAGTTCGCGCGATTCGCCGACCGGCTCGAAGCTGTGCACGACGCCCAGGCCATCGACGTGGCCCGACACCAGGTGCCCGCCCAGGCGCTCGGCCAGCGTCAGGGCTTTCTCGAGATTGACTTCACCGGGTGCGTCCAGGCCCACGGTCTTGTTCAGGCTTTCGCGCGAGACGTCGACCGTGAACCCGGTGGCGCTCTTTTCGGTCACGGTCATGCAGGCGCCGTTGATGGCGATCGAGTCGCCCAGGCCGACATCAGCCAGCGGCAACGGGCCGGCATCGATGGCAAGACGCACGCCGGCGTTCAGGCCGCCGGCCAGCGGCGCGACGGAAGTGATGGTGCCGACAGCGGCGACGATTCCAGTAAACATACGACGTTATTCCTTGTTGGGGGTAGCAGAGGATGGGGAAGCAGCTTCGGCGAAGCGGGCCAGGATGCGCAGGTCGTCGCCCACGCGCGTGACGTCGTGGAAGCGCAACTGGCGCCGCCCGGTCAGTTGCGTGAGCGGCGGCAGGTCGAACATCCCCTGCCCCGGGCCGATCAGGCTGGGCGCCAGGTAGACCAGCAATTCGTCGACGCAGCCTTCGCGCACGAGCGAGGCATTGAGCTTGCTGCCCGCTTCGACGTGCACTTCGTTGACTTCGCGCCGGCCCAGTTCGCGCATCAGCGCTGGCAGGTCGACCTTGCCGTGGGCGTTCGGCAGGTACAGCACGTCATGGCCGGCGGCGCGCAGGGCGGCGGCTTTCTCGTCACCCGGTTGCTCAGCCGCCGCGACGAGCCAGCACGGTTCGCCCTGCAGGATGTGCGCATCAAGATCGATCTCGAGACGGCTGTCGACGATCACGCGGCGCGGCTGCATCGGCGTGGCCAGGCCCCGGACGGTGAGCTGCGGGTTATCGGCCTTGACGGTGCCGATGCCGGTGACGATCGCGCTGGCCCGGGCGCGCCAGGCATGGCCGTCGGCGCGCGCATCCGGCCCGGTGATCCACTGGCTTTCGCCGCCGGCCAGGGCCGTGGCGCCATCCAGGCTGGCGGCCACTTTGAGGCGCACCCACGGCAGGCCCCGCACCATGCGCGAGAAGAAGCCGATGTTCAGTTCCTGCGCTTCGCGCGCCATGATGCCGGAACGCACCGCGATGCCGGCCGCTTGCAGCTGCGCCAGGCCGCGCCCAGCGACGAGCGGATTGGGATCGACCATGGCGGCGACCACACGCCCCAGGCCGGCGGCGATCAGCGCGTCCGAACAGGGCGGCGTGCGGCCGTGGTGGCTGCACGGTTCGAGCGTAACGTAAGCCGTGGCGCCACGCACGTCGTTGCCGCGCGCGGCGGCGTCGCGCAGCGCCTGGATTTCGGCGTGCGCCTGGCCGGCCGGTTGCGTATGACCGGCGCCGATGACGACGTCGTTCTTGACGATCACGCAGCCGATGCGCGGATTGGGCGCCGTGATGAACATGCCGCGCGCCGCCCAGGCCAGCGCCGCGGCCATGCCTTCGGTGTCGTTGAGAATGGGTTGGCTGTCGTGCGTCACGTGGTCTCTCATCGGTGCGCGTCGTGCAATGCGCTTGTTTTTAAGCTTGTTTTCAGTCTTACTTTAGGGCGGCGCGGCGACGCCATCGCAGCCAACGTCACGCGCCGGGTTGCACAGGCGCGGGCGGCCAAGCATGTTGATTTTAATACGGCGTACCCCGCCGCCGTGGAAGAGCGACAGCGTGCCCGGCCGTGCCGCGGCGCTGCTCGTATCGCTGCAACTGCGTCCCGCGCCATTGTAGGCGATGTATTGCGGGGCTGCAGGGCTGGCAAAGGAATAGGTCACCTGCACCCCCTGCGGCAGCGTGGCGCGCACGGCAAGGATGTCATCACCTGCGCCCGCCTGGCGATTGTTGTCGCGATCGACGTACACGGTCCAGCCACGCGACCAGTCGATGCCGGCCGCGTCGTTCGATGTCAGGATCACGGGCTCGTTGCGGGCGATCGCCATCGACCGGGTGAGCTGGACCGCACTGTAGAGGTCGGCTGCGGCCACGCGCAGCTCCTGGCCCTGCACGATCCGGTGCAAGCCGGGCGCCGCCAGCGAGGACGTGATCGCCACCATGCCCAGCACCACGGCCAGTTCCGCCATCGACAGACCGGTGCAGTGGCGGCGCAGGATGGCGCGGGCCAGCGTGGTCTCAAGGCGCGTTGTCATGGCCAGCAGCGTGTGGACTGGCCGCTGGCGCCACTTGAGCCACTTGAGCCGCTGGCACCCTGCGCGCCGGTGCTGGCCAGTGTCAGCGTGCCGCATTCCGGATCGGCAAATGCAGCGTTGACGTTGGCCGTGCCGGGCCGCGCGCGCAGCACGATGCAGGCGGCAATCGCCTGCTCCGGACAGGCCTCGCCGTCGAGCTCATAGGCGCTGGCTGCGGCGCTGTTGCCGAGCCAGGTGCGGAACTGGCCCGTGTCAACGGTGCTGCTGGCCATCGAGAACGCGATATAGCTGTGATGCTGCGCGCGGTATTGTTCCTGGCGCTGCATCAGGTCGAGCAGCGCCAGCTGGGCTTCGACGCGGCGCGCCTTGACGATCTGGCGCGCATACGACGGATAGGCCACCGATGTCAGGATGCCGACGATCGCCAGCACCATCAGCAGTTCGATCAGGGTAAAGCCGTTGCGGTGTCGTGTCATGGATGTTGTTCCTGCTTGCTCATTTACGTCATTCGGATGCGGCGGCAACCAGCGCGGACCAGTTGCCGATCTCGCGCCAGCCAACGCGCCGACCATGCCCGCCGCCGGGTGGCAGACGGTAATAGGCCTGCACGGCAGCCCCGGCGCCCGGCATGCTGCCGGCCCCGCGCGCAGCGATGCGGTAGAGCTGGCCGTCGGGGGACGCCGGCATCAGCTCGATCAGATAGCGTGGCGTCTCGAGCGGCAAGCCGCCCTCCCCTGTCGGCAGCGTAGCGCCGGTGAACGTGCCGAACGCGATGGCCGGGCCGTCGTCAAGCGCCAGCCGGGCCAGTTGGCCATCGGCGTCGGCGTCGTACGCGCACAAGCCGTTGTACGGCCGGGCGCCCAGGCACCCGCCGACGAAGGCGTCCGCACTGCCGCCGCGGATCGCGTTGGCCCGCGCCGAACCTGGCGCCGCGCCGCCGTCGATATCGTGTTCGGCATCGAGCAAGGCGGCTTCGGCCATGTGCAGGGCCAGCGCGCGATCGCGTTCGTATGCAGCGGCGCGGGTGCTTTGCAGCGCACCGCGCGCCGAGGCGATGCCCGTCAGGAGCACGGCCAGCATCAGCACGAGCGCGGTGATGAGCGCGGTGCCATCCTGGCGCCGTGGCATCGGTGGGAGTCGGTGGCGCATAGGCAGCTCAACGCGCGGCCAGCGGCGGCGCAGAAGGTGGCACGCTGGGTGGAGCGACAGGCACCGCGACAGGCACCGCGATTGGCACCGCGATTGGCACCCCGATGACCGCGCCATACACCTTGCGCATGCGCGCGTCGCCGCCGCGATCGAGGTCGGCCGCCACCAGCCGGACACCCGGATCGGCAGCCGCCAGCGCACCGTCGTACCCCGGACCGAACAGCCAATGGATGAGGCCCGCGCCCACACCAGGCGCCTGGCGCGGCCCATGCAGCAGCAAGCCCACACGCACGCTCGCAACGTGCTTCCAGTGGCTGCGCGTGCGCAGATCGGCGGCACGCTCACCTGGAGTCGAGCCGGCCAGCACCAGCGCCGCGTCGAGCGCCCGGATCGCGCTGGCGTTCACGTACCGGTTGGGCGCGCCATCGCCATCGGTATCGAGCCCGTACAGCACCTGGAAGCTGTCGACGTGGCCTGCCACGGCATCGGACGACCAGCTGCCGGCGCCCCGGTATTTGCAGCGCAGTTCAGCGTAGCCCTGCGCATTGCGCGCAACGTAGAAAATGCTCCACCCTTCCTGATCGCGGTGCACGGGAAAGCCGGCACAATCGAGCGTGCCACCGTCGCCGGCCGGCGGCGCGCCGGTGCCGGCAAAGCGCAGCGCCAGCACGTCGCTGCCGTTGACCGTCGCCGGAAGCGGCGCATCGATGCCAGCGCCGGCATGGGTCAGCGACGAAGCATCCAGTCCGGCGATGGCAGCCGGCAGCGCGGGATCGATCACCGGATGCGCCGCCCAGTCGACGTGGCCCGCCAGGTGCACGGCGCGCGCCAGGGCATCCAGCGCGTAGCGGCCGGCGTCATCCATCTCGGCCGCTTCGAGCAGCGCCGCATGCGCACGCGTCGCGCCGATCAGCAGCGAGCCAGCCGCCAGCAGCACGGCCAGGCCAAGCGCCATCGCGACCATGAATTCGGCGATGGTAAAGCCAGCCTGACGCACAAGCCGGTGCCGATGGACACTCATCGCGCCACCATCAGCACGAACGCCGGCAAGTCATCGTTGCCGTGCCAGCCGATCTTGATGGCCACCGCAGCATGCGCGCCGCCACTGCATGCCCACCGATAGCGGTGGCTGGCGGCATCCCACGGCGCCGCATCGCGGCATACGGCAATGCGTCCGCCGGGAAAGCGCCGGTACACGAGCAGGCGCGTCTCGTCGAGGTCGAAGGCCGCCAGCGCCAGCGGATCGCAGGCGGCAGTGCCGAAGCATGGGGCGGCGGCGACAGGCGGGCCGTCGGCGACCGCGTCATAGTCGAGCGACAGATAGGGATTGCCCGCATCGGGCAGGCTGGCCAGTGGCAGATTGGCGCCGATGCGCGCCGCCAGCGAACTTGCCAGCTGGCCCGCCTCGGCCATCAGGGCTGCCTGCTGGCGCGTGCGCTCGGCCGCCAGCTGGGCCGCCCCGGCGCCGACGATGCCGATGGCGAGCACGAACAACGCCACCAGTACTTCGATGAGCGTAAAACCGTGGTGTGAATGGTTGCGCATGCAAGCCTCCCGATAACGAGCTACGACGTTATCAGGCCGGCTTTGCACGCCCGTGCGTCGGCGCAAGCGCAGGCCGCGCCGATCGGGGAACCTTGGGAAGGAATTAGTTGTCGAGCTTGCGCTGATGCCCGACTTCGGCCAGCGCCGCCTGGAACGAATCCAGGTCTTCGAAATTCTTGTAGACCGATGCGAAGCGGATGTACGCGATCTTGTCGAGGCCCTTGAGCTCTTGCATCACGAGCTCGCCCACATGACCGGTGTCGACTTCACGCAGGCCGCTGGTGAGCAGTTTTTCTTCGATGGAGGCAACGGCCTTGTCGATGGCTTCGGCCGCCACCGGCCGCTTGCGCAGCGCCAGCATCAGGCTGCCACGCAGCTTCGACGAGGCAAACTCGGTGCGGCTGCCGTTCTTCTTGACGATGATCGGCATCGACAGTTCGATGCGCTCATAGGTGGTGAAGCGCTTGTCGCACTTGCCGCAGCGGCGCCGGCGCCGGATGGCGTCCCCCTCCTCCGATACGCGGGTATCGAGGACTTGTGTATCTTCATGCTGGCAAAAGGGACATTTCATGGCGCCGGGGCTGCAATACTACGTGGAGACTACCGGGCCAGCGAACCGGCCCGGATAGACAGAGTCAGCCAGATCAGGCGGCGTAAACCGGATACTTGCTGGTGAGTTTCTTGACTTCGCCCTTGACGCGCTCGATGGTCGCAGCGTCGTGCGGGTTGTCCAGCACGTCGGCGATCAGGTTGCCCACGGTGACGGCGTCTTCTTCGACAAAGCCACGCGTCGTGAAGGCCGGGCTGCCCAGGCGGATGCCCGACGTGACGAACGGCTTTTGCGGGTCGTTCGGGATGCCGTTCTTGTTGCAGGTCATGTGCGCCTGGCCCAGGATTGCTTCGGCTTCCTTGCCGGTCAGGTTCTTGGCGCGCAGGTCGACCAGCATCACGTGCGATTCGGTGCGACCCGACACGATGCGCAGACCACGTGCGGTCAGCGTGTCGGCCAGTGCCTTGGCGTTCTTGACGACCTGCTGCTGGTACGTCTTGAATTCAGGGGTCAGCGCTTCCTTGAACGCAACGGCCTTGCCGGCGATCACATGCATCAGCGGGCCGCCCTGGATACCAGGGAAGATCGCCGAGTTGATGATTTTCTCGTGCTCGGCCTTCATCAGGATGATGCCGCCGCGCGGGCCGCGCAGCGACTTGTGCGTGGTCGAGGTGACGAAGTCGGCGAACGGCACCGGGTTCGGGTACTCGCCTGCAGCGATCAGGCCGGCGTAGTGGGCCATGTCGACCATGAAGTAGGCGCCGACGGCCTTGGCGACCTTGGCGATGCGCTCGAAGTCGATCTTCAGCGAGAACGCCGATGCGCCAGCGATGATCATCTTCGGCTTGTGCTCGTGCGCCTGGCGCTCGAGGGCTTCGTAGTCGATGTCTTCGTCAGCGGTCAGGCCGTACGAGACGACGTTGAACCACTTGCCCGACATGTTCAGCGGCATGCCGTGGGTCAGGTGGCCGCCTTCGGCCAGCGACATGCCCATGATCGTGTCGCCTGGTTTCAACACGGCGAAGAACACGCCCTGGTTCGCCTGCGAGCCCGAGTTCGGCTGCACGTTGGCGGCTTCCGCGCCAAACAGTTGCTTCAGGCGGTCGATCGCCAGTTGCTCGACGACGTCGACGTATTCACAGCCGCCGTAGTAGCGCTTGCCCGGATAGCCTTCGGCGTACTTGTTGGTCAGTTGCGAGCCCTGCGCTTCCATGACGGCTGGCGAGGTGTAGTTTTCGGACGCGATCAGCTCGATGTGGTCTTGCTGACGGACGTTTTCCTTCTGAATGGCATTCCACAGATCCGGATCGACATTGGCCAGCGTATGGTCTTTAGCAAACATGTAAAACTCCAATCGATAGTATTCCAGGCAACGAGCGGCGCTGTGTGCGGGTGCGGGAGCCAAAGGGCGCGGGCAGCCGCGATCGAACGCGTACCGGTTGATGGCTGCCCAGGCGAACGGCGTATGGCGTCTCACGTTCCCCGGTGGGTACCCACCTTTGCCGCGCTGCGCACCAATCGGTGGCGCTTGTGCGGTGTTTCGCCAGTTACGTGAGACGTAAAGTCCGCAAATTGTACTGAACTCCCCATTGAAGGGCAAGGAAAGCGCCGTTCTGGTGACCAGCCCGGGCGTAATCGCCTGCCCGCCACGGCGGCCTGATCATTTCGGCTACAATTTTGCCAGCCTGCATTTGCCTTCTTACATTCCCCTCACTGCCCTTTTCAAGGATTCATCATGATCGTCCTCATCACCGGCGCATCGGCCGGCTTCGGCGCCGAAATGGCGCGCACCTTCGTCTCAAACGGCCACCGCGTGATCCTGGCAGCCCGCCGCACCGACCGCATCGCCGATCTGGCCGCCGAGCTGGGCGACGCCGCCCTGCCGGTAACGCTCGACGTCACCAGCCGCACGTCGATCGAAGCAGCGCTGGCCGGCTTGCCAGCCGACTGGAAAGGGATCGATGTGCTGATCAACAATGCTGGCCTGGCCCTTAACACGGTGCCGGCGCACGAAGTGCCATTGGAAGACTGGGAAACCATGATCGCCACCAATTGCAAAGGCCTGGTGACGATGACCCGTCTCGTGCTGCCCGACATGGTCGCGCGCGGCAGCGGACTGGTGATCAATATCGGCTCGACCGCCGGCCACTACCCTTACCCGGGCGGCAATGTGTACGGCGCTACGAAAGCGTTCGTCGAACAGTTCACGCTCAATCTGCGCGCCGATCTGGTCGGCACCGGCGTGCGCGCCACCAATCTGGCGCCAGGCCTGTCCGGCGGCACGGAATTCTCCAACGTGCGCTTCAAGGGCGACGATTCGGCCGCAGCCAAGGTCTACGAAGGCACGACGCCACTGAGTGCAAAGGACATTGCCGACACCGCGTACTGGATCGCGACGCTGCCACCCCACGTGAACGTCAACAGCATCGAACTGATGCCGACCTGCCAGGGCTTCTCGCCATTCACGATCAAGCGCGCCTGAGCGCTGGCCTGCCCGCGCGTTCACTTGTACGGGCAGGCTAGATGGCCACCGAGAGCACGGTCGCCATTTGTGAGAAAATGTTACAGTGATTGGTCTTTTTGCCAAGTCTCAAGTCTACTACTGTTCAAAAGCACAATTTTGTGCGAGGGGTACGTAAGTAATTTCCACGATCGATGGCCGGAAACGGTGATATCGAGAAGGAAACTCGCGTAGAATGTTTCTCATGTTCATGTATCGGCAGTAACAATGTCTTCAGTATTTAACTGGCCAGTCAGGGTGTATTACGAAGATACCGACGCTGGCGGCATTGTGTTCTATGCCAACTACCTGAAATTCTTTGAACGCGCCCGCACCGAATGGCTTCGGTCACTCGGCGTACAGCAACAAGCCCTGCTCGATGCGGACAACACTGCATTCGTCGTCAAGAATGTAACCCTCGACTACCACGCGGCAGCGCGCCTCGAAGACCAGTTGACGATCCAGACCAGTATTACCAGGCTGGGCCGTGCATCGGTCCAGTTCCTGCAGCAGGCCTGGTGCGGTGAAACCCTGCTCAATACGGCGAGCGTGACCGTGTGTTGTGTCGATATTGCCACAATGCGCCCGCGCCCCTTGCCCGACCACGTGGCTGCTAAAATGCGTGCCGCCTGAATACATACCTAAATACATAGCCCATGACCGTCACCCCAGACCTTTCATTCGTCGCCCTGATCGGCAATGCCCACGTGCTGGTGCAATTGATTATGGCCTTGCTGTTACTGCTGTCGATCGTGAGCTGGACCTACATCTTCCGCAAGGTATTCGCGATCCGCGCCGCCCGTGCGCAGACCGAGCAGTTCGAGCGCAGTTTCTGGGCCGGCGGCAACCTGCACACGCTGCACCAGAGCGCCAGCAGCCAGCGCGACCAGAGCGGCGCCCTGGCCCGCATCTTCGAGTCCGGCATGGGTGAATTCATCAAGGGCAAGCAAGCTTCGCGCGAAACGCTCGACATGAACTCGGTGCTCGACGGCGCCCGCCGCGCCATGCGCGCATCGTTCCAGCGTGAACTCGATGCACTGGAATCGCACCTGAACTTCCTGGCATCGGTCGGCTCGGTCTCGCCGTACATCGGTCTGCTGGGTACCGTCTGGGGCATCATGAACGCGTTCCGCGGACTGGCCAGCGTCGAGCAAGCCACGCTGGCGATCGTCGCGCCCGGCATTGCCGAAGCACTGATCGCCACCGCGATCGGTCTGTTTGCTGCGATCCCGGCCGTGGTGGCGTACAACCGCTTCACCCACGACATCGACCGCCTGGCCAACCGCTTCGAGAGCTTCGTGGAAGAATTCTCGAACATTCTCCAGCGCCAGTCGCGCTGATCGAGGGAGCCTGACCATGGCCTTTTCCAGCAGCATGCGCGGCGGACGTCGCCGCAAGTTCAAATCCGAGATCAACGTCGTGCCGTACATCGACGTGATGCTGGTGCTGCTCATTATTTTCATGGCAGTGCCAGCCAACCAGGCGCCGAGCGTGGTGAACCTGCCGCGCGCCGAAAAATCGGCGCTGCCGCCGGACACGTATATCCAGGTGTCGATCGAGCCCGAAAACCGCCTGTCGATCGGCGTGCAGGGCAAGGGACGCGTGGCCCAGGAAGACGTGGCCGACCGCTCCGCCCTGCTGCAGCGCCTGCGCGCGCTGCACGAAGAACATCCCGACTATCCGGTGCTGATCGCGGGCGACCGCGAGAGCAAGTACGACGACGTCATCCAACTGATCTCGGAAGCCAAGAAGATGGGTATCAACCGGGTTGGCCTGGCCACCCAGTGATGTCGATGCATTGATGCCTAGAATATGCCCGAAATAAAGCCAGACAACGCCGGCGTGCCGTACCACGTGCCGCCCGAACCGAGCCGCCTGCCATCGTTCCTGCTGGCAGTGGCCGTGCACGCCGCGTTGCTGGCGTTTCTGTGGATCGGCGTGAGCTGGACGGCCAAGACGCCGATCACGGTCGAGGCCGAAGTGTGGGACATGTCGGTGCAGGCCGCCGCTGCGCCCGAGCTGCCGCCTGAGCCTGCTCCCGAGCCTGAGCCAACGCCTGAACCGGAACCCGCGCCCGAGCCGACGCCGGAACCCGTGCGCACGCCACCGCCGCCGCCGCCACCGGTGGTCGAAGAGCCGGCGCCGAAGCCGGCGCCGGACATCGCCCTGCAGCGCGAAAAGGAACGCAAGGCCGAAGAAGCGAAGAAGAAAGCGCTGGCCGAGAAACGTGACGCGGAAAAACGCGAGCGTGAAGAAAAGCTCGCCGAGCAAAAGAAGAAGGACGAGGCCGAGCGCAAGCAGAAAGAGAAAGAAAAAGAGCTGCTCGCCAAGAAGGAAGCGGACGAGAAGAAAAAAGAAGCCGAGAAGGAAGCCGAGAAAAAAGCGGCAGCCCTGGCCGCGGCGGAAAAGAAAAAAGAAGCGGACGAGAAAAAGAAAGCCGATCAGGTCGCAGCGGCTGCCGAGAAAAAGAAAGCGGACGCAGCCAAAGCCAAGGCAGCCGCTGCCGAAGACGCCAAGCTCGCGAAGCTGCGGGCCGATGAACTCAAGCGCATGGCAGGCGCCATGGGCAGCGGCGGCAGCGCCGCCAAGTCGACGGGGCCGAAATCGGACGGCGGTTATATCGCCGCGATCACGGCAGCCATCAAGAGCAGCACGGCGTATCCGGGCAACACCGATGTATCGGGAAATCCCCGCGCCACGTTCCGCGTCGAGCAGTTGCCAACCGGTGAAATCATGTCGGTCAGGTTGGCGAAAAGCAGCGGTGTGCCAGAATTTGACAGGGCAGTGGAAAATGGTATCAAGAAAGCATCGCCACTGCCCAAAAAGAAGGACGGGACCGTGGAGCGTACGCTTGACGTGAACTTCTCGATGCGCGATTACGATTGATTCGGTTCGAACCAGTTTTACAAGAGAAACTATGAAAAAAATCCATTTCCTGCTGTTTAGCGCTTCCCTTGCCATGGGATCGGCAGCCAATGCGCAGCTGCAAATCGAAATCGCCGGTGTCGGCAGCAACCAGATCCCGGTCGCCATTGCGGCCTTCGCTGACGAATCCGTCGCACCCGATAAAGTCTCGGCCGTCATCCGCGCCGACCTCGAGCGTAGTGGCGTATTCAAGGTCATCGACGCCGGCCAGGTCATCAGCGACCGCGATGCCGGAAGCATCAACCTCGCGGCCTTCAAGGCCAGCGGCGCCGACGCGCTCGTGGTTGGCAGCGTATCGAAACAACCCGACGGGCGTTTCGCCATCCGCTACAAGCTGATGGACACGGTCAAGGGCGGCGAAATCTCGCAGATGGGCGGCGAAGTCCAGCCGCGATATACGCGCCTGCAAGCGCACCGCATCGCCGACGATGTCTATGAAAAGCTGACCGGCGTGCGCGGCATCTTTTCGACCCGCATCGCCTACGTGAAGGCCGACAGCGGCGCCAAGCGCTATGTGCTGGCCGTGTCGGACGCCGATGGCGAGAACGAAGTCATCGCCACCCAGGGCAAGGAGCCGATCATTTCGCCATCCTGGTCGCCGGACGGCTCGAAAGTCGCCTACGTCTCGATGGAAGACCGCAAGCCGGTCGTGTATCTGCAAGACCTGATGACGGGTCGCCGCAACGTGATCTCGAACCAGA
>Ga0265797_10006972_pt1 | contig 15682 bp, 7 predicted proteins | sample P2T30metagenome_FD_192433 | JGI IMG/M metagenome (GOLD analysis project Ga0265797, IMG submission 192433) | Plant litter microbial communities from East Loma Ridge, Irvine, California - P2 T30 | ecosystem: Environmental > Terrestrial > Plant litter > Unclassified | place: USA: California... | reverse complement strand
ATCCCAGACAGGAATCCAGGCAAATTTCTGGTGCGAGAGAAGCAAATCAAGGTCGGTGCGGTAAGTAGCGAGACGGCGTCTGTAATCGTACAGAGTGAAGATCTCACGCTCAGGCTGCACAGGGCGGGCGGCAGTGGAAGTTGCGTACTCGTAGATGTAGTCGCCGAGATGGACGACAAAGTCGACGTCGTCCTTCCTGGCTGAATTACCGTACGCGTTGAAGAAGCCGGTTGGGAAGTTCGAGCAGGAGAAGACGGCGAGGCCTAGGGATGTGACGTCGTCGTCGGCTGTGGGTGCTGTCTTTGTACGTCCAAGAGGGCTCTTTACATCGCTGTCGCATATGTTGAACTGATAGTAGTACCCAGTGAACGGCGCAAGGTCTTCCGCGATAACCTTGACTGTGTAGTCGATATCACTCGAAGTGTACGCCTTGCCATCGGTGACTGGATCGCTCAGGTCCTCATTTTCGGAGACGACGTACTCCACGCAGACTGGGTTTGAGCTTGCGTCGACGTACTCGTCCGTGTTGTGGTTGTACAGTGGTACTGTACCGCTGACAGTGGTGTTGCTGGCATCGTTATCAATCGATGGAGCTACTCGAGTCCATAGAACCACAGAGTCCGAGTAAGGATCGCCAGATGCTACACCGTGGGTGAAGTTGAGGCTACCAGCATCCATGTACGAAGGCGAGGTCTGACGCTTGATCACCTTAGGCATGTGGATGCCGAGACTAGGGTGACGTCGGGAAGGGGAAAGATAATTAGCATTGCCGCTCCAATCAGCCAATGCTGCTGGAGTAACAGCAAGAAGACACAAGAGGGAAAGCATATTTGCTCTCGGACTCCAATAATGTAAGGTGAGAATGAAAAAGGTGATTTCGACACCTCTGTTCGAAATGCAGAACGAGACAACATACATATACCTTGCTTCGACCTCTCCCCATGGCTGTGAGCCTCGAGCTACACTGCCGCTCAGCCATGCCAAGGAGGATGTAGACCACGATCGTCAACGAAAACACTATGGACTCGCAAACTCGCGAGTATGTTAAGTCAACAGTGTGGCCAACCACGTGTAAGGTGTAAAGCATGCTGGCCACGTTCCCGGTATCGTTGAGGCGGAAAGCTTGATGAGCTTGCGAGAAAGTGATCGGCGGGCTGGAACGTGGACAAATTCCTGGGAAGGGATTGGCTGGGTGGAATGGAAAGCATTGTCTGTTGTGCTACCTTATTATCGAGCCAAGAGGAGGGGTATGCCATTGTTGATGATACCAGTGCGAAGATGGAAGGTCGAAATATGATGGTGAATGGTTATGACGCGTTGGTCGAGGTTTACTGCGTTCTGCTGTTGGAGCGGCGCGACGTTGGTGCACTTGGAACAGGCTTGGTTCATGTGTTACAAGACCACCATAGGGTCTTCTCCTGACACAAGACGGTCGAAATACGAGTTCGATAGTTGAGCAGTGCGGTGTAAAATGTCCTCTTGCCAGATTAATTACAGTCTTGCCAGCAGCGTCTTGACGGCGGGGGATAGATGAGAGGTTCGCGTGCCTCGCGATGTTCTGCATATCCCTGCCATCATCATGTTGGCACATTTGATTGTTCCATGGCCTGTGGTTGTTGATGCAGACACCTCGAAATAACAATCGCGCAACTGCTGAGACACCCCGGGAACCGAGCACCGTCAACGGTAAGCAAGTTGTGCCTCAGGCAGCCATCGGCCAAATTATCTTCAGAGGACTCACATGCGCTTTAAGACCAGCAGAACCACGCTTGCATGCCGATTCTGTGAAAGCATAACGAACGCAAGACGAGTCGCAGCAAGCCTCGCGACCAAGACCATAAATTGCGATCAACATATATCTCAGCCCAACATGGCCAACACCACCGAGCGCAAACTGCTCGACCCCAGTGAGCTAGGAACGAAGGAGTAGTATGTAAGACGTCCAGACCCGTGCCGTTGCGGTTGAGACACGCTGACACCTATCGTCAGCTGGGAGACCGCATATGTGCGGGAACTGGACAACAACACAGCGTCAATCGAAGACGAAGGCACGATCTGGTTCGACGAGAATGGCGCCGAAGAGGCAGTCGTGAAGCTGCTAGACACTCTTGAAGAAGACGGACACATACAACGAGCCGGCGAGGGAGCGAGCAGTTTCTTGGACTTGGGAACGGGTAATGGACATATGCTGTTCACGCTGCGAGAGGGCGAGGACGGAGAAGGTGAAGGTGCTTGGGAAGGAGTTATGGTGGGAGTAGATTACAGCCCTGCGAGTGTAGCGCTGGCTCGCAAAATTGAGAAACAGAGAGGTCTGGAGCCGGCTGTGCGGTTTGAAGAGTGGGATCTGCTCGGCGCGCAGCCTGGCGACTGGGTGGACACGAGTGTTGGGTTCAATGTTGTGCTCGACAAGGGAACGTTCGATGCGATTTCGCTCATGCCGCAGACCGAGGGAGAAGAGCACTCATGTGAGACGTACCGGCGGAAGGTAGAGCCTCTGCTGGCGACTGGAGGATTCTTGGTGGTGACGAGCTGCAATTGGACAAAGGAAGAATTGCTATCATGGTTTACGCCTGCGGATGGACGGCTGAAGTTCTTCGCTGATGCGAAATACCCGAGCTTCACATTCGGTGGGCAAACGGGACAGAGCATTGTTACGGTAGCTTTCAGGTTGAAGAGTGAGTGAATAGATGGGAATGGCATGACTGATGGAACAGAATGCAGCATGTGTCAGAAATTGGTATAGTCCACATGCAGTAGGATGAGCAGGATGATGCAGATCAATGTCAACGGATGAGCTAGGCAGGGTCTGGGTCTGGAGCACAGTTTAGGGATTAGCGGTCCTCGGTTCGCCCCGTTGGATTGTGGAGTGGAGAGAACGGATCTGCGAGCACTTTGCTTGATGAGTTCTGCAAGTGCCAGAGTGCAGCGCTGCGGTGTCTGTCTGTCTCAGGGACAATGATTCGTGATTCATATGATGTTGTCGCAGACGGGTAGGATCGAGGGAAGATATTTCGTGTATATCGGCGATCGCATAGCACGTATTTGTGAGTGCGGTGAGGGCGCGCTTGGGAGTGAGTGGTGCCTTGTAGTGTAGGTAGTCACGATCGTTGCTGCCCTACTCTGCAAGAAGGGCCACGCGCCGTGCCCGCCTCATTACTTTCGGCACGAATCCCGAGCGAAGGCTGTGGCTGTGGCTGTAGCCGCCGCCTCTCGTCTCTGTCTAGTCAGGCTGTCACCGCTGTGTATGAGTGAAGTTAGATATTGTCTCTTTGTAGGTCTTCAATACAGTATGTAGATGGATAATGCATGACAAGAACCGTTGTCCAGTCCACGTGCCGCACCGATGATATGATACACACCAACTGCCTCCGACTCATTTGCAGGCAGCGTCGTGGCAGGACTAGTTCTCTCGAAACAAAGCGCATGAAGGCTAGCGGGAACTCTAACTCTGTCTCGTCGCTCCGCCCATCGGTCGCCGGCTTCCTGCTGCCAACATACTGCTGCACTGCACCACCACCACCACCACCACCACCACTTTCACTCTCACACACACACGCCCTCGCCGTCGACTCCGCTCAACCTCACACTCTCACCACCCCTCACTCCCCCTCTCCGCTGCCCCGTCTTGCGCGCTCACGAGCTTGGCCTCGACACGCCGCCTCCACATCTCAGCCCACCAATTCTCAAGGCGACCGGCCGACCGACCCTGTGATCGACAGCCTGCTCACTCACTACCGCGCGCCTCGCTTCTCTCGAGTCGATCACCACCGCCACTACCACCACAACCACCTCGCTCACTCACACACCTACACGCCTTCTCCTCCTACCTAGACGGCTACTCGATTATTGCTTCTTCTTCTCACACCTCCAACATCAACACCACCGCTGCCGAGCATCGTCGCTGCAGCCTCTCGCCCTCGCCAGCCGACTTCTCGCAAGCGCACGAGCACGCCAGCTTTGTTCACGCAGCCGCGGGCCTGCTGCTGCCATCCGCTCTCGTGCAACGCCAACACGCATACCCCAGTCCCTCGCGCTCTGGACCTATCCTCCTCCACTCTCATCGACCCTCTCGTTGCGACACTTCTCCCTCGCCTTCTATCACACCACCGTCGACATCCCGCAAACCACCACAACAACCCAACCCAGCGCTCCCGCAGTTGAGCCCCACCGATGCATGCGTGACGACGGTACAGTCACAAGCAGAGAGCCACCGGCTTTTGCCGTTGAACCATAGCAAGACTACGCTTGCAGTCAGCAGTGCGCGCGCACGCCGCCGTATATCCTAAAAGATGGCGCATGTCAACATGATGCAGAATGGCATGCCTGGCCAGGTGAACGGCATGCAACGCCCGCAACCGGGCAACATCAACGATCAAGTCGCTGCGCAGATCATGCAAAACTTGCAGAGCGAGCTCCCCAAGTTCCAAAATTCGTGGCAGGCCACAGTTCCCTTGGGTGCCAGAGTCGCCCGGGTCATGCAATTGTAGGTTACTCTCTGTATGCTGGTAAGCAGAATCATGACACTAATGCTTCATCCTAGAATCACACAGCTCAAGTTCATTGAGCCGGATCTTCAAAAGTGTCTCAGAACGGCCTTGCAATACGAGCATAGCACGATCTCACAAGCACCAGATATTCAGAACTACAACCAGCACATAATGAGAAAGCTCGCCGACATCTCGGCAAAGCGCAATCAGAATCTTGGTCCCATGGGCTTTAACGGCAACGGAGGTCAGATGACGCCTAACCAAGCGATGAATGGTGGCGCGCAGATGAATCCTCGTGCTCAACAACCCCAGAACATGAACTTGCAAGCGCAGCACATGCAAAACAACGGCATGAACCCGCTTGGCGCTCCTAACATGCAACTCTCAATGTCACAAAATGCCCATCAACAGCAACCGCAGCAGCAGCAGCAGCAGCAGCAGCACATGAACGGAATTCCAAACCAACAAACTCCGCAGATGCAGCAACCCACTCCACAGGAAATCCAGGAGACTGCTCAACGCATGCTAGCCTCTCTCACGGAAGAAAAGAAGGCCCAGCTACGTAACGGCGTCATGCGTAGCATGAATGAGCAGCAGCGCCAGCAAGCTTCAGCAACTAAGAAGGATCCCCTCGTCCAATTCATCTACCAAAAAGCGAGACAAGACGTGATGAATCGCAGGGCTTCCGGACAAATGGGTAACGGTCAGCAGCAGCAGCCGCCGCAGCAACAGCAACAGCAGCAGCAGAACATGCAAATGAGCAACGCTGGTGGTGCAAACATGACACAAAGCGCATCGCAGCAGGGTAACAATTTCGATTTCACGGCTATCATGGGTCAGCAGGCTAATGCACTAAAACTGCAAGAGTCTGGAAACGAAGTCGTCCCTGCCAGCAATAATCCCAACAACATGTTCAACGGGCAAATGCATGCACAGAACGGACCACCAGGCGGCATCAACCCTGCCATGCTTGCAAATGGCAACGGTCAAGGTAATGCTCAAATGCCACCCAACATGTCCCGGGAGCAGATGCAAATGCTAGTGATGCAGAGGGAAAAACAGCGCCAGGAGCAGATGCGCAACAATGCCAACAATGTAGCAAGAGCCCAAGCACTTTCGCAAGCACAGCTACATGGACAGAACATGGGTGCGCAGAATGCGCTCAACGGCGCTGCGGGTGGAAGTCCTGCAATGACTATGCTCAATAGGCCAATTCAGCCTCCAGGTAGCCAAACACCAAACACTCCTCAGCAACCCAACAGAGCACCCAATATGCAGCAACAACAGCAGCAGCAGCAGCAGGGTCAAGCATCTGGCAACGGTGCCAACGCCTTGTTGCAGCATCACCAAAGCATGGTGAACCGCAACAATAATGGCGTCAACATGCAAGCACTGCTTGCCAGCCTACCACCACACCCTGTGTTCCAGGTGCCACAGGCCCAGAACATTATCCGCACCATGCCTGCGCCAATCATCGAAAAATTGCGAGCTACAGCACAGACAGACGTTCCCAATTTCATCAAACAGTGGGCGGCAACACAGCAGCGACGAAACCAAAATGCCATGCAGATGGGTGGTCCACAAGGCGTCAACCAACCTGGTATGAACGGCATGCCAAATGGGATGCCAGATATGAACATGCAACAGGCGATGTTATCGCAGGGTCAGCCACAGGTTCCTCAAGGCATGGATCCTGCACAAATGCAAGCACGGATGCAACAGCAGCAGCTACAGCAGCAGCAACAGGTGGCCCAGCAGCAGCAACAACAGCAGCAACAACAACAACAACAGCAACAAGCGCAGCAGCAACAGCATCAACAGCAACCACAACGCACACCGGGGCAACAGACGCCTGGCACTGCTATGGATCATTTGCCACCTGCTTTGAAACATCAAGCGATGCTCTCGCGTCCATTCCCCCAGGCTGCTCTACAGCAGCTTGGCATTGTGGTACCTCCCAATGTGCGAAGCTGGGGACAGCTCAAGATGCATATCGACGCTCACGCAAATGGGTTACAACCGGGCACTTTGCAGAGATTCAACCAGATGATTGGCAAATGGTTCAATGACCACCCTGAAGAATTCCAAGCCGGTGTAAAGTGGGTCATCATGCAACGTCAGAACCAGCAAGCGCAGCAACAACAGGCGCATGCACAAGCTCAAGCGCAGGCACAAGCTCAGAATGCGGGCCACATGGGCAACAACGGAAATGTAGGCATGCAAAACAGCGGCCACGTTGGCGCACCTACAGCACAAATGATGCAGCCCACGCCTCAAATGCAGCAAGGCATCAACGTCCCCCAAATGGGTCCCGGTCAAGGCCCGCTTCGCATGCCTCCCGACACTCCTGTGGGTCCTGGAGACATTGCGATGTTCCGTCAGAGAATAAACGGTTCTCATGCAATGACTGATGATCAGATAAGAAACATCATCATAACAACCCGAAGGAAGACCTTCGTCGACCAGAATAATGCCCTGAAGCAAGCTCAGATGCACAACCAGCTATCACAGAATGCTGCTGCTGGTAATCAACAAGCGAGGCCGAATCGCACTCCAGGGCAGGTTGTGAATGATACACCTGTGGTTCAGCAGCAAGCAGGCCAGAAGCGTGCCCAGCCACCCGCATCAGCCAACGATGATGTTATGGAGATACCAAACCCCAACGCTCAGCAACAGCCACAGGCGAACAAGCCGCGTCCGTCCGGGTCCATTGCGGATATGAAACTTCCGAATCTCACACAAGATCAGCTTAACAATCTCAATCCCACACAGCGCGAACAGCTGAAGAAGAGATATGACAGCCTTCGGCAGGCCAACGCCGGTGCCCAACCCATGCAAGGCGGAGCGACTTCGCAAGCTCCCGTGGCACCACAGCAGAACGATCACAAGAGCCAAACCACTTCTGACATTGACGCTACGTTCAAGCGTTTGTATCAAGATGTCAACCACCCGAAGGGTCCTCAAGTCCAGCAAGACCCTCAGGCAGTGGAACAGGTCACGGGAATCCTCAGGAAAATCTACAAGACATATTCGCAGATTGACAAGATCTTTTCCACTGCGCTGCGCTTGCCGGAATTCACTGAGGATCGAATCAAACAACTTATGAGGGCTAAGATCACGGTCTATCACAACTGGGACGCTTCAACCGACAGTGTCAAGGGTTATCTGTCGATCAACTTGAACAGCGCTGTATATGCGCAGAGGCTCGTCGGCGAGTTCCTTCGCGACATGAACCAAGCCAAAGCTCGTGGGCAGCTCAATCAGCAGCTTGCTCAGCAGGCGCAACAGCAAGGCCAAGCGCAGCAGCAACAGCAACAACAGCAGGCGACTGCAAAAGTGCCGACCGGTCAAGCTCCTACGATGGAAAAGTCCGGATCCAAGCACGGCCGCAAAGCATCCAGCTCTTCGAGGCCTCCGCCGGCGCCGACGGACAACAAATCTTTCGATTGGGGCGTGGGTGTCTCTAGCCCACATGGCATTCCCAAATATGACAATGCTGTCACTCTTACACCAGAAAACCTCAAGATCCCGCCCAACAAGAGGCGCCGCACAGGACAACCAGAGAGTGCCGATGCAACTCCAGCTGGACAGACAGGCACTCCATCTGGCGCCAGTCCTGGAATTGGTGGTGTCAAATCGAACAGCCCCGAACAGCTGCGCAAGGCACAAATGCAGGCTAGAGCCGAAGCCGAAGAACGAGACAAGAAACGCTGGAAGTGCACCAAAGATGCTTCGTGCGAAGCCTCAATCACAGGCTTTGAGACCGAGGATGAACTCAAGCGCCACTTCGATTCCATACACGCGGAGATCGAGAACCCTCTGCAGTTCCTGTTGGACAGTGCTGCGGAAACTCTGGGTGTGGATCTTGACGGCAACCCCTTGCCTGGCAAACTCGCAGACAAGGGCAAACCTGGAGCCAGACTCCTGCCTCCCAAGGCTAGTTCCATGAAGCGTGAATCATCACTGACTCCTGCTATCAAGCAAGAAGTGCGCACGCCTGCGGGCCAAGCTACAGCATTCGCCACTCCCGGGTCAGGCAACAAAGCTACTGTGAAACCTGCTGGTAAAGAAAGCGCGGTAAATTCCGATGGCCCGACAGCGCTTCATCACACAATAGCAAACAAGATTGGCTACCAGCCTCTCGTTGTTTCCGACAGTGAAGCTGGGGCTCCACAGTCTCTTACCGAGGACCAACTCTGGGCCGAAATCAGCTCCACTGTTGCTGCTGGTGTTTCGTCGTTCGAGCCATTCAACTTCGATGATTCTACCGGTGCTCTTGTGACTGACTGGGGTCTTCGTCCGGACGATGCAGCCGGCGTCCCTAGCTCCCCAGAAACAACCCCCAAGAGCTCAAGTGCAAGCCTGAACTCAGATGTCAGTGGCAGCGACAACCTGCGTATCAATTTCGAATGGGATGCTTTCGGCAACGGCGACGTGGCGGTGCCGGAAATGCTCAATGCTGCTGTCAGTGGCTTGGGTCTTGGTAATGGTGAGTCGAAGCCGACCGAGCACGGCGCGACGGACCAAGACCAGCAGGCTGCAACGTCGAAGAAAGACAACGAGAAGACTGTCGACCCCTTCGAGTGGAACGTCGACAACGATGTTTCCTGGGACAATATTTTCGCCAGTCAAGACCTCGACGGTGTGCAATTCGACATGTCATCTAGCGGTCAGGGTGACACAGAGATGCAGTTCGTCTTCTAGGACGGATAGTCCCCAGTAGTCCAAGAAGGCACACATGCTCTTCCGAACATGACGGCTTCCACGATCACTGCAAAGGAATCCGGATACGGTCTCTTTTTAAGGATTTCCCTGCTTTTATCGACATTTCTACTTGTTTGACCGGATTTACGACTCGGAGGTTCTGGTTATTCGGATCATGCATCCCTCCATCCATTCTTTTTTATTTTCCTTAATTTTTCTAAACTCGAGCGAGCGAATTGAGCGACACTGGACAAAATCTTTTCCCTCTTTTTCCTTTGGATCTGATACCTGCGGCAAGAAATGATACCCTTGTGTTTTTGTTCTGGAGACAAAAAATGGTGCGATTTGTTGCGTCAGGGACTGGAACGTTCATTAATCACTTTCTTATATATTTTGAGTTATCGGAAACTTGTCTATCTCTTGTTTATCGTTCGAGGCTTGCGTGGTGGTGCTACTATCATTGAGTGTGAGTGCCGTTTACGAACTGGAGTTTGTGTACGTGGTGTTGTTTGTGCTGATTTCGATCGTTAATCTCATGGGGTCGTTGTAGTGCCACAGTCCAGAGCGAGGCGAAAGAATAGGGCAGTCGTCGGCAGTAGATCATCTCGGCGACCTTGTGAATGCAGTAGCATCTGTGTCATTCAAATGAAACTTCATTACGAGCAGATTTGTGTTTGTCTCGCGCTCAGAGTAATCCGGCGCAGTCTTCGAGTTGCGATTCACTGTCGGCTTTTACGTTTGTCTTGGCTGGTGGCTCGCAGCGACGGAGTGTGTTATACTGCGTGAAACGGCCACTAATGCCCACTAATTCATCGCTTCCCGCCAATCAGCGGCTAAAGAGACCTACCTACGAATTCGACGAAGTCCGCTCCGACTTAGAGAAAATCGCTATATGCAAATACTCGTTTTTCTATATCTCTCTACAACGTATATAGATATCTTAGTATCGCTTAAGCTAGATTCTTCGCTATGTTTAAAGAAGTCTAATACAACGAATTTTTAAAAAATAATTGTAGCATACAAACGCTACCTAGGAGGCAGTAGAATCTCCGCTAGAACTCAACGCTAGTCCTAATTAGTGCAAAAACGCTTCACGCAGAATAACACACTCCGCAGCGACCACAGGGATACTCTGAAACCCGCCAAGTGCTGCGAGTACTCAAACAGGCTCTAGAATACCATGCTTGGAAACTAATTGTCAAGAAAAGGTGCCACGATTGCGAGATACTCCGTCAAAATCACTGCAGACCTAACCCTACGTACCCCAAATCAATGGTCGATGTTGGCTCACTGAGCGTCAAGTGTGATGAATGATACGAAGGAAAGTTCGGCATATAAGGGGACAGCAATATCCATGTAGAGCGAATGCATAAGCTAGATAATATCTCTCACTGTGACCCAACATTGAGTGCCACTGACCAGGACTCTCTTTGATACAAACGAATGCAGCTGGTCTTCCCGGCTCGCCATCCTCCTTAGTCAGCAGCAACTGCAAGAGTAACGGCATCCAAGCACTTCTCAAACCGCAACTCAGGCCAACCGCTGCGCAAAGGATTCTTCACAACCCTTGCAATCTCCTGTCTTTCCTCCGGGCTCCTCGTGCCAGACACCACGAGCACGTCCGGCGGCTGGTCTTCCCAATCGCACAGCCACCCAATCGCCCAAGAAAGCTGGCTTGCGCATCCACACGGACAGAAGCAATTCTGCACATTGACCTCGAGGTACCGCAAAGTCAGCTGATGGACCTGGCAGACCAGCGGCATCCAGCACGTGTGCTGCAAATCCCACTCGAACTCGTTGTGCAGGTGTCTCCTCCACCCGTCGTTGTCTTCGTGGGGGTGGTGCTCGAGCCAGTCGTCTTTGCCGGCGATGAACAGCGCCATGCGGCGCTGGATGTCGACAGCGCGGTGGTCGAAGGCGATGCTGAGCCGGCGGATGTGCGCATTACGCGGCGGGTAGAGTCCCTAGCTCAGGTATGGCAGGGCATAGTCGAGGCCCATGATGTGGAAGGTGTTTTTCGTGAGGTAGTGGTGCATTGCTTCGTCGCAGAGTTGTTTGCAGACTAGGAACAGTTGTGTCTCGCAGTGTGTTGGTGAGTGGGGCGGTTTAATGGCAGGCGCGCGATGGAAATGCAGATATGTGTTTGAAGGGGGAGCGCTGTCCCAGTCCTCGAGGATGTGGGCGAAGCGAATGTCGTGGTTGGCGGCTCGGGCGTTCCAGCGGATGTATACATCGCCAGGACGAATGAGGTAGTCGAATATCTCGAGCCTGAGCTCGGCTGGGAGGTTCAGCAGGGTTGGCGCTTTGGATTCTCCAAAAGCCAGCGCTGCAAATGCTGATTCTATGGTGGGTATCAGCGTGCGGTGGCGGCCGAATAATGCTGTGAGTACCGCGTCAGAGAACGCGGTCCTGCGATTAGGTGACGAGCCTGCTCTGTGGCTCATCGTGAGTGTGCGAATGTGGTTGATGGGTTGTGTGTATGATCGTCAAGCGAGTTGTAGCTTTGCTGATATTGATAGGCTGCTAGCGGACGACTGGAGATGATATCAATTATCGCGTTGTATGTGGTAGCGAGGTGAGGTAGATATTGAGTGGAGACTGGACTGAACAACAATGCGTCCGACCACCGGCTGCGGTTGCTTGGAAAGAAGAAGCGGCTTTGAGACTTGAGTGGCAAGTGCTGAGCATCAAGGTGAGTAAGGTGCGACGAGGCCCTCATGCGAAGTATAAATATTACCTGTCGTATTCCCACCTCGAAACCGCAAAGATAGTTGGATATTCGCCATACCGTCGTAGACAGTCGATTATTCTTGCGGTACGTGTCTCATACAGTGTTGGGCGAGCACTCCGAGGCGCGAGCTCCAATGCTTACAATTCCCCAGCAAGTGCGAAGACGTAACTTGCAACAAGAAATCATGGCCACGAATTTCAATAGGCCCACGCAGTCGAAATGCCGATGCATGCAATGGTGATCGTGATCGGGTTGATAGTGCAGTGCACTAGAAGCTGTTGGACTCTTCGCAGCTGTGACGCTGCGTTCATTTGAAATTCGTTGGTCGTTGAATAGATATAGATCTGTCCGTTTCGACGAGATTGTTGAAAATCCTCGGGTCGCTCTATCCGGCGCCCTGCTCCCAAGAGTTAATCGTTCCCATCATGCACAGCTTCAACAAGCGGCCACAACCACCGAGTGATACCTTCTAGTCTAGGAAGTCTCGATCGGTCTCGGCGCCGTATTCCAGCACCACCCACTGGCAGAACTTCTCCCAATCCTCATGCCACTCTTGCAATCTTTGAGCTTTGATGCCTTTCCCATACCTACCATCTTTGATGTCTTGCGACCACTCTTTCGCCGAGGAGTCCTCAAATGCAGCCCAGCGCACACTGTTCTCGGCCAGACTGGCCAAGCCTCCCAGGCCCAGGTTCTCCCAGCCCTGTAAAGCTTGCCAGAAATCGTGTGACATGCCTGTAAGGCCGTGACCAAGAACAGTCGGATCGTCGTTACACAACGCACATGATACTCCACGTGCAAGGAGAGCGGGAAGAGGGTGCGAGGCTATGCTGCCAGTCAAACGAAGGACTTCGTTGCTGACAGGACAGCTCTCGATGAGGATCTTCTTGTCTTTGATCATGTCAATCAAGAGTGGATGCTTGTAAGCACTGAAACCGTGACCGATGCGACGAGTGCCCAGGAGTACTGCATCGAAAAGATTCTCATCAACCGAGTCGCCATCACCAAGCGTCTCTCCGGCATGGAAGAAGAAAGGTAGGTCAACTCCAGCTTGAGCGCATTGCTTCTTGAACCAGAAGAGCTCCGGGGTAAGTTCGGCAAGAGAGCGACCCAGATCTTCTTGACCGACAAGATCATAACCAGCAATCAGATCGGGGAACTCCTGCTTCATGGCAATGCACTCGAGCATGTCATTGGCGATAGTCTTAGTGTCGAAGCTGCGGATCGTGGTCCAGATCAACCTTGCGCCCCAGAATCTTTGGCCTTCTTCGGATTTCTTGAAGGCATCAATCTCCTCCTGCAATGCCTGAAGCATGCCGACGTAGTCCTCGTCAGGTTTCTCCTCGCCAGCTCTGGTGAAAGGTACAACAAACACAGATCGTATGTCGACCCACCTTACGCCATCTGCGAGAAGGCCTTGGAGCATGTTGCGGATAAACTTGCGGAAGATGGGCTCATAGTGTTGGAGACTTGCGAGAATACCAAAGCAGCTTGTGAACTTGCGCCAGACTGCATTGGGGCCAAGATGTTGATCGAGCGATTCCTGTCGCGTGATAGTGACGCGGGACTTGAACCAGCGGACGAAGCCTTCCTTGCCACCATCGGGGAAATTGGTTGCCGCCACGTTGATCGGGATTGATTGATTGGCTACGTAGGAGGATGTCCAGATGGACTGGGACTCTGCGGTACTTGGCGACTTGACATGGCGGAAAATGAAAGGCGAGTTTTGCAATGCTGTAGGAGAGTCGAGAGGTACATCGGCAGAGATACAAATGCCCTCGGTGTTGAAGGCCTCCTCGATCAACCAGTCGAGATCACCCATGGCCTCGATGTGGCAATGCAAAAGTGCGCCCTTGGGCATTTTTCTGACAATTTGCCACAACTTCGACTTTTCCATACGGTCTCTGGCCAAATTGAACATCATGCCAGGGAAGATTTCGATGCCTTCCTTTTTGGCAACTTCGTCCTCGAAGTCGTGAGTCCAGATGGTTTGTTGTTCCTGAAAGCGGATGGCGGAAACCGTGGCAGCAGCCTCAGCAGCCATGGGGGTCATGCTCGTCTTGAAGGCATGGTCGCTCCTCTGGCGTTTCTCTTGCGCAATCAGAGCGTCACGACCGTCCATGTACTTCTGGAGAAATGGTTCGTCTAGTGATGGAATGCCCAGATCCTCTTCCTCGTTGTCTGGAGTGTCACTGCTGATGTCGCGCTCCTCAGAGGACGCTGCGACGGTTTGCGGCTCTGACATTGTGCTGTCTTTTGTCGTGGTGTCTGAAGTGAATTTATTTTGTGGACACAATACTTAATGTAAGCTCGATCTGTCACGTTACATCGGCCGGCGAGGTCCGACCTCACCTCGGTTTTGAATTCTGGCTGTGATGCAGGCAGCCGCGTGCTAGGCAGCGATGTGGGGCGAAAAGATAAGCCTCAGGGTTCAAGGTAATATTCTGGAGCTGCCCCAGACCACAGTGACGGGCGGAACCGTAGCTTAGCCGCGAACGTCATGGCCGGTGTCGAGCGAGCGAGCGAGCATGTGCCCTTCAAGTCAACATCGACTCACTTGCGTCACGCTGCTGCCCATAGCCACCGCTCGTGCTCTCTATTCCAGGAGACTTCTTTGATCCGATCACCGCTAACTTCTCCATCAAGTGCTATGGCTGTGCCTCACATTTCTGATTCAACATGAACGCCGAGGACTCACGAAGCCACAGGCACACCATCGATCGGTCCTGTTGTCCTCCAGCAAATACTGTCGGGCAAACCTTCTTGCAAACTTTCTGGTAGCATATGACCTTCCTGAGAGTTGTTTCACCTAGTCCACTTCACTCCTCCTTCTCATACGACTCGCAAACATGACGGGCTGGATACCATCCTCGATCCAGAAGCGCCTGCTTCGCTATGCGCTGAACAAGTCTGGGCTCCTCGACGTGACGGGAATAGATTTGGATAACCTAGACATCAGTTGGGGACGCAAAACGGCGCTTGAGTTCAAGAATGTCAACTTGAACGTGGAATACCTAGCGACCCTTGCAAAGTTGCCGCCAAACCTGCGCGTGGAATCGGCAAGGATATTACTCTTGCGCCTGACGATCCCTGCGGACATCTTGAACTCGGGCATATCTTTTGAGGTCGATGGCGTGGACGTCGTCGCGAAATTGGCAGAAGAGGAGGATTCACAAACGGAGACAGCGAAAGATTCGGAGCGGAGATCACGGGATACTCAGAGTCCATCGCATCGAAAGACAACCCGGAGGATACAGACACCCCCTTTGAGGAGATATGGGGAACCTAGGCTGCCCACCACAGACGACTTGGCAAAGTCGTTCCTCGCGGAAGAGCCTCCTGAAGAGCGACGTGAACTCGAGGCATCTGTGGCTGTCAATACAAAATCGATGGATGAATCGATTGTCAGCGAAAGCAGTGACGGAAGTGATATAGGTACTGGTGCGGCACCAGGACTGCCAGGGTTCCTGTCCGCATGGCTCCAACGTCTGGTCGACCGGTTCGAGTTGAAGATTCACGCAGTCCGCGTCTCGTTGGAGATCGAAGCATCCGACAAAAGCCCGGACGACGATCCAGTGAATGTAATTGCACGGCTTGGACATGTTGTTCTTCCTCCAGGATCGGATGTAACCAAGAAAAGAGTGCTGCAATTCGACAATTTCTCAATCGAGCTTGTAGCCAGCGAACAGACACTTTTCGACCTCTCAAATATCACAACCCCGGCCTCGCGCGCGGCAAGTCGTGCGACACGGTCAAGCCA
>Ga0265797_10006971_pt1 | contig 15682 bp, 18 predicted proteins | sample P2T30metagenome_FD_192433 | JGI IMG/M metagenome (GOLD analysis project Ga0265797, IMG submission 192433) | Plant litter microbial communities from East Loma Ridge, Irvine, California - P2 T30 | ecosystem: Environmental > Terrestrial > Plant litter > Unclassified | place: USA: California... | reverse complement strand
GCCACGGCGGACTCGAAGCCCTTGCCGGACTGCGGCTTGTTGTCCTCGACCCAGGGCGAGTACGCCGGGTCACCGGTGGCGATCGTGAGCTTGCCGTCGGTCACGGTGCCGTCGGCGTTGCTGCTGCCCCCGGCGGAGCAGGCCGACAGGGCGAGGGCGGCGACCGCGGCGGTGGCGACGGCGAGGGTGAAGCGGAGGTGACGGGTCACGGTCGGGCCTTCGTGCGAGGGGTGTGGGGGCAGGTCGAAGTGTACTTCGCGGTGGGATACCAACGCGAAACGGTGTCGCGGTGCTACTCGGCGGCAGGGTCCCCGTCGTCGGCCATCGTGAAGTCGTCGAACGAGAAGCCCGGCGACACCAGGCAGCTCAACAGCACCTCGCCGTCGCCCGGGATCGTCCGCTGCCACACGCCGCCGCGCACGAACGCCTGCGCGTCGTTCACCCGGTCGCGTCCGGCGTCCGGGCCGAGGGTGATCGTCGCACCGGGCTCGGGGACGTCACCGTCGCCGCCGAGCTGCAGGTCGACGGTGTCGGGCCCGTGCCACATCCAGATCTCGTCGCTCGTGACCCGGTGCCAGGCGGAGGCCTCGCCCGGGGGCAGCAGGAAGTGGATCAGGGTGGCGGCGGGACGCTCCCCCGCGGGGGTGGTGACCGTCGCCGGTGAGGTCCAGGTGCGGACGTACCAGCCACCCTCGGGGTGCGGTTCCATGCCGAGGGCGATCGCGCGCTTCGGCACGTCGAGCCACTCGATCAGCTCACCGGTGACGGTTCGGCGTGCGGCCATGCCGGGGTGGGGTGCGGACTCGGTCATCGTTCCTCCTGGTGCGGTGCGGGGGTGTCCATGTGCGGTGAGCCCGGCTCGGTGACGACGCCCGCCGCGGCGCGGACGACCCCGCGGATCACGGTGGCGGCCGCCCGCCCGGCGCCGTCCTCGACGAGCTCGGCGAGCGCGTCCGGCACCGTGCGGGCGTCGACGTCGAAGACCGCCAGGTCGGCGCGCGCCCCGACGGCGAGGTGCCCGATGCGGTCCGGTCCGACGGCGAGCCCCATCGCGTGCGCACCACCGAGGGTCGCCGCTGCGAGCAGTCGCTCGTGCAGGTCACGGTGCCCGTAGCCCTGGGCGCGGGCGATGCGGTGCAGCGCGGTGACGTCGGCCATCAGGTCGAGGGACGGCGACGACGACAGGGAGTCGGTGCCGATGGCGATCGGGCTGCCCTCGCGCAGGTAGTCCGCGACGGGCGGCGGGTCGAGGCCGATGACGGCGTTGGAGCGGGGGCACAGCGCCACTGCCGTGCCGCGAGCCCGCAGGAGCGCCCGGTCGGCCGCGGTCATGTACACGCCGTGGGCGATGTGGCAGTCCGGCCCGAGCACGCCGAGGCGGTCGACGAACGCGGTCGCGCTGGCACCGAAGCCCAGGGCCCGAAGCGCCCGGAACGACGGCACGTTCGCCAGGTGCCAGTCGTTCCCGTGGCCGACGCCGTCGACCCCGTCGAGCCCGGGGACCGGACCGAGGGCGGTGCGCTCCCCCTCGAATGCCGCTTCACCGAGGTGCAGGTGCAGTCGCAGACCGCGCTGCCGCACGATGTCGGGGAGCTCGAGCAGCGGGGCGACCTCGAGCGAGTACGGCGCGTGCGGGGACAGGCCGGCTCCGGGCGTCGTGGGGATCCGGTCGAGTTCGTCGAGCACCTGGTCGCGACCGTGCGACTGCCAGGCGTCGTTCTCCCAGTCCATCACCTCCCAGTACGCGATGCCGCCGAGGCCGGCGTCCTGCAGGGCGGTCGAGGCCTCGATGTCGGTGACGATGTCCGCGATGCTCGTGACGCCGGCCAGGATCGACGCCCGTGCACCGTCCGCGGCTTCGGCCCGCCAGTCGTGCGGTTCGGCGTAGTCGACGTTGAACGCTGCGGCCCAGTCCTCGAACCCGCTGTACTGCTGTCGGCCGACACCGGCCATGCCGGTGTACTGGAGGTGCGAGTGCGCGTTCACGAGTCCGGGCAGGAGCGCGCCACGCCACTGCCGCTCGGTGAAGGTCGCGCCGGACCCGGTGAGCTGGTCGATGACCCACGACCGGTCTCCGACGTGCAGGATCCGGCCCTCCTGCACGGCGACCGCGCCGTCCGCGATCGGTGGTGCGGTCATCGGGACGACGACGCGCGCCGAGTGCACCGTGACCGGCTGCTGTCGGGCGCTCACGACGGGGCTCCGAAACGGTGCGTCCGGACGTCCGGCTCGCGGTCCGCCGGGTGCTCAGCGGGGAGGCCGGGAGGCAGGGGCCGGCTCCCGAAGGCGTCGAGCGCCGCGCGGGCGGTCACGTCGTCGACAGCGGGGTCGATCGGCACGACGGCACGCTCCAGCTCGTCGCCGCGCTCCAGGAGCATCCGGACGGCGCCGAGCTGCACGGTGAACGACAGGTCCATGATCTCGACCGGGTTGCCCTCGGCCGCGGTGATGTTGATGCAGCCACCGTCGTCGAGCACGATCGGCCCACCGTCCGACCCGGGGAACACGAACCGCTCGGCCTTCGGGCCCACGTCCTGGCGCTCGGCCCCGGCGGCGAGCGCGTCGTCGACGGCGATCTCCTGGTCGACCCCACCGGCGACGGCGAGGACCGCACCGTCCGCGCAGGCACGGAGCACCTCGAGGTCGATGGTGTCCGGCACCCCGGTGGCGCTCATCACGAGGTCGGCGTCGCGCACCGCCTCGACGAGCGGGGCCACGGCGTACCCGGCGAAGCGCGCCTGCAGGGCGCGGACCGGGTCGGTCTCGGCGACCGTCACGCGGAACCCGAGGGCGGTGAGCACCAGGGCGACCCCCTCGCCGACGTGCCCGAACCCGGCGACCGCCGCCGCGCCTCCCGGGATCACCCGGTGGGTGCCGGACGCGAGCCCGTCGACCAGGTCGAGCACCGCGAACACCGTCGACTGCCCGGTGCCGTACCGGTTGTCGAAGAACGTCTTGGTGCGGGCGTCGTTCACCGCGATCACCGGGATGCCGAGCTCGCCGCGCGCTGCCAGTGCACGCAGGGGCCGGAGGCCGCTCGTGGTCTCCTCGGCGGCGCCGAGCATCGTCGGCAGCAGGTCGGGGCGTTCCTGGTGGGCGAGCCGGATGACGTGCGAGCCGTCGTCAAGCAGGATGTGCGGCGCGGTGTCGAGCATCGCGAGGGCCAGCTGCTTCTGCTCGGGGAGCGTCGCCGTGCTGCTCGCGAACACCGTCAGGCCGGCCGACCGCAGTGCGTCGGCGACGGCGTCGTCGGTCTCGTCGGCGTGGGCGTAGACGACGACCTCGGCGCCGGCGTCACGGAGGAGCAGGCTCAGTACCGCCGTCTTGGGCTCGAGGAACATCGCGACGCCGATGCGGGTGCCGCGCAGGAGTCCACCGTCGCGGAGTTCCGCGGCGACCGACCGGGCGACCGGCATGGAACGCCGTGCCCAGCGCAGGCGGGCGTCCGCTGCGGGGTCGTCCTCGGGGTCGCGGCCGGTGGACACCAGGAAGACGTCGTCGGAGAGCATCGGGACGGCGAGGACGCCGGGGCGGGCGGGCGTGACAGGGCCGAAGGCGTCCTCGTCGACGGCGGGCAGGTACCGGCCGGCGTCGATGACGACCAGGGTGGTGCCGCGCGGGCGGTCGGCGGCCTGCTCGACCGCGGGGGTCGATTCCTCGGGTGTGCCGAGGCACCAGAGCTGGTCGACGAGGTCGGACGGCTGGTGCTGTTGGTGCGACTGGTTCGACTGGTTCGACTGGTTCGACTGCTCGGCCTCGCGCGCCCCGAGTGCGGTCAGCAGGTCCCGCAGTGCCGCGGCATCCCGGGGGTCACCGCCGACGATGCGGAACCGGCGGGCGGCGACCAGCAGGTTGGTCGCCGCGGCGAAGCGCCGCACGGCCGCCGAGGCCCAGGCCAGCGTCGCGGGATCGGGTGCTGGCGGCATGTGCCAATCGTAGGGCGAGCGGGGCGCGGGTCCGGCGGCGCTGCGGGAATGCCCGAGGGCGCTCCGACGTACTCTCTGCACATGAGCGATGCGACGACTGCCCCCGACCGCGTGACCATGTTCGGTGCCGACTGGTGCCGCGACTGCCGTCGGTCCAAGGCGCTGCTCGACACCCTCGGCGTGGACTACGAGTACGTCGACGTGGAGCAGGACCTGTCCGCGGCCGACCGGGCCGAGGCGATCAGCGGCCGGAAGAACATCCCCGTCGTGGTGCTGCCCAACGGCAAGCACTTCGTCGAGCCGTCGGACGCCGACCTGCGGGCCGAACTCGAGGCTTCCGGCGTCGTCTGATCGCCACTGGACGTTGCGGCTCCACGCGCCCAGCGACACCTCACGGGCACTGTGGCGCGTGAGGTGTCGCTGAGCGCGAAGAGTCGTCGCACCGGCACCCCCGGGCGGACATCGGATGAATCGGGCATCATGATCGCGTGATCATCGACGCTCACCACCACCTCTGGGATCCCGCCGACCGGTCGTACCCCTGGATGGACGACTCGGTCGCTCCGATCCGCCGCCGGTTCGACGTGGACGACCTCCGCACCGCCGCCGGGAGCACCGACGTCACCCGGACGATCGTCGTGCAGGCCGTGCACGACCCCGGCGAGACCGCCTGGCTCCTCGGGCAGCCCGAGCCGGTCGCCGGCGTCGTCGGCTGGGTGGACCTGACCGCCCCCGACGTCGCCGACCGGATCGCCGCCGTCGTCGCCGACCGGATCGCCGCCGTCGTCGCGCGACCCGGTGGCGACCGGCTGGTCGGCAACCGCCTGGTCGGCATCCGGCACCAGGCGCAGGACGAACCGGACCCGGACTGGCTCGCCCGGCCCGAGGTCGTCCGCGGGGTCCGCGCCGTGGCCGCCGCCGGCCTGGTGTTCGACGTGCTCGTCCGCACGCGCGAGCACCGTGCTGCCCTCGCGCTGCTCGACGCCGTGCCCGAGGGTTCGTTCGTCCTCGACCACGCAGGCAAACCCGACATCGCGGGCGGGGATCCCGGGTGGGTGAGCCGGATCGACGACTTCGGCGCGCGTCCGAACGTCGTCTGCAAGGTGTCCGGACTGTTCACGGAGGCCGGCCCGGCGTGGCGACGGCAGCCCGTCGACCGGTACGTCCGTGCGGTGGTCGAGCGGTTCGGCCCGGAGCGGTCGCTGTTCGGGTCGGACTGGCCCGTCTCGACGCTCGCCACGACCTACGACGACGTGGTGCGGCGGACCACCGACGCGCTGGCCGACCTGACCCCGGACGAACGGCAGTCGGTGCTGAGCGGGACGGCGGAGCGCACGTACCTGCATGGGAGGACCCTCAGCACCCGCGACCTTGTCGGCAACCCGGCGCAGACATAGGATGTCTCTGGTTGCGCCGGTGCAGCCGGAGAGCGAGGAACGATGCAGTTCGCACGACTCGGCCCCGCGGGCGGCGAGATCCCCGTCGCGGTCGACACCGACGGCGAGGTCCTCGACCTCCGCCCGATCACGACCGACATCGGCGGGGCCTTCCTGGCGTCCGACCCGGTCGCCCGCGTCCGGCACGCGCGCAGCGCCGGGGACCTCCGAGCGCTGCCCGACGCCGAGAGTCTCCGCCGAGGTGCACCGGTGGCCCGCCCCGGCAAGGTCGTCTGCATCGGCCTGAACTACCGCGACCACGCCGCCGAGACCGGCGCCGAGATCCCGACCGAGCCGATCGTGTTCATGAAGGACCCGATGACGGTGATCGGCCCGGACGACGAGGTCCTGCTCCCCCGCGGCAGTGAGAAGACCGACTGGGAGATCGAACTCGCCGTCGTCATCGGGCAGACCGCCCGCTACTGCGACTCCGACGAGGCCGCGAGCGCCTGCATCGCCGGCTACGCCATCGCCAACGACGTCTCCGAACGGGCATTCCAGCTCGAGCGCGGCGGGCAGTGGGACAAGGGGAAGTCCTGCGAGACGTTCAACCCGCTCGGCCCGTGGCTGGTCACCCCCGACCAGGTCGACCCGGCGGCGCTCGCACTCCGGCTCACCGTCAACGGCGAGGTGCGGCAGGACGGCACCACCGCCGACATGATCTTCCGACCCGTCGAGATCGTCCGGTACCTGTCGCAGTTCATGGTGCTGTACCCGGGCGACGTCATCAGCACCGGCACCCCGGCCGGGGTCGCCTTGGCCGGACACGCGCCGTACCTGCAGCCCGGCGACGTGGTCGAGCTCACCGCCGACGGGCTCGGCTCGCAGCGCCAGACAGTGGGAGCAGCCTGATGACCGACACCACCGACCAGACCGGCACGACCGGGATGCCCGGCACCCACGCGGGTCTCCGCGCGATCGTCACCGGCGGCGCCTCCGGCATCGGCGCGGCCATCGCGACCGCACTGCAGGAGCGCGGCGCAGCGGTCGCCGTGCTCGATCTGCAGCCGTCCACCGCCGAGGGACTCGTCTCCGTCACCTGCGACGTGTCGTCCGACGAGTCCGTCCGTGCCGCCGTCAAGTCGGCCGTCGACCAGCTCGGCGGTCTCGACGTGCTCGTGAACAACGCCGGCATCGGCGCACAGGGGACGGTCGAGGACAACACCGACGACGAGTGGCGCCGCGTGTACGAGGTCAACGTCCTCGGCGCCGTGCGCCTGTCCCGCGCCGCACTCCCCCACCTCCGAGCGTCGGACAGCGCGAGCATCGTCAACACGTGCTCCGTCGCGGCCACCGCCGGACTGCCCCAGCGCGCGCTCTACTCCGCCACGAAGGGGGCGATCTCCGCACTCACCCGCGCGATGGCCGCCGACCACGTCCGCGAGGGCATCCGCGTCAACGCCGTCAACCCCGGCACCGCCGACACCCCGTGGATCGCACGGCTCCTGTCGTCCGCGGACGACCCGGCCGCCGAACGCGCCGCGCTCGAGGCACGTCAGCCGCACGGACGCCTGGTGCAGGCGGCGGAGGTCGCCGAGGCGGTCGCCTACCTGACGAGCCCGCTCGCCCGGTCGACGACGGGCGTCGAGCTGGCGGTCGACGGCGGGATGCAGGCACTCCGGCTGCGGCCGGCCTGATGGTCGTCCCGCGGCTCCGCCGCACCGGCCTGGAGGCCCGTCCCGGGTATCGTCGGGACGTCCCGTCGCGCACGCGGCCGGGTCCACAGGAGGTGGTGACGTGGCGTCGTTGACCGACGATGCGATCGCACGCATCCAGCAGATGATCGTGAGCGGTGAGCTCCAACCCGGCCAGCGCCTCCCGCCCGAGAAGGAACTGAGCGAGTCACTCGGACTGTCCCGCAACAGCCTCCGTGAAGCGGTGAAGGCGCTCGAACTGATCCGCGTGCTCGACGTCCGACGGGGCGACGGCACCTACGTGACGTCGCTCGAACCGGGCGTCCTGCTCGAGGCGGTGTCGTTCGTCGTCGACATGCACCACGACCGGTCGCTCGTCGACCTGCTCGAGGTGCGCCGCATCCTGGAACCGGCGTCCGCCGTCCTGGCGACGGCCCGCGCCACGGAGCAGCAGATCGACGAGCTCGCGACCCTGATGCAGTCCGTCGGCGAGGACACCGGCGTCGAGGACCTCGTCGCCCACGACCTGCTGTTCCACTCGACCATCGCGGGCATCGGCGGCAACCAGTACCTGTCCGGGCTGCTCGACGCGCTGTCGAGCAAGACGGTGCGCGTGCGGGTGTGGCGCGGACTGACGCAGAACGGGTCGGTGCAACGGACGCTCGACGAGCACGCGGCCATCGTCGACGCGATACGGCGCCGGGATCCGCAGCTCGTGCAGGCCCTCGTCGTGTCGCACGTCGAAGGTGTCGAGCGCTGGTTGCGGCGCTCACTCGACTGAACCCGACAGTCCTCCCAGGAACCTCGGAGTTGTGTCAGTCCTCGGCCCTGACTCCGGCAACCATGCCGCGGCAACCGCACCCACGAGGAGGACACCGTGCTCGGTCTCATCATCAGCTTGATCATCATCGGACTCATCGCCGGCGCTCTCGCCCGGCTCATCATCCCCGGCAAGCAGAACATCGGCATCCTCATGACGATCGTCCTGGGCATCGTCGGTTCGTTCGTCGGCGGGTTCCTCGGGTTCCTGATCTTCCAGCACGACCCGATGGACGGCTTCTTCCAGCCGGCCGGCATCATCGGCTCGATCATCGGCGCCATCATCGTGCTGTTCATCTACACGCGCGTCGCCGGCCGCGGTTCGCGCAACCGCTAGTCGCACGCCGCCGGCCTGACCGGCGCACCACCGAAGGCACCCCGAACCGCGCAACCGCGTGGTCCGGGGTGCCTTTCGTCGTGCGCAGTTCAGGCGTCCAGCAGACCTGCCGCGTGCAGGTCGTCCCACAGCGCTTCCGGCACGTCGGCGGCGGCGCGTGCGACGTTCGAGCGCACCTGGTCGGCGGACTGCGCCCCGAGCGCGATCGCCGCGACCGCCGCAGCCCGGCGCGGGAAGGCCAGCGCGACCTCGGGCAACGTGACTCCGTGGCGCTCGCAGACGTCGGCGATGGCGTTGGCTCGGTCGAGCAGCTGCGCGGAGGCCTCGGCGTAGTCGTAGGTCGCGCCCGTCGCGGGGCGCTCCTGGCCGAGCAGCCCCGAGTTGTAGACACCGACGGCCACGACCGCGACGCCGAGCGACGCGCACCGGTCGACGAGTGCCGCAGCGGGCTGCTCGAGCAGCGTGTACCGACCGGCGAGCATGACCACGTCGCAGAGTCCGGTCTCGACGGCTGCCGACAGCGCCTCGACCGAGTTCGATCCGACCCCGACCGCCCGCACGACGCCCTCGTCCCGCAGCTCGGCGAGCGTCGGGAGCGCCTGGGTCAGCCCGTCCGTCAGCGAGTAGACGTCCGGATCGTGCAGGTAGGCGACGTCGACGTGGTCGAGCCCGAGTCGGCCGAGCGACTCGTCGAGCGAGCGCCGCACGCCCGACGGCGACGGGTCCCACTGCCGCACGGTGTCGTCCGGCACCGCGAAACCCCCGGACGCCAGGTCGTCGCCGTCACCGCGCCCGGGCACGAGCACCCGCCCGACCTTCGTCGACACGAGGAACTCCTGCCGGGGCCGTCCGGCGAGCGCCGCCCCGAGCCGCCGTTCGGACAGGCCCAGGCCGTAGTGCGGGGCGGTGTCGAACCCGCGCACCCCGGCGTCCCACGCGGCGTCGACCGTGGCGCGGGCGTCGTCGTCGGACACCGGACGGAGCAGGTTGCCGATGCCGGCCCCGCCGAACCAGAACGGGCCACGGTCCAGGTCGAGATCGGTCACGGGTCCACCTGATCCGCGTGGTGCACCTGGTCCGCCAGCGACCAGACCCGCGGGACCCCGTCGTCGTCGCCCGAGTAGTCGTCGTCCGCCTCGAGCAGCGGGTTGATCGTCTCCTGCCACTCGGCGTTGACCGGGTCGTCGGCGAGCGCCCGGCGCATCGCCCGGTGGTCCTCGACCTCGATCAGGTGGACCAGGTCGAGCCCGTCCCGCCAGATCGTCCAGTCGTGCACGCCGGCCTCGCGCAGTCGCGCCGCGAGCGCGGGCGGGACCGAGGCGTGCACGGTGTCGTACGCCGCCTCGTTCCCGGCCCGCAGTCGCGTCCGCGTCAGGATCCGCTGCATCAGTCGCGCAGGAACAGCTCGACGACGGGCACGGCGACGTCGGGCCGCACGATCGGCAGCGTCAGGGTGAGCGTGCCGGCGGGCTGACCGCCGAGCCCGGTGTTCTGCGCCCGAGTGCCCGGCGGGATCTCGCGGAAGTGGATCTCCGATGCGTCGTTGAGCAGCTGCGCGTACGCCACCCGGCCGGCGAGGTCGGGCAGGTGTACGTGCTCGAACGGCCACGCGAACAGGTGCAGGTACAGGCGGTTGCCGTTCTGTGTGTAGACGGTGTTCCGCGGGGCGACGAACCGCGACGGCCCCGCCCCGTACACCGAGCGAGCGTGCTGGTGCATCCACGTCCCGATGCCGTCGAGTGTCTGCCGCGAGACCCCGTCGAACTCGCCGCGACCGGTCGGGCCGATGTTGAGCAGCATGTTCCCGTTGTTCGAGACGCCGTCGACGAGCATGCGGACGAGCAGGTCGACCGGCTTCAGGTTCAGGTTGTCGCGGTCGTAGCCCCACGAGCCGTTCAGCGTCTGGCAGGCCTCCCACGGCACCGGGACGCCGTCGACCTCCATCGGCTTGTCGGGCTGGTACTGCTCGGGGGTGACCAGGTCACCGGGGATGTCGAGCCGGTCGTTCACGATGATGCCGGGCTGCAGCCGCTTCGTCAGCGCCATGAGCTCCTCGGACCCCCACTCGTCCCGGCCCTTGCCGCCCCAGATGTCCTCGTGGTCGTTGTCCCGGTCCGAGAAGTCGTAGAACAGGTAGTCGATCTGCCCGTAGTCGGTGAGCAGCTCCTCGACCTGACCGTGGAGGTACTCGCGGTAGCGCGACATGTCGCGGCCCTCGTTGAACGCCTCGATCTCCTCCGGCGAGTCGTCGCGCCGGGGGTGCACGCCGTCGACGGTGAAGTCCGGGTGGTGCCAGTCGATGAGCGAGTGGTAGAAGCCGACCCGCAGCCCTTCGGCACGGACGGCGTCGACGAACTCGCGCACGATGTCGCGGCCGAACGGGGTGTTCGTGGACTTGTAGTCGGTCAGGGCGGTGTCCCACAGGCAGAAGCCCTCGTGGTGCTTCGTGGTGAGGACGACGTACTTCATCCCCGCTTGCCGTGCCCGACGTGCCCAGTCCGCGGCGTCGAACAGGTCCGGGTCGAAGTGGTCGAAGTACTTCTGGTAGTCCTCGTCGGTGATCCGTTCGCGGTTCTTCACCCACTCGTGCCGTGCCGGCAGGGCGTACAGCCCCCAGTGGATGAACATGCCGAACCGGTCGTGGGAGAACCACGCGGGGAACCCCGCGGAGTCGGTCGCGGTCTGCGGCTCGGCAGGTGCGGTGATGGTCATGAGGCCAGTGTTCCTTTCAGTGGAGGGCGAGGGGGGACGGTCGGCGGTGTCACCGGCCGCCGAGACCGCTGGTGACGATCCCCTTGACGAGGTGCTTCTGGAGCAGGATCAGCAGGACCACCGTGGGCAGCATCGAGATCACCGAGGCCGCCATCACGAGGTTCCACTCGGAGCCCTGCTGCCCGAAGAACTGCTGCAGGCCGAGCGGGATGGTGCCACGGGCCTCGACGTCGTTGACGATGACGAGCGGCCAGAGGAACGAGTTCCAGTACGCGATGAACGAGAACACGGCGAGGACTGCCATCGTCGGCCGGGCCAGCGGGAGCATCACCGAGAAGAACGTCCGGATCGCTCCGGCACCGTCCACCCGGGCGGCGTCGTCGAGTTCCTGCGGCACGGTGAGGAAGAACTGCCGCACCAGGAACGCGCCGAGTGCCGTGAACGCCCACGGGATGATGAGCGCCTGGAACGTGTCGACCCACCCGAAGCCCTGCATCATCACGTACATCGGGATGACGAGGACGTCCTGCGGGATCATCAGCGTCGCCAGGAACAGGACGAACACCGTGTTCCGGCCGCGCCACCGCAGTCGCGAGAACGCGTAGCCGGACAGCACCGCGACGGCGACGTTGATCGCCGTGCCGGCCGCGGCGACGAAGACACCGTTCAGGATGAACCGGGCGAACGGCAGGTACGTGAACGCCTGTGCGTAGTTGCCCCACTCGATGGACGAGCCCCAGAGCGTCGGCGGGGTCGTGAACACGTCGGCCGACGGCTTCAGACTCGTCGCCACCATGTAGATGAGCGGCGAGACGAACAGCAGGGCCACCAGACAGAGCAGCACGTAGCCCACCGCGTGGCGCACCCGGCCGGTCTGCCGGTGTGTGCGGGGCAGCGCGGTCAGACCGGCGGCGGGAAGAAGAGCTGGAGCCGCAGCATTCTCGTTTACTGGGACATGTATGCCGGGTACCCCTCGGCTCAAAACAAGATTCAGACTGTGCCGGCAGCAGGTAAGCCCACTCTGAGCGGTACCGTGACGAGCCAGCAGCAACGCGGTGCGTTCAAGGAGCCCAAGGAAATGGCGCATTCCCTCTTCCGCCTGACCGGGGGCGCGAAGGGCACCTCCTATCTAGTTGGTAGGTACAAGGGTTACAACGGCTCGGGATCTGTGAAGATCGAGGACCTGGTCGTAGATGACCCCACCTATAAGATCCACAAGGTGCTTGGCGTCGGTTCCAACGTCGCCTCTCACCGTTTCCACTGCAGCTCATGTGGCAAGCGGTGCTGGTACCCGAACAAGAAGGAGGCTGGCATCTAGCCATCCGCAGATTCGATATCCCGGTAGCGAATACAACCTGCCGGGGTATCGAATCTTGTGACCATCTCGAGGCGCTTACTCACGGTCAGTGAGCCCAGCAGGTGGTCGTCTCTTGTGTTCCTGAGAGTGACCAAGAGTTCTTCTCCGGTACTTGCCGCTGAGACCATCCGCCAAGGGTCCGTTCCGCGGCCCCAGACTCCCAACGTTATAGGGAGGGCAAGCCGGACCACTTCTGGCTCAAGTCCCCACTGGCCGGGATGCGTCTCCTGCAGCTCTCCCGCCAGTCGATACTCCCGTGTGGCGGGATCGTAGGAATCAAGGTCACCAGTGTTCCGGTCCTCCGCTCGCCAAGCCCCAGTCAATGGGTTTGCCCCACACGTCGTACTCCGCGAGCTGGCTGCCGTATTGTTCTGTTGCCGTGAGTTGTACGGGTTGGTACCGTCGAGGAGCGACTAAAATCGGGAGCACTTCTGAAATTAGCAACTCCGCGGATGATGGCCCGAAAATCGCCGGTGAGTCCTGCATTGTACCGGCGGTGAATGCAAAGTCCTGTGGTTCCGACATGGGTCTCCTCCTGAGTCGACGAGCGGGATCAGTAGCACTGATGGGAATTCGATGGGGGCTGATGCCTGTACGGGGTCCGCGACAAGTCTTGTATCCCTACGGTTGCGAGAGGTCTCGTCGGCGGCGAGATCGTGCAAGCGAGTTCCGCGAGAGTCCGTGGGACGGCGAGTCTCGCAACTATGTGTCGCAAGTGTGGGCCATGATCGCTGTCATGAAGGTTGGTTGTGAGACAGTTGCCGCATCGTGGTGAAGCTGATCGGGTATGCGCGCGTGTCGACCCGGCAGCAGGACACCGATCGGCAGGAACAGGATCTGCTTGCCGCGGGAGTGCGCAGGGATGACCTGTACGTCGACCAGGGGGTGTCCGGGGCTCGTGCCTCGCGCCCAGCGTTCGACCGGGCGCTGGACGCGCTGCACGACGGGGACACGTTGGCGGTCACCACACTCGACCGGCTCGGCAGATCCACGATCGACATGCTCAGCTTCGCCGCGCAGCTCCGTGACCGGAACGCGGGGCTCCGCGTGCTAAATCTCGGTGGTGGCGATGTCGATACGGCAACGCCGATGGGGTCGATGGTGTTCTCCGTCATGGCGGCGCTTGCGCAGATGGAACTCGAGATCAAACGTGAACGGGTTCGTGACTCGGTGACGAAGCGCCGCACCGCCGGTCAGGACCTCGGCGGCCGCCGCGCGGTGTTCACCGACAGCCAGGTCCGCGCCGCGATCCGGCTCCTCGATGCCGGCGAGTCGGCGTCCCAAGTCGCCCGCGACCTCGGCATGTCCCGCGCCACCCTGTACCGGCGCATCCGCCTCCTGCAGTCAAGTGATGCCGGATGAGCAAGCGGACGGCACTCAAGGATCGGCCGGAGGTTTCGCGGCACCTGCACGAACACATCATCGTCACCCGGAACGAGCTGGACGCGTTCGTCAGCGACGATGACGCTGTGCAGCTGCTGGTCCTCGCCGAATTGCGGTCGCAAGCTGCGGACCAGGAGGCAACGCTGGTCCTCGCTCTCGAAGCGGCCACCGTCACAATCCTCGCAATCATGCTCTCCCGGGTCCCGACCTCCGGGAGTGCAACAGCAAACCTTGGGTCTGGGTGGGTTGGAACTGCTGCATTTGCGATCGTGTGTGTCGTGCTGGCCGCGGTGGCCGTAGCGCTGGCATTGCCGTCAGTGAAGCGTGCGGTGCTCGGCAACCGGAACCGCGCTCGCGCCGTGGTCTGGCTTGGTGCCTATGAGCAGGCGCTTGCAGAGCGCCCGTCGGCAGCCTCGACGGCAACCTCACGACGACAGTGGTTCGCGCGACGTCCCCGACGATGAGTCCCGAACAAGCTAGGGCGACACCAGGCGAAGCGAACGAGCCGATGCCGATTGTGATGATGCCCTACTCCTCGCAATCGCTGCGCGGCCTGCTCATAGGCTTGCGCCGTGCAGATCACAGACTTCTCAGGGGACCTGACCGGCTTTGGGCTGACGCTCGTCCTCGTTGGTGGGGCCCTCGCTCTCCTCAACGTCATCACGTGCATCGTGCTCATCTGGGCAGGGACGCTGTACATCGACAAGGCGCGCGGAGCTGCGCCCGGCAGCACTCGCCATGAGCGCGAGCGTCCACCAGGGCGGCGAGCCGCACAGTCATGAGTTCGGGAGTGACCTGGGTCGCAATCGCGGCTCTTGGGCTGTCGGTTGTGTCCCTCGCTTGGCAGATTGGGGCCGCAGTCTGGCGGCTAGGCCGGATCAAGGTCGGCCTCGTTCGTGCTACCCAGTTCGACTTTGACGAGGAGACACTCGTGAAACGGGGTGACACCATCGTCGAGTTCACCTTGACGATCTCCAATTCAGGAGCCAGTGGGGTGACGGTCTACGACGCCGGCCTCCTCGAACTCGAGCAGGGAGTCTCGACTTCGTTGAAGCTGATGCAGATGACGAACCGAGAGCAAGCGGAGAGGGGTGGGCCGGAGCAGCGCGCGCAGTACGTGGGCCCGGACCTGCCTGTGGAGGTGCCGGCCCGAGGCGTCGTGGAATGGCAGTTGCTTGATTCGTTCACCGCGAAGTCACCAGCTGATCGGCAGTACCGCGGTTACGCCGAACAGTATCGAGCAGGTCGCTCTCATAAGGCCACGTACTCGATGCATACGATGCCCCGCGGCATGCAGTACGACCCGGACTAGTTGGGCGCAGGGACGCTTTCACTCGGCGAGGTCAGACCGGCCGAGAATCAGCTCGCGGGACTGGTCATGACTTCGAGCGCGCTGAGCGATCTCGACGTAGCCGTTCCGCCACCGGGGCCTGGATGGACGACCCTCCTCGAGCGACAACGCGGCGCCCATGCGGGACGCCATCACGACATGTAGCGCTGCGAAAAGGGCGACACCGAGCAAAGCTGCTCATACCTCGCGGCGTTCGATCGAACGCTCGAATGTCCGGTAGAGGATTCTTGATCGAACAAAAGCGTTGCGATCAGGTGGGCCTGTCGTTGTTGCCGTATCCGGATCGTGAGCCTTCGATGGCGCTGTCGAGCATCCGGGCCCAGATGGCTCGAGAATCTGGGCTGAGGTCGCCGCCTTCGTTCAGGAGCCAGTGGCTCGCGGCGACGGTGACGCCGCTCATCAGTGAGCCGACGAGCAGATCCACTTCGAGCCGGTTCCAGCTCGGGTAGCGGGTAGAGACGTGCTCGGCCATGTGCAGCGAGGTTCGATCCATGATTTGTCGGAGGAGGGCTTCGTGGCGGGGTGATGCTTGGTCGCCTCTCCCGACGACTGCTCCAACGGACAGGATCACGTCGGGCATGCTCGTCGCTCGGAGCGACTGCGACACCTCGTTGAACACGGCCGCACGCGATCCGTCAGTTGCCGGTGCCGCTGACGTGGCCTCGTCGAAGGTCGCCCAGGCGTTCTCGAACTGCTCGACGCTCGCGGTCACGAGCACGTCTGAGAC
>Ga0265797_10006969_pt1 | contig 15687 bp, 15 predicted proteins | sample P2T30metagenome_FD_192433 | JGI IMG/M metagenome (GOLD analysis project Ga0265797, IMG submission 192433) | Plant litter microbial communities from East Loma Ridge, Irvine, California - P2 T30 | ecosystem: Environmental > Terrestrial > Plant litter > Unclassified | place: USA: California... | reverse complement strand
GGGGCTCGGCCTTGGCTGGCTGTGCGGCCGGGGCAGGCTTGGCTGGCACTGGCGCGGCCACCGGTTTGGCCGCCGCTGGGGCGACCGCTGCATCGGCGGCGTCGGCGTTGAACTTGCCCTTACCATGAAGCTGGTCGAGCAAGGCCTCGAATTCGTTATCGGTGATCAGGTCACCGCCGCCCACGGACGGTACCGGCGCCACAGGCGCGGGCGGCGCGAGATTGTCGGCCGCGAAGCTGCCCTTGCCGTGCAATTGATCCAGCAGCGCTTCGAATTCGGCGTCGGTGATCTCGTCGCCTGCCGCGGCCGGCGCGGGTTCAACCGCGGCCGGTGGCAGCGCTTCAGGCGCGAACTGGCCCTTGCCATGGAGTTGGTCGAGCAAGGACTCGAATTCGGCGTCGGTGATTTCGTCGCTGTCCGCGCCAGGCGCGGCAGTGTGGTCGAGGCTGTCGACGAGGGCGTCGAACCCGCGCTCGTTGACCGGGGCCACCGCGACCGGCACGGGGGCTTCAACCGCCACGGGCGCGGCGCCGGCCGGCTCGGCCAGGCGAGACAAGGCGGCCAGCAGCTGCGGGGTGGCCGGGGTGAGCGGCGAGCGCTCGCGTACTTGGCCGAACATGCTGTTGACCGTGTCGAGGGCCTCCAGCACTACGTCCATCAATTCCGAATCCACGCGGCGTTCGCCCTTGCGCAGGATGTCGAAAACGTTCTCGGCGATGTGGCAGCATTCCACCAGCTCATTGAGCTGGAGGAAGCCGGCGCCGCCCTTGACGGTGTGGAAACCACGAAAAATCGCATTAAGCAGATCCGCGTCGTCGGGGCGGCTTTCCAGCTCCACCAACTGTTCGGACAACTGCTCGAGGATCTCGCCGGCCTCTACCAGGAAGTCCTGGAGGATTTCTTCATCGGCGCCGAAGCTCATTTGGGTGCTCCCTGGAATTTTGTAAGTGGCATCCGGCCCGGATAGCGCTGCTCAGCGCCTGTTCGATGGCGTTTCCAGCGCGGGCTCAGAAGCCCAGGCTGGAAAGCAGATCATCCACATCGTCCTGACCGGATACGACGTCTTCACGCTTATCGGCATGAATCTGCGGACCTTCACCCCGGGAGGTGTCTTTTTCCGGGTTTTTTTCATCGCGCAGGCTTTCAGGGTCGTGCTGGATGCCCGCGAAGCGGTCTACCTGGCTGGCCATGAGCACCAGCTTGAGCAGGTTGGACTCCACGTCGGTCACCAAGGCGGTCACACGCTTGATCACCTGGCCGGTGAGGTCCTGGTAATCCTGCGCCAGCAGAATGTCGTTCAGATGGCCGGAGAGCGTGGTGGCGTCGTTTTCGGCGCGCTGCAAGAACCCGTCTACCCGCTTGACCAGGTCTCGGAATTCGCCAGCGTCCACTTCACGGCGCATGAACCGCTGCCAGTCGGCGCGAACGGCCTTGGCTTCCTCAGCCAGGCCGTGGACCACGGGCGTACTCTGCTCCACGAGGTCCATCGTGCGGTTGGCGGCGTTCTCGGTGAGGCGAACGACGTAATCCAGCCGCTCGGTGGCGTCGGTGATCTGCGACACCTCCTCGGCCTTGGGCGAGCGGGGATCGATCTGGAAGTTGACGATTGCGCTGTGCAACTCGCGGGTGAGCTTGCCCACCTCCTGATACAGGCCCCGATCGCGGGTCTGGTTCAGCTGATGAATCAACTGCACGGCATCGCCGAAGCGGCCTTTTTCGAGGCTCTCCACCAACTGACGCGCATGGGTTTTCAGGGTGGACTCGAAGTCCCCCAACTGCGAATTACTGGACTCCATAGCGCCCCCTGTGCGGCCTCAGCTGTTGACGCGCTCGAAGATCTTCTCGATCTTCTCTTTCAGCACCTGCGCGGTGAAGGGCTTGACCACATAGCCGTTGACGCCAGCCTGGGCCGCTTCGATGATTTGCTCACGCTTGGCTTCGGCGGTGACCATCAGCACGGGCAAGTGCTTGAGACGTTCGTCCGCGCGTACGGTGCGCAACAGCTCGATACCGGTCATGCCAGGCATGTTCCAGTCCGTTACGAGGAAGTCGAAGGCGCCGCTTTGCAGCATGGGCAGCGCGGTATTGCCGTCGTCCGCTTCCGAGGTATTGGTGAAACCAAGGTCGCGCAACAGGTTTTTGATGATCCGCCTCATCGTTGAAAAATCGTCAACGATCAGGATTTTCATGTTCTTGTCCAAGTAGACCTCCAAGCAGTCTCAAACGCGTCCGCTCCGGGGCGCGCAGTCAATCGAATCCGTTTACACCTGTACCTGCATGACTGCCTGAGCAGGCGTGGCGGGCGGTGATATCACAATGCCGCCGCACCGTTCCAGCATTCTCTGTAAATTTTGCGGGGCAATCGCCTCGCGCATACATCAGCGAATGCGCCAATCACCCAGGCGGCTGCGCAACCGCGCCGCGCACTGGCTGTGCAGCTGGCTGACGCGCGACTCGCTCACGCCCAGCACTTCCCCGATTTCCTTGAGGTTCAGTTCCTCGTCGTAGTACAGCGACAACACCAGCCGCTCACGCTCGGGCAGGTTAGCGATGGCATCGGCCAGGGCACCCTGGAAGCGCTCGTCCTCCAGCCCACGCGCGGGCTCGCCGCTGTGGCTGGCCCCGCCCTCGTGCAGACCTTCGTGCTCGCCGTCCTGCAACAGGTCGTCGAAGCTGTACAGGCGGCTGCCCAAGGTGTCGTTGAGCATCGAGTAGTATTCCTCGATGCTCACCTTGAGTTCGGCAGCCACTTCATGATCTTTAGCCTCACGGCCTGTGCGCGCTTCGATTTTTCGAATGGCGTCACTCACGGTGCGGCTGTTGCGGTGCACCGAGCGCGGCGCCCAGTCGCCCTTGCGTACTTCGTCCAGCATGGCGCCACGGATGCGGATACCGGCATAGGTCTCGAAACTCGCGCCCTTGCTGGAGTCGTACTTGTTGGCCACTTCCAGCAAGCCGATCATGCCGGCCTGGATAAGATCCTCGACCTGCACGCTGGCCGGCAGGCGCGCCAGCAAGTGATAGGCGATGCGCTTGACCAGAGGCGCGTAGCGCTCGATCAGCTCATGCTGCTGCGACTGCCGAGAGGCGTTGTTGTACATCCGGTATCCACTGGCGCTCATGAGACAGGCCCCGCACTGGTTTGCTGTACCAAACGTTCGACGAAGAATTCCAAGTGCCCCCGCGGGTTGGCGGGCAGCGGCCAGGTATCGACCTTCTGTGCGATGGCTTTGAACGCCAGCGCGCATTTCGAGCGCGGGAACGCTTCATACACGGCCCGCTGTTTCTGTACGGCCTTGCGCACGGTTTCGTCGTACGGCACCGCGCCTACGTATTGGAGCGCTACATCGAGGAAACGGTCGGTTACCTTGGTGAGCTTGGCGAACAGGTTGCGCCCTTCCTGCGGGCTCTGAGCCATGTTGGCCAGTACCCGGAAACGGTTCATGCCGTAATCGCGGTTGAGCAGCTTGATCAGCGCATAGGCATCGGTGATCGAAGTGGGTTCGTCGCACACCACCAGTAGCACTTCCTGAGCGGCGCGCACGAAGCTCACCACCGAGTCGCCGATACCCGCGGCGGTGTCGATCACCAGCACGTCGAGGTTGTCGCCGATCTCGCTGAAGGCCTGAATCAGGCCGGCGTGTTGCGCCGGGGTCAGATGCACCATGCTCTGGGTGCCGGAAGCAGCCGGCACGATGCGTACCCCACCCGGGCCCTGCAAGAGGACATCGCGCAGGTCGCAACGGCCTTCGATAACGTCCGCCAGCGTCCGCTTGGGCGTGAGCCCCAGCAACACATCGACGTTGGCCAGGCCCAGATCGGCGTCCAGCAGCATCACCCGCCGGCCGAGTTCGGCCAGTGCCAGCGAAAGGTTCACTGACACGTTTGTCTTGCCGACGCCGCCCTTGCCGCCGGTCACCGCGATCACCTGTACGGGATGCATGCTGCCCATTCGTTCTTTACCCTGTCACTGAGACGCTGGCTGCACCACGGGCCGCTTCGCCTTCTGGCAAGCCATCAGGCAAGCCGGCACCGCGGGTGGTGAAGGTAAGTTCCAAGCCGAACAGCGAGCCCTGTGGCGCACTGTCGCGCAACCCATTGCGCATGCATTCATTCATGTTCATTCACCTCAACCCGCGCGCTTGCTGGGGCTGTGGTAGAGGTCAGCGAACATATCGGCCATGGCCTCTTCGCTGGGCTCTTCCTGCATTTGTACGCTCACCGCGCGGCTGACCAGCTGATGCTTGCGAGGCAGGTGCAGGTCGTCCGGGATACGCGGGCCATCGGTAAGGTAGGCCACTGGCAGCTCATGGCTGATCGCCAGGCTCAGTACCTCGCCCAGGCTCGCGGTTTCGTCGAGCTTGGTGAGGATACAGCCTGCGAGGCCGCAACGCTTGTAACTGTGGTAGGCCGCGGTCAAAACCTGCTTCTGGCTGGTGGTCGCCAGCACCAGATAATTGCGCGCGCGAATGCCGCGCCCGGCCAGGCTTTCAAGTTGCAGTTTGAGGGCCGGGTCGCTGGCTTGCAGGCCGGCGGTGTCGATCAGCACCACGCGCTTGCGCAGCAACGGCTCCAGCGCCTGTGCCAGCGACTGGCCCGGATCTACGTGGGTAACCGGCACGTTGAGGATACGGCCGAGGGTTTTCAACTGCTCCTGGGCGCCGATGCGGAAACTGTCCATGCTCACCAATGCGATGTTTTGCGCGCCGTATTTAAGCACATATCGCGCCGCGAGCTTGGCCAGCGTGGTGGTTTTACCCATCCCGGCAGGCCCCACCATGGCAATCACGCCACCTTCTTCGAGCGGTTCGTTCTCAGGCGTGGAAATCATCCGCGCCAGGTGCGCCAGCAGCATGCGCCAAGCGTGACGCGGCTCGGCGATGTCTTCTACCTGGCCCAGCAGGTCACGGGCCAGCGGGCCGGACAGCCCGATGCGCTGCAGCTTGCGCCACAGGGTCGCTTGTTCGGGGCGGCTGCCTTGCAGTTGGGTCCAGGCCAGCGAGCCCAGTTGCACTTCGAGCAATTCACGCAGGCCCGACAGTTCGGAGCGCATCGAATCGAACAGGCGCTGGTCCACCGCCGCCGGCGCGGGAGCAGCCGGGGCCGGGGCGCGCGGCGCTTCGTTGACGGTAGGCTCGATCAGCGGCTCGGGCGCGGTCAACGGCAGGCCAGCGAACAGCTGGCGGTTGATCACGCCATCGCTGCTGCTGCGGGTGTCCAGCTCAGCCTGGGCGGAGACGATGCGCGACTGGGTCTTGCGCAGCTCGTCCTCCAGCTCCATGTTGGGCACGCGAGGCGCCAGGGCCGAAAGTTTGTAATCCAGCGCAGCGGTCAGCTCAACGCCGCCAGCGATCCGACGGTTGCCGATGATCGCGGCGTCAGCGCCCAACTCGTCACGCACCAGTTTCATGGCTTGACGCATATCCGCGGCGAAAAAACGCTTCACTTGCATATCCCGCTACCTCAGCCGTTGGGCCCTACTGTCGCAACGATCGTAACTTGCTTGTTGTCCGGTATTTCCTGGTACGCCAGCACGTGCAGGTTAGGCACCGCCAGGCGGCCGAAACGCGAGAGCATCGTGCGTATCGGGCCCGCCACCAGCAGGATGGCCGGTTGGCCTTGCATTTCCTGACGCTGAGCCGCTTCGATCAGTGACCGTTGCAGCCGCTCCGCCATGCTCGGTTCCAGCAAAACGCCTTCTTCCTGACCCTGGCCAGCCTTCTGAATACTATTGAGCAATATCTGTTCCAACTTCGGTTCCAGGGTGATCACAGGAAGCTGAGACTCAGTGCCCACAATGCTTTGCACGATTGCACGGGACAGGCCGGCGCGAACGGCGGCCACAAGCGCGGCGGTATCTTGACTCCGCACACCGCTGTTGGCGATGGCTTCGGCGATGCTGCGGATGTCCCGCACGGGCACCTGTTCGGCCAACAATGCCTGCAACACTTTGAGTAAAGCAGACAAGCTGATAACGCCCGGCACCAATTCCTCGGCCAGCTTGGGCGAACCCTTGGCCAGCACTTGCAGCAGCTGTTGCACTTCCTCGTGGCCAATCAACTCGTGGGCATGCTTTTGCAATATCTGGTTCAGGTGCGTAGCGACCACGGTGCTGGCGTCCACCACGGTGTAGCCGAGCGACTGCGCCTGGCTGCGGGCACTGATCTCGATCCACACCGCTTCCAGGCCGAACGCCGGGTCCCGGGCCTGAATGCCGTTGAGCGAGCCGAACACCTGGCCCGGGTTGATCGCCAGCTCGCGGTCCGGGTAAATCTCCGCCTCGGCCAGGATCACGCCCATGAGCGTCAAACGATAGGCGCTGGGGGCCAGGTCCAGGTTGTCGCGGATGTGAACGGTGGGCATCAGGAAGCCCAGGTCCTGAGACAGCTTCTTGCGTACGCCCTTAATCCGCGCCAGCAACTGCCCACCCTGGTTGCGATCCACCAGCGGGATCAACCGGTAGCCCACTTCCAGGCCGATCATGTCGATAGGGGTTACATCGTCCCAGCCCAGTTCCTTGGTTTCCTGAGAGCGCTGGGGCGAAGGCAACAGCTCCTGCTGGCGCTGGACCTCGGCGGCGGCTTCGAGCTTGACCTGATTTTTCTTTTTCCACAGCAGGTAGGCGCCGCCGCCGGCGGCGGCCGCCAAGGAAAGGAACGCCATGTGCGGCATGCCGGGAATCAGCCCCATCACCGCCATCAGGCCACCTGATACGCCCAAGGCCTTGGGCGAGTCGAACATCTGGCGGCTGATCTGCTTGCCCATTTCTTCGGAACCGGAAGCACGGGTCACCATGATCGCGGCCGCGGTGGACAGCAGCAGCGAGGGCAACTGGGCCACCAGGCCATCACCGATGGTAAGCAGGGCGTACGTGGTGCCGGCGTCGGCGAAGGTCAGGCCGTGCTGAAGAATACCGACAGCCATGCCCCCGATAAGGTTGATGAACAAGATCAGCAAACCGGCAATGGCGTCACCGCGAACGAATTTGCTGGCACCGTCCATGGAGCCGTAGAACTCGGCTTCCTGGGCCACTTCGGCCCGGCGGTGCTTGGCAGCAGCCTGGTCGATCAGGCCGGCGTTCAGGTCGGCGTCGATCGCCATCTGCTTGCCGGGCATGGCGTCCAGGGTGAACCGCGCGCTCACCTCGGAAATACGCCCGGCGCCCTTGGTGACCACTACGAAGTTGATGATCATCAGGATGGCGAACACCACGCCACCGACCACGTAGTTACCGCCGATAACCACTTCACCGAACGCCTGGATCACCTTGCCCGCCGCCTGGTGCCCTTCGTGGCCGTGCAGCATCACCACCCGCGTGGACGCCACGTTCAAGGCAAGGCGCAGCAAGGTCGCGACCAGCAAAATGGTCGGGAAGACGGCGAAGTCCAGCGGCCGCAACGCATAAACACTCACCAGCAACACCACGATCGAGAGCGCGATGTTGAAGGTAAAGAACACGTCGAGCAGGAACGGTGGTACCGGCAGCATCATCATGGCCAGCATGACGAGCAACAGCAATGGCACGCCCAGATTGCCCTGACTCAGGCTACGCGCGCTGCTAAGAATTTGAGTCCGATCCACCGCCATCTATAGTTCCCCACAAACTTTTGACGCTCATGCGTGCTAAATCGGGGTAGTGCAAGAAGCTCTCCAGTTTTGGCATTCCCTGCCGAGGAGCGTTCAATGGCCGCAGATGTGGGAGACGGGCGGAGCCGCAAGGCGCGGTTCGCGAAGCAGGCATGGCAGGAGTTTGATGCTTCTGTTCGCGAGCTTCCGCCCGCTTCCTACGGAGAGAGCGCTCAGGGCCCCTTGGGTGGCGCAGGGGGTGGTTCGCCGCTTTCGTCCCGCTGCAAGTCTTCGGGGATAGGCATGTCCTTGGGCGGCTCGGGCCGGCGGCCGGAGCCTGGGCGGTACTGGCGGATCTGGTACACGTACGCCAGCACCTGCGCCACGGCCAGGTACAGGCCGGAGGGGATCTGTTGATCCAGCTCGGTCGAGTAATAGATCGACCGTGCCAGCGCCGGGGATTCCATGATCTGCACTTCGTGGGCCACGCCGATTTCCCTGATCTTCAGGGCCAGCATGTCAACGCCCTTGGCCAGCAGCATCGGCGCGCCACCGGTGTCGGCGTCGTACTTGAGCGCCACGGCGAAGTGGGTCGGGTTGGTGATGATGACGTCGGCCTGTGGAATATTGGCCATCATTCGCCGCTGGGACATTTCCCGCTGCATCTGCCGAATGCGCCCTTTCACTTCCGGCCGCCCTTCGGCGTCCTTGTACTCGTCCTTGACCTCCTGCTTGGTCATCTTGAGCTTTTCCTTGCCCTGATACAGCTGCAGCGGCACGTCGATGGCGGCGATGATCAACAGCCCCAGCGCCATGTACAAGGCGCTCCAGCCCACCACCTGAATCGCGTGGGCGATGGCTTGTTCCAGCGGCTCATGGGCGATGGCCAGCAGTTCGGGTGTGTCGCGCTTGAGCACCCATACCGCGACCGCCATGGTAATGGCGAATTTGCCAAGGGCCTTGAGCAGCTCGCTCAGGGCATGCTTGGAAAACATCCGCTTCAGCCCGCTGGCCGGGTTCATGCGGCTGAACTTCGGCGCCATGGAGCCCGCCGCGAACAGCCAGCCACCCAGGCATATCGGGCCGATGATGGCCGCCAGCACCAGAATGATCAGGATCGGCTGGATCCCCTGCAGCGCCATTTTCCCGGAGCTGAACAGAAACAGCGCCATCTGGTTGGTGTCGGTGAGCACGTCCCGGCGCAGGGTGAAGTTGTACTTCATGATGGCCATGAGGGCCTCGGCGAGGGCGCCACCGAACGCTAGCACAGCGCCCGTACCGGCCAGCATCACCACGAAGGTATTGAGCTCTTTGGAGCGGGTGATCTCGCCCTTCTCGCGCGAATCCTTCTTGCGTTTCTCTGTGGGGTCTTCTGTTTTGTCGGCGCCGCTTTCGCTCTCTGCCACGGGCTCACCTCGCCTCGGTCAGTGCACGTAGCCAGCGCAAGGCTTCCATCGCCAGGGGCTGGTACTGGTTGAGTATGTCGGCCATGTTGATCCACAGAATAACCATGCCCAGCACCAGGGTCATGGGCATGCCGACGGAAAAGATGTTCAGCTGAGGCGCCGCGCGAGTCATGATGCCCAGCGCAATGTTAACTACCAGCAGGGCGGTAACGGCGGGCAGCACCAGCAACAGCGAGGCGCCAAGCACCCAGCCCACCCGCGTGACCAGGTCCCAGAACTGCGCAGTCACCAGCGCATTGCCGACCGGCAGCGTGGTGAAGCTGTCGGTCAATACCTCGAACACCACCAGGTGGCCGTTCATGGTCAGGAACAGCAAGGTGACGAGCATGTTGAAGAACTGGCTCACCACCGCCACGTTCACGCCGTTGGTGGGGTCCACCATGGAGGCGAACGCCATACCCATCTGGATTGCCACGATCTGCCCGGCGATCACGAATGCCTGGAACAGCAAATGAATGGACAGGCCCATCAAGGCGCCCACGATGATCTGCTCGGCCACCAGCAGCAGGCCGCTCAGGTCCAACGCGTGAACCTCGGGCATCGGCGGCAGGCCCGGCACGATCACCACCGTGACCGCCACGGAGAAGTACAGCCGGATCCGCGTGGAAACCATGTTGCCGCCAAACAGCGGCATGGTCATCATCAGCCCCGCCACCCGAAACAACGGGATGATGAAGCTGGCCACCCAAGTGCCGATCTGCGTATCGGTGAGCTGCAGCATGCTAGCCGATCAGCTCGGGTATGCTGCCGTAGAGCGTAATGATGTAGTCCATGAATTCGCGCACGATCCACGGGCCCAGCACGATCAAGGTGACCAGCATCACCAGCATGCGCGGCAGGAAGCTCAGGGTTTGTTCGTTGATTTGCGTGGCCGCCTGGAACATGGCGATCACCAGGCCTATCAGCAGGCTGGGCAATACCAGGATCGCCACCATCAGGGTGGTCAGCCAAAGGGCTTCGCGGAACAGGTCTGTGGCGATTTCCGGGGTCATGGCGCCCTCCTCTGAGTCAAACGCCGCCGAAGCTGCCGGCGAGTGTACCGATGATCAATGCCCAGCCATCCACCAGCACGAACAGCATGATCTTGAACGGCAGCGAGATGATCAGTGGCGACAGCATCATCATCCCCATGGCCATCAGCACGCTGGCTACCACCAGGTCGATGATCAGGAACGGAATGAAGATCATGAAGCCGATCTGGAAGGCGGTCTTGAGCTCGGAGCACACGAACGCAGGCACCAGGATCGTGAGCGGCGCCTGGTCGGCGCTGGGGATGTCCGTTCGCCGGGACAGGCGCATGAACAGGTCAAGGTCGCTCTGCCGGGTTTGCGCCAGCATGAAGTCCTTCACCGGCACCTCCGCCCTGGCCAGGGCATCCTGAGCGCTCATCTGCTCTGCAAGGTAGGGCTGCAAGGCGTCGTTGTTCACCCTATCGAACACCGGGGCCATGATGAAGAGGGTGAGGAACAGCGCCATGCCGGTCAGCAACTGGTTAGAGGGCGTCTGCTGCAGGCCCAGCGCCTGGCGCAGGATCGAAAACACGATGATGATGCGGGTGAAGCTGGTCATCAGCATCACGAACGCCGGGATGAAACTCAGCGCCGTCATGATCGCCAGGATCTGCAGGCTTACCGAGTATTCCTGCTGCCCGTTGGCGCCGGTGGTCATGGTAATCGCCGGCAATGACAGCGGGTCCGCCGCCAGCACCGATGGGGCGACGAGCACCCCGCAAAGCGGAATCAGCCAGCGCAGGGTGCGCATCACTTCCTATCCTTATGGTCCTTGCCAAGCAGTTCCATGAGCCGCTGGGCGAATTCAGGCGTCGCGGCCTCACCAGGTTGTGGTGCCTCCACGGGGTGTTGCAGCACGTGTAGCGGGGTAATGCGGCCCGGCGAGAGCCCGAGCAGGATCTGCTCCTGGCCAACCTGCACAAGCACCAGCCGATCCCGCGGGCCCAGCGCCCGCGCGCCAAGCAACTCGATTACCTGGCCACCGCGCGTGCCCATCGGCTGGAGCCTGCGCAGCAGCCAGGCCAGGCCCAGGATCACCCCCACCACGGCCAGCAGCCCCAGCGCGGTTTGCCCAAGTTGCGCGGCCATTCCCGAACTGGCGCCCACCGCGGCGGCCGAAGCCGAAGCCGCGGGCGCGGCAGGTTCGGCGCCAATGGCCATCAGCGGCAGGCCAAGCAGCCCAGCCAGCAGGGCCCTCATCAGCGCAGCTTCTTGATACGTTCGGCGGGGCTGATCACGTCGGTCAGGCGGATACCGAACTTCTCGTTCACCACCACCACTTCCCCGTGGGCGATCAGCGTGCCGTTGACCAGCACGTCCAGTGGCTCGCCAGCGAGGCGATCGAGCTCGATCACCGAGCCCTGGTTGAGCTGCAGCAGGTTGCGGATGTTGATTTCAGTGCTGCCCACTTCCATGGAAATGGTCACCGGAATGTCCAGGATCACATCCAGGTTGGGGCCTTCCATGCCGTGGGTCTCGGACGGCTTGGGCGAGTAACCGAATTCCTCCATCGGCAGCCGGGTACCGGCTGGCCGCGCCGCGGTGTCTGCCTGCAAAAGGGCATCGATATCGCTTTGCCCGCCGTCGCCGGATTCGTTCAGGGCCGCGGCCCATTCATCGGCCAGTGCCTGGTCGTCGGCGGAGGTGTCTTTGTCGTCAGCCATCGTATTTCCTCAATCTGTTCTGGACCGGCGCGCGAATCAGCGGCGCTCGATCGGTGTAGTGATCTGCAGCGCCAGGGTGCCCTTGTGCGAACCCAGGCGGGCCTTGAACGAAGGCACGCCATTGGCGCGCATCACGAGCTCCTCCGGCAGTTCCACCGGGATCACGTCCCCTGGCTGCATATGGAGGATGTCGCGCAACTTGAGCTGGCGACGCGCAACGGTGGCCGACAGCGGCACGGACACATCCAGCACGTCTTCGCGCAGCGCCTTGATCCAGCGCTCATCCTGGTCGTCCAGGTCGGATTGGAAGCCCGCGTCGAGCATCTCGCGCACCGGCTCCACCATCGAGTAGGGCATGGCCACATGGAGGTCGCCGCCGCCGCCATCCATCTCCACATGGAAGGTGGACACCACCACCGCTTCGCTCGGCCCTACGATGTTGGCCATGGCCGGGTTCACCTCGGAGTTGATGAACTCGAAGTTCACCTCCATCACCGCGTGCCAGGCTTCCTTGAGGTCCACGAAGGCCTGATCGAGCACCATGCGCACCACGCGCAATTCGGTAGGGGTGAATTCCCGGCCTTCGATCTTGGCGTGGCGGCCGTCACCGCCGAAGAAGTTATCCACCAGCTTGAACACCAGGCGGGCGTCAAGGATGAACAGCGCCGTACCGCGCAGCGGCTTGACCTTCACCAGGTTCAAGCTGGTGGGCACGTAAAGCGAGTGGATGTATTCGCCGAACTTCATCACCTGCACGCCGCCCACCGCCACGTCGGCGGAGCGGCGCAGCAGGTTGAACATGCTGACGCGGGTGTAACGGGCAAAACGCTCGTTGATCATTTCCAGGGTGGGCATGCGCCCGCGCACGATGCGGTCCTGGGTGGTCAGGTCGTAGCTCTTGACGCTACCGGGTTCGACCAGGGTTTCGGTCTGTACCAGCCCATCGTCCACGCCGTGCAGCAGCGCGTCGATCTCGTCCTGTGACAACAGGTCCTGCATGGCCATGAGGGTTTCCTATTGCAATACGAAATTGGTGAACAACAGTTGATCCACAACCAGCTTGCCAACTTCTTTCTGGGCCACCTCCTGAACGCTGGCGGTGGCTTTCTGGCGAAGCATCTCGATCCCCACGGGGCTTGCCAGCGTGGAGAAATCCTGGCCGGAGAGCAACATCACCAGGTTATTGCGGATCACCGGCAAATGCACCTTGAGCGCGTCCAGCGCGGCCTGATCGTGGGTCAGCAAGGTGATACTCACCTGCAAATAGCGCTGCCGGCCATTCTGATTCAGGTTGACCACGAACGCCGGAGACAGCGGTTCATAGATGGCCACGGCCTTGGCGGTTTCCGCGCCAGCCTCAGGTGATTTCTCTTCCTTGCTGTTCTGGGACTTGTGCATGAAGTACCAGGTTCCGCCCACAGACGCACCGATCGCCAGCAACAGCGCTATGACGATGATCAGTATGAATTTGAGCTTGCCCTTTTTTTTCTCGGGGGCCGCGCCTGCGTCTGCTTCTTTCTTAGCCATGCCAATAATCCGTCGCGATAAGGGGTTACACCAGCTATTGGCTGGGGTTCAGCAAGTGTTATGCCATGTCGCCCGTAGGCCGATTGAGATATGCACCACCCCGGCCTGGAACCGAGGGGCACAGTGCCGCGCTTTATTGAAGGAACATACCCGATGAAGCCGCAGACGAACTCGCGACACCTGGCCGAACTGCTCACCCTTACCCAACGGTGGCTGGACGATTACCCCGACCTGAACCTGGCGGCGCGGGCGGAAGCTCAGCGTTTGCTGACCTTGCATGGCTTGCAAGCAATCGCGCCTGAGGAGCTTCATTGGCATTTGTTCGACAACGCGCAATCGAGCGCCACGGCTTTCAGCGGCTGGAGCCATAGCGGCCCGCCACGGCAAAGCCTGACGCTGCCGCAACTGGTGCTGGAACGCTTTGCTCCGGCCGATCAGGATCGCCTCGACCAACTGAACATGATGGGTGGGTTCTACACCCAAGGCGGCGAAGCAACCCGCTACGGCGCGCACAATGAAGCCCGCCTGCTGCCCAGCCAATTGAGCGCGGACTTCTGGCGAGCGGATTTCGCAACCCGGTACCGAGCGCGCCTGAAGGGGTTCTGGGATACCCGGGCCTCGGACTTCATCGCGCTCAGCCGGGCAAGCGCGCTGGTGGCTATCAGTCAGGCTTACCAGCGGGGCATGATCGATGCCGCTCAACAGGCCACGCTGCGCCAGGCCTTGGCCAATGGCTTGGCCGACGACGTTTCCATGACGGCATTGGCCCGCAAGCGCCCCGTACCGGCGGGGCTGAAAGTAACCGGGCTCAGCATTCTCAAGGCGCGGGCGCGGGACCTCCTATGCGTGTGGCAGCCCGATGGAGCGGTTTACCTGTACCTGCCCAACTCCACCGATGGCGTGCGGTGCTTCGAAGACGGCGCCGCGCTACAGGACTGGCTGGGGCAGCGGGCCGCGACAAAGGAAGGGCTGGCCGAGCTGCGCGCGCATTTTGACCCGGGCGATGAAACCGCCCGGCACGTTCTGATGCAACTGGGCGAACACACACTGGCGCCAGCGTGGCTGGGTGGCGAGGCACTACCGCCTGGCCAGGACCCCTTCGCCTGGCTAGCCGAACAAGCCGCCGCTGAAATGGACCGTCACGCCGAGCTGGCGCTGACCAGCAATAACCGCTTGCGCAAGGAAGCCGCCATTGCGTTTCTTTCCACCCTTGCCGAACTTGCAGCCAAGCTTGCCCCCATCGACTGGCCGATCGCGCTGGGCGCGGTGGCCAGCGCCAGCCTGGCGATGGGCCTGGACATCGACAAGGCCATCCACGCCCGCTCCGCCGAGGAGCGGAAGGCGGCGATCGGCGCCGCTATCGGCGAAGGGCTGACCGCGCTTTTCACCCTGCCGCTGCTGGCGGCGGGCAAGGTCAGCGACTGGCCCTGGGAGGTGCTGGAAGACGAACCACTGGTGCTGCCCAGGCTGCCCGCGTTGCCCGCTTCCCCGGTGTCGCGGTGGCCGCTGAACACCCGAGGCATGATCGAACAGACCGACCACGAGCTGCTCTTCGCCGTGGAGGAAGTGGCACGCAAGGGATCAGGCAGCAGGGGCGCGCCCGGCCTTGCCGTTACCCAGCGGTTCGACCGCTTGCCCCGCATGATCGACGGCCCCTGCTTGCGGGTGTTTGGCAATGCCGAGGGCGCGCTCGGGTTCGCCAAGGCGCATTTTGACGGGCCGTTCAATCTGTTCCGGATTCAAGCGCGGGGGCTTCGGGTGGTTTCGCTGCGTCACAACCTGCGCTTCAATCGTATCAACACGCTGGCCCTGCTCGGCCAGGACGACCGCCTGCTGGCCCCCGAAGAACTTGCAAGTTTTGCCGACGGCGCATGGCTGGAACATGAAGCCCATATACCCCTCAACGGCTTGGCCCCCGCGCGGTTACGCCTGCTTTCCCCGGTGGAACGCGAACCCTGGAACCCCATCGCCACCCGTGTGTTGCGTGGCGTGCGGTGCCAGCGTTTGAACCCGGGTGTGGCGCCGAGTTACCTGATTTCAGTTGGGGACAGCCTGCGCCTGGTGCGCTTCGACCCTCTGAGCAGCGGTTGGAGAACGGCCACCGGGGAAGCCCTGCGCTATGACGAGGCAACGGGAGAATTCAGGCCATATGACCCGCTACGGGCGGCCCAGGCCCCTGCCACGGAGATCGAAGCCAGCACCGCCGAGCTGGGTATGCCGGCCACGTACCCTTGGCTCATTCCACCGGCGCTCACCGAAGGCCGGCTGCCCATACCGCGGGCCATTCATAGCGTATGGCTGGGCAAGCGTTTACCTCAGGGTTTTGTCGAAAACGTATTCACTAATGCACGCCGCGCTGGTGCCGGCGACAAACCATTCGACTATCACCTGTATCTGGGCGTGGAGGCCCCACTGGATCAGTCGCTTACCCTGGCCGATCTTGCCAGTGCGCCG
>Ga0265797_10006968_pt1 | contig 15689 bp, 16 predicted proteins | sample P2T30metagenome_FD_192433 | JGI IMG/M metagenome (GOLD analysis project Ga0265797, IMG submission 192433) | Plant litter microbial communities from East Loma Ridge, Irvine, California - P2 T30 | ecosystem: Environmental > Terrestrial > Plant litter > Unclassified | place: USA: California... | reverse complement strand
TCGGCCATGCATCGCTCGACCGTCGTTTCGAACAGCCGGCGCAGCAGGTCGCTGTCGCGGAAACGGCCATGGCGGTTCTTCGAGAAGGTAGAATGGTCGGGTACGTCGCCCTCCAGCCCGAGCCGGCAGAACCAGCGATAGGCCAGGTTCAGATGCACCTCGTCGCACAACCGGCGCTCGGAACGGATCCCCATGCAGTAGCCAATGATGAGCATGCGGATCATCAGCTCGGGGTCGATCGATGGCCGTCCCATCTCGCTGTAGAACGGCTTCAGATGTTCGCGGATGCCCGACAGGTCTACGAACCGGTCGATCGAGCGCAGCATGTGGCCCGCCGGCACATGCCGCTCCAGACTGAAGCTGTAGAACAGCGCTTCCTGCGCTACCGTCCGCTCGCCCATCATCGGCCCGTCTCCGCTCACCTTGCGATCATTGAATCAGACCACCGACACCACTGCAAGGCCGACTTTTTCAACACAATCGGGCGAAAGCGCACGGGGTATCTCTAGCGCGGCAAGGGGTACACCGGGGCCCGGGGAGGGCAGAATTTGGTGCCGGCGGCGGAGGGCATCTCCGTCGCAGTCGCATGTCAGCTATGGGAGGAAAGCGGACTGCCCGCTATCGAAACTCGGAAAACGATCACAACCATGTTCTGACTTTTAAGGTTCATGCGTTTCCTTTCTTCAAAATACGCTACGGATCGTCGGACCTATATCGCCGACTGGGGGGGGAATGAATTCTAGTAAGTTTCTAGCGGGGCGTGGCCGGGAGCGTTTGACTCCTGAAGAGCTAATTTTGCTTGAGGACAGCGGTAGCGATGTTCAGGCGGTTGAGGCCAGGAGAACGTTGGTTCGGAGAGGGGAGCCCGTTTGTTCGAGCATGCTGGTGATCGACGGATTTGTTTGCCGTGCGGCGACTGATAACCAAATGGTTAGCCTACATATACCAGGCGACTTTGTTGACCTTGATGGATTCAAGCTCAAACGCCTAGATCATGATGTCGTAGCGATTGGACCAGTTAAGGTTACTACCTACAGTCATGATGCGTTGGCCATATTGAGCGAACGTTCACGATTAACTGAAGCATTTTGGCTTAGCAGCCTTTTAGACGCAGCAATTCACCGTGCGTGGATCTTCCGTATTGGTCGCCTTGAAGGCGAAGCACGCGCTGCGCATCTCTTTTGCGAGCTTCACGCGCGACTAGAGATGGTTGGCCTTGCCGAGGATGGATCGTTTGGGCTTCCACTGACCCAACTCGATTTAGGTGCAGCTTTGAGCCTCACCGCCGTTCACACAAACCGAGTACTGCGTGCTTTGCGAGAACAAGGCCTTCTGACGTTTCGAAATCGGCAGGTGGAAATACACGATAGGAAAGCGTTGGCTAAATTAGGCAATTTTGACGCTGCCTACTTGTATGCGTCGGACCTGAATGCGCCAAGCGGGCGCCCGCTGGATGGCTGAATAAACAGCCGCGTTCCCATAACGGTATTTGGCGCGCGAGCCTCGAGGTTTGGGCGAAACCGGACTGGGCATCTTCCACGCGCCAAGGGGCACGCCAGAGCCAGGGGAGGGCAGGATTTGGAAGCTGCGGTGGAGAACACCTCCGCCGTAGCCTAGGGAGTCGACGAGCCGTCCGATTGTCGGCTGCGCTCGCCACGTGCTGCGTATACGGCCGCTTGGTCTAAATGAGCGCGGCGCTGGTCTATGGTATCGGCGGACGCGGCAGCCTTGAGTTCGTCCAATGCTAATTTTTCATAATCCTCTTCAGGCTGCACGTAAGACACAGAAACCTCGCCATTATTCAAAGGGCGAGCCGGTAAGGCTGTGGGGATTAAGCGCAACTACCCTTACTAATAACCTGCCTAGCGGCGTCTCGTATTGAGACAGATTGGCTTTTTGGCCGGGCCTGCTTAATCATTCGTCGCCGTAAAGGCGCGCGGTCACGAAGGCATTTTGCCAGATCGCTCTTAAAACCGGGCTTTGAGCCTCATCATATGGGCATTGTTCAAGGCGCCCCTCTAGCGTCTTGCCCGCTGCTAGTCCCTCAGTTTGAGCCGTTGATGACGTTGTCGGGTCTGTCATGACTGAAGTGAAATACCTGGTAGTAAGGAACAGCACTCCGGGCCGTAAATCGATTGTGTTAAGCCTAACCTACCACCTGCCGAGGCAACCTGTTGCGTCACCGCGGTAAAATTTGCCGGGGTATCGTGCGCTAAGCGCGGGGTACGACCGCCATCAGAAGCGCACAAAACCGTGCCAACGGCGGAGGCCACCTCCGCCGCAATCGTATTTCCGCGATCGGGCGGAAAATGACGATTACCGCTCGATCGCGTTATCCATTCTAAGCCGTGCGCTGGCATCTGTCTCACATCCATCGCCCGCATCGTGAGGACAGGGCGGTAACGGGTGGGGTGCATCAGGAACCTGAATGGGCTGAGCTGCGTAACTGCGAATTGCGGTGATCAGACTTTTCGGCGCCATTATCTTTACCGGCTCAATACCTCTTATGGTCATGGCAGGCAGCGTGCGATCGTTATGCGTTTGCGCGGTGCCCGGTTGCGGTAGATCAACTGCTATGACCGCCAAGGTCGATATCCGATACAGCACGCGGTTTCTCCCGTGAGATGGCGATCGTTCTACACTACTAAAGCTGCCGATCGGAACGTCCGTTATTAGTCGAAAGCGGACGGGGTATCTGTCATGCGCCAAGGGGTACGCCGGGGCCCGGAAAGGGCGGAATTGGGTGGCTGCGGCAGGGTCACCTGCGCCGCCATGTTACCAATCAGTCGGCGGAGCCCCAAGGACCGCGGACTACTTCACCGGTACGGAAGACGCGCGCTGAATCGTTGTCAATGTGACATATGGCGGCTCGGCCGTCGGATAGACGCACCTTCGCAAGCGTATGCGGCACCGGTTTGCCTGAAGTGCCCGGCATGCCGAGAAACGATCCCATACGGATGACGGACGTGATGGGTACCATCTACTCGATGCGGCTCCGTTGTACCACCATGAGGCACGGAGGCTGATCGGTACAACCAGTCACGCCCCACACTGCGATCATCAATAAAGCCGACCCAGTTTTTATCATCGGAAAATTGTTATGCTGACGAACGCAGCCGTCAAGGCAGCGCGACCGCGCGCGGCCGCTTACAAGCTGTTCGATCAGGGCGGCCTGCACCTCTATGTCGCGCCCACCGGGCGGAAGTCTTGCCGCATGAAGTTTCGCATGGCGGGGAAGGAGCAACTGTTGACGAAAAGCGGACATAGGCTTGTTGCGTAAGTGCTAAGTTTCGCGACAGGACGCCAAACGCTCATTTTCTCTCGTGCATTTATGTCGCAAAAGTCTGTTGCATAATGCTTTGTTTTCGATACAGTTATGCGACATGCTGATTGGCTACGCCCGTGTGTCCACCGACGACCAAGATCTCGGGTTGCAACGTGCTGCGTTGAAGCAGGCCGGATGCAAGCGGACGTTCGAGGAGAAGATCTCGGGCGCGAAGCGTGACCGACCCGAGCTAGCCACGATGATCGAGCAGCTGCGCGACGAAGACACGGTAGTGATAACGCGGCTCGACCGGTTGGCACGCTCCACGCGCGATTTGCTCGACATTGCCGAGAAGCTGAAGGAGATCGGCGCCGGCCTGCGCTCCCTAGCTGAGCCTTGGGCTGATACGACCTCGCCAGCGGGGCGCATGGTGCTGACCGTGTTCGCTGGCATTGCCGAGTTTGAGCGTGAGTTGATTCACCAGCGCACCAGCAGTGGGCGAGTGGCGGCAAAGGCGAGAGGGGTTCGGTTCGGCCGGCCACCCAAGCTCACCCCCGATCAGATCGCGCTAGGCAAGCGATTAGTGAGCGAGGGCACGTCCGTGCGGGAAGCTGCCAAGCTGCTCAAATGCCATCATGCGACCCTCTACCGGGCGCTGACCGCTGCGGCGTCGAGATTAGAAACCTGATGCCGATCCGTCCCGAACATGTGTTCCTGTATCCGATCGACTGGCCGCAGCTGTCGCAGCTCGTGCGCTTCATCAGGGCAAAGGGACAATGCGAGCATTGCGCGCGTCCCCATGGGCAAAGGGTTTTCCACTTGGGCGACGGACGGTGGTGGGACAGGAATCATCTGTGCTGGCGCAATGGCAGGGGGCGGCGCGTGCGACGACCGACGGAGAACATCCTGATCCAGGGCAGGTGGACACCGGTGGTACTAGCTTGTGCTCACCTCAACCATGATCCCAGCGACAGCGCGCTTCATCACCTGGCGGCACTCTGCCAGCGCTGCCACATGATTTACGACGGCCCCGAACATCGTCGTCGGCGCTGGATGAACGCGCATTACCGGCGCGCGCTCGGTGACTTGTTCCACGGACCATACCCAATGCATGGTGCCGACTGGATTACGCCCACCCCGATCAGCATGCTCGACGACAGCCGTTCGTTGTACGCTCAGATTCCATAGAGCCAAATTTACCCCCGTACCCAAATCACGCCTTGGCCAGCGCATACTCCTGAACCAACACCTTCTCCGGCACGTGCCATGCCCCGGCGATCTTGCGGATCATGGGAAGGGTGAGGGCACGGTTACGCGCCAGTATCTCGGTTGCCCGTGACTGGCCAATCAGCGCTGCCAGTTCTGCACGCGTGTGACCGTTCATCTCCATTGCTGCTTCGATCGCGCGCACCGGATCAAGCGGCTCGATAGGCCAGCGACGGCTTTCATATGTTTCAACCAACGTGGCGAGCACATCGAGCCGATCGCCGGCATCGGTGCCCTCCTCTGCTCCCCACAGCGTCTCGATCTCTCGCAGCGCTGCTTCATGGTCTTCGTCAGTACGGATAGGACGAATGTGCATCGCACCAGCTCCAATAGGCATCATCAAAACAGGCTCACCGTCAGGGCATCGATCTTATCGTACTCGGCATGCGTCCCAACGAACTTGATGAAAGCAATCGACCGTTTCCAATCAAACGCCACCACCATACGATAATCGCCGCCAGCCACCTCGAACCGGACCCGCTCGCCGTTGAGCGATTTCGCTTTCGAAAAATCGGCAACGACATCCAGAGGACTTTGCCAAACAGCCGCCCCGGCAACCTCATGCCAGTGCCTCAAAGAGGCTTCCGTCGTGGGGTGCTTCGTCCAGAAAGCGATCAGCTTGTTCCTGGCGATAATTCTCATATCCATTGACTATCATTTCCCAATACGGGAAACAAGCGAATTTCCCGTATTGGGAAATATTTTGGATCAGTGTTGCCCCGCTATCGTTTTTAACCCTAGCCGCCGTTGCTCATCAGCTGAATAAACGCCCGTTTTAACCGAACCGCAGTCAGAAAGCGGCTTCGTTAGTTTTCACCAATCAGAGGTGTGTGAGCCGAACGACAAATCAGTCACATCGCGGAGGGAGCAAGTGTGCCTGGACCTGCCCCGATACAACTGGATCCAACTTGTCGGCTTCTTGGTCGGCCCATTGACGCCACTCGGTGAACTGGTCCGCAGAAATGTCCAATCGTCCGTCCATGACGGCCTCGCCCACGCGGGCTACCAGGCTCCGCAGGTTCTCGGCTTCCGCCAGCAGACGACCGCTTTCGACCAGCGCGACGACCCGATCGGCGTTGGCCTTCCGCAGGCGTTCCTGGCGACGCCGCTCCGCTTCGATCCGCTCGCGTTCCGCCTGCTCCTCGAGTTCGCGCAAGTGCATCCGATAGGATCGTTCACCCTCGACGATCAGGCCGGCCACAATGTCGGCGATCTGTACTTCCAGCTTCCCCGAGGTATCGTCCTGCCAGGTCGATGATCCCGCCGTGAGTCTGAGCAAAACGGAAGCCGGGCGTTTCGGGTCAGGACGGGCCGCAGTGTAGCGGTTGTAAGTAGGCGGCTTTCTGCCGGCCTCATCGAGATGCAGCGACACTCCGGTGTCGCCAATGAAGGCGTAAAAGCTCGTATGGTAACCGTCCCGGTCGGACGTGCCCCGTGGCCCATACGGCTCAACGTCAGGAACAAGGCGTTGAGGATGCGCAGACGCCGCTTTTCGAACGGGCTATCGTAGAGTGTGATGGCCGTATGCCAGCGGGTCTTCTCCGCTTTTTCCCGTTCCTTCTCGTCTCCTGCCAGTAATTTAGCGATTGCCGGATGCGGCACCGTGATCTTCGTGGCAGAGGCAGGGCGGCCGACCGCCTTCAACGCCTGCGTGCGCAGCTCCTCCAGGTTCTCGGGCACCTTGGCTGACGCGAACGGCCCGGCCGATGACGGGAGCGGCGCTTCAGGCAGATCGACGAAACGGCCGTCTACGTGGATATAGGGTTTCTCTCCCGGTCTCCGGGCCGGTGCCGCGGGTGGTTCGGAAACGCGCCGCCCCGCGTGCACTCGGTTCCAGTGCCCCTGCGGTGGCCCCAACACTCCATGAGCCCGCAACAGCTTCTTCAGACCCACGTCAGACATCTGCATGCGCGTCGCAAGGTCGCGCATCGGCGCCGACCAGGCGAATGCGATCAGGTCGGCAAGCGCGACGCGGCGATGAGCCCAACCGTACATGGACAATACGTGCCAGAGCAGTTCGATGCGGGGAAGCGGCTAGCTGCCACGCCACCGATGCGGCCCGCGAATAACCGCAGGTCACATCTCCATACCATAGTCCCGATCGCGGCTGCCGCCACTCATGCCGGGGCCGTCGAGGCGCAGCTGCCGCTCGGGAATACGGACGTCGAGCGCCTTCTCCAGCACCGGCTGCCACGCCATGCGGTCCTCGAGGCGCTCGAGCCGGCGCTCCGCCCGATCTTCGACCTGCGGCGTTTCGCCCGCACCCCGGTCGCCCGACGCCGATCGCCAGTCAGCGACGAACCGGTCGGCATAGGCGCGAGGATCGGTACGCGCCTGCCCTTCCTCCGCCCAGACCTGCCGCAATTCGCCCGGAGCAGCCTGCTCCAGACTCCGTACCGGGTCGGCACTGCGGTCCAGCACGATCCGCAGGTCCTCGGCCGCATAAGGCCAGACCCGGTCAAGCGCCGCCGAGGCCGCGTTCAGTTCGCGCACCTGAGACGACGCCAGCTCCCGCCCGTCCTCGCGCATCCACTCGGCCGCCAGAAACAACTCGGCGTAGCGCTCCAGCGCCCGGTCGAGCGGAAAGCCCACATCCGGCAGCCGGATGGCGTCGGTTGCCTGGCCACGCTCGGCCACATCGAGCGCCGAGGTCTTGTCGCCGGTGTTGCGGGTGACGTGCCGTTCGATCTTCTGCCCGTCGTCGACCACCAGCGCCACCTTGTCCGCTACGCGGGTGAGCGCGACCAGAAACGACCGTTCGGTCAGCAACTTTCGCTCCGACGACCGTATCGCCACGATGCCATGCTCGGTGGTAACCCCCTGTGCGACATGGACGTTGATCGCATAGGCAAGATCCAGGCGCTCGGCCATGCGATCGCCGGACGCGATCTCGTGCACGGTGCCGTCGATGCGCGAGGACACGATCAGCCTGCCCCGACCCACCTCTTCCACCCGCGCCATCGCACCGTTATCGAGCCCGCGGGTCAGATCGTTGTCGCTCCAGCGGATGCGATCGCCGACGTGCAGCTCGACCTGCTTCAATGCGAAGACCGAGACGGCATCGCGGTCGAGATTTTTGGCCAATCGGCCGGGCTGGAACAGCTTCTCGGTCCCGTCCGCCATATCGAGCCGCACCCGGTCGTCCTCGACGCCGGTCACGACACCACGATCGCCGCGAACTAAGCCCTGGCTCGGCAGGTTAGTGCGAACCTCCACCACATAGCCGGGCCGATAGGCACGCATCAGCCGCGCGCCTTCCCTGGTGGCGTTGACCCGGTCGAGCACAGTGAACAACGTGCCTGTGGCAGCGATCTCGCCGCTCGCCTTTAGTTCGGCCTGCACCGCATGATTGGCCTCGCTGCGCATGGCGCGGCCGGCTGTTAGCAGGAGTGTGGCGTCTCGCTCGTCTCGCGGCAGCGCTGCCCAACGCGCAGCAGCCGTTGTCGCCACTGCGTTCCCAAGCACCTCGGTCGTGGCGGGCCTAAGTATCTCGAACGTGCCCGACACGTCGCCGCGGTCAAGCGCGGCGGTGACCGCCTTCATCTGATCGGACCTGGAACGCAGGTTCTCGGTGATATGAGCCGTGACGACGCCGGCGCGCTGGCTCGCTTCGAACGGCTTGCCCGCCGCGATCGCGGTCAGCTGACGGGTGTCGCCGGTCTGCACAACGCGCGCGACGCCTGTCATGTTGGCGAGGCGCACAATTCGCTCCATGTCGCGCGTACCCAGCTGTCCAGCTTCCTCGACCATGATGATCGCACCCGCCAGTTCCGCTTTCACACGGGCGACCTGTTCCGGTCGGGCGGTGCCGTCGATCACGCGGGCATGACGCGCCAGGAAGCGGGCGACGGTGCTCACGTCGGCACCGGTATCCCGCCCGAACTCGCTCGCCTTCACGCTGGCGATGGCAAGCCCGATCACCGGCCTGCCCTCCGCCTTCGCTACCGCCGTTACCGGCGCCATGGCGGTCGATTTGCCGCGTCCCGACCCGCCCTGCACGTTGACCACCCGGTCGGAAAAGGACAGCATCAACACGGCCGCGGCTTCCTGACCCGGATTGAGCCGGTGCAGCCCCAGTTCGCGTGCCGCCTCCTGCGCCCGGATCGCGGCATCGACCGGCGCGACGATCGGGGCGGATCGCCCCTTCCCCGCCTTGACCGAGGCAAGGTACGCCTGCTCAAGCCGCACCGACCCTTGCGTCGTCACCATGCGATCGCCGTCGCCGAGCAACAGGCCTTTCTCCTGCAGCAGCGCCAGTCGGGCCTCAACATCGGCGACCGTCACCGGCCCGCCGTGCGACAGACTCTCGCGGACGAGCTCGAGCCGGTCGAACGCCGCCTCCCACTCACCAAGATTCCGCACCGCCGACGCGACCGCCTGCGCCGCGGCATAGGCGCGCGGCTCCAGTCGTCCCAGTCGCTCTGGCACCAGCGGGTCGCCGTCGCGCGGCGTCAGCCCCATGCGGCCGGCGATGGCCAGCCCGCGCTCTCCTATCCCGCGCACGCCCCGCACCGTGCGCGTCCACACGTCATGCCCCCGCCCCGCCTCCGCCAGCGCACCCTTCACCAACGCTGACGGATCCAGCCCCTTCTCCGCCGCCAGCCTCCGCCACCCTTCCGCGCGCTGCTCCGGCGCGAGGTTGGGTGTCTTGGGATCGCGGGTCGCCAGCGCCGCATATTCGCGCGTCCGGGCTGTGTTCTCCAGCCCGCGTTCCTTGATGTAGGCGTCGATCTCGGCCGAGCGGACGGAAAAGGCTTCCACCACCGCGCGTGACACGCCGGCGATCTCGAAGGCGCCGTTGCGGCCGTCGTGCCGGGGAATGGTGGCGAAGCCGAGCGTCTCGACCCGGCTGCGCAATGCGGACAGGAACACCGCGTCCATCACGTGCTGGCGGTCGTACAGCTGATCCGCGTGCAGCGCCCGCCACTTGCCGTCGGCGGTGCGGGTCGCGTTGGCGATGACGTTGTGAACGTGGAGCTGCGGCTCGCCGCCACGGTTCACGTCGTGGAGGAAAGTTGCAGCGACGAACCGGCCGGTCGTCTCGGGCACCTGTCCCCTGCCGGTCCAGACCCGCCCTTCCGCGATGTTGCGCTCCGTCCAGGCAAGGGTCGCGGCGGCTGCTTCGCGTACCGCACCCACCAATCGCGCGTCACCGCCCACCAGCGCGAGGATCGACACCGACTTAGGCACGGACATGGTGACGTCCCAGCCCGCCCGGTGCTCACCCCGTTTGGCGTCCAGCACGACGCCATTGGGCAGGTCGCCGGCAAGCACCTTTTCGAACTGCTCGGCGTCAACCGGCCCGGACAGACCCAACTCGGCCGCCCCCTCGCCTGCCCAGGCGCTGGCACCCTCCGCCTGATCGGCGGTATAATAATTGTCCTGGGCGTAATAGGCAGCTGCGTCTGAGGCCGAACCGACTGCGGCAACCGAGATCACGGTCTGCCCTGCGGCGTGTGGGGCGTCGCGCGGACAGTGATCCTGCCAGCCCTCCCCTCAAACTGTGTCCGGCAGCTGTCCGTCGCGAGCCGGTAGTTCACCAGCGCGCAGACCGCCTGATCGCCACCGCCCAGCAGGAAATTGGCCGAGCGGACGGCGACCCACGATAGCGGCAGCGCCATCGCCACGAAGAAGTAGATGCAGACGGAAACCGCCCATACGCCGAGCAGCGCCACGAACACCTTGCGACCTGACAAATCCCTGTCCCAAATGGAATAGCTGACTTTCGTCCTGGGCTGTCGCTCAAGGCTCCTGATAGCGGCGGTGTTCTCCCTCAACGCATCCGTATGCTCACGCTGCCGTTCGTCGATGGCGTCGAGACGCGGCTGCCTGTCGATCCGATCGGAGAACGCCGCCATCTCCGCCCTGATCGGGTTAAGACTGGCAGTGATGCGCTCGGGCATGCCCTTGATGAACTCGGTCCGGGCACGCGTCAGCGCCAGCTGATCGTCGCGCTCGAGTTTGTGCATCTCGCTCTCATGCGCCGCCCATGCCACCGCGATACGGTCGATTTCCATGAGCGCGCGCTCGAGCATGGTCCCGAAAGCAACAACGTCGTCGGGTCCCAGTTGCTTGGGGCGGTCGAAGATGGTGCGCTTCTCACGCCATGCGGCGAGGCATTCCTGAACGAACAGTTTGACCAGGGCCGCGCGCTCGACCCCGCGCTCGGCCGTACAACGGGAGAGGGCCGCATCATCCTCGTCGCCGAGCCGCACATTGACCTGACCGCCCATGAAAATTCTTAGCCCCCTGTTTAAGCGAAGTGCTGGTCGTCAGCACCGTTCCCGTGCCATGATAGCATGGTTGCAGGATTAAGCCATAATGTGCAGAATATCACAAAAGATTCGTATATCGTGAGCAGCGCATCTACTATCGGCGAGCGCATCAAGGCAGTGCGGCTCCGGACCGGGTTGGGACAGGAGGCGTTCGCGAAGGCGCTGGGCTATTCGAAGCGCGCGCTGGTCAGCTGGGAGCTGGGCGGGGCCGAACCGCCGGTCAGCCTGATGACGAAGCTCCGACGCGATTACGACGTCGATCCCGAATGGGTGATCCTGGGCGAGGACACTGTCCCCCAGAGCTACTATGGCCCGGTCGACTGGGACCGGCTCGACCGCCTAGGTGGCGACGTGGACGCCGTCTGCCGGGACGTGGGGCTGAGGCTGCCTGACGAACGCAGTCAAGCGCTCGCACGCGTGCTGTACGATGGAGGCGCGGATGCGGGCGTCGCCAATCGCAAACAACTGCGCGGCACGCTGCTCGCCTTGTCGCTGGGGAAGTGAAGATGAGCGGACCTTCGAAGGAACAGCTGGCGGCCTGGACAGCTGAAACCAAACGCGCCGGATTCAAGCGCCGCAACTGGCCGGTTGTTCGCTGGTTGGCGGCGCTGGCTGTCGCACTGTCGCTGGCAGGTCTGGCCGCCAATCTGCTGGATTACCCCCCTGCCCTGACAGCAGTTTGCTGGGTAGCGGCGACCGTCACCGGCGCGGCGATGCTCGTCTGGTGCTTCGATCCTCGTCGCTTCAAGCCACGGCCGCCCGGCACGTCCTGACCGCGCGGCAGCAAGCGCACACAGCCGGGTTCGAGATCAGTCGGGGCTGGCGCCCCGCTCTTTTCCATGACGCCTGTCGGGAGATGGGTCGTGTTCCTGATAGGTCGATGCATGGGCGGCAGGCTGGCGACCGTCCGCCACCGCCCCGCCCGACAAATCACGGTGCCTGTAGCGCTGTAGCACCCCTGTAGCACGTCACGAGACAGCTTTCTCAGCCCTGTAGCGCGGCCGATATCCTGCTAAAATTCTGATAAATCGCGATTTTCCGATCCGCACACGACCGCTATCCATAGCGTGGTGTGTGGTTCTCCCCTTTGCCGATCCTGATACCGCCGGCCCTCAAAAATCATGGCCTCGACATCGTTTCTGGTCTTCCCCGGGGCATTGGGCCGGCCTGAGACCCGGCCAGCAGACCTTTTTGCTCGGGGATCCAAGGCACGGCCTGATTTGGCTCGGTGCTACAGGAATTGTGTCAATCGAATGTAGCCGGACGCGGATGGCTGACCGGTCGGTCGAATGCGATTTCGATGTCCCCGACACCCTCCATATTGAGCGCATCAAGGATGCTGTCGCAGGGTTCGCTGGACCGATCCGCGTCATCGTTCGAGGATGCCGGCGCAGCGCTGTTTCCTGGATAGGACATCACGCGATCGACGCCGCAGATGAAGACCCGTTTCAGCACCCGCCCGCGGCGCTTAGCACTACGCCCGCTGCCGCCTTCCGGGCATCTTTCCGAGCATCGCGTTCGGCACGGATCGCGTCGATCATTTCGATCCGGCGCAGCACCCGGTCGTGACTGCATGGCGCGGCATCGCGCAGACGGATCAGGGCACCATTAATCAGCGCGTCGCCCAAGACGTTTCTGGCCGCGTCCAGCCACTGCTGCGACAGATACGGATACCGATTGCACCATAGCCGGCGGGTGACCACCAGCATCTGGTACACGACCGCCAGCAGGGCCGGAACCAGCAACAATTTGCAGAGGTCGGATCGGTCGGTAACCGTTGCGACCGGGACCGCCATGACGGCGCTGCCGATGCCCATTGCAGTCGGCCAGAGTGAGGGCAACGGCCAGTTGGCGACGTCACTGCGAACGATGATCCGATCGATCAATTTCATGGGTTCCACACTCCCCGGAATGCATCACCTGTCGGCCCATATCCTCTACCGTACATGGCTGGCTGCAGATGGCACATGACGGGTTCCAGACTGCTGCGATCAGGCCGATCGACAAGATGCCGATGCCCACGGCGATGGCCAGGGCAACGGCCCCGGCTAGCTGGCCAGGTCGCTGCGGAAAACGATAAAGTGGAACAGTCTCATGGCTTATGCCTACTGCAAATGACGACCTGCCGCCGCCATACGATTTACCAAAAGTCATTGCGGTCTGCGCTAACACGATCGCGCTGCTGCGGTGATCTTCTTTTGCTCATCGAAGGTCGCATATCGGTCGGATTTGATGCCGATGATGTCGTCTACCGTACCGTGTCCGGCCGTTACCAGTGCCGCGCGGACGACGTTGCCAATTTTCCGTGATTGCGCTTCCGCTTCAACGCTGACGAGCATCGCATAAGGTAGTTCGACGATAACCGGGATCATCCAATCTCCCGAGGTAGTGCGCATCGGATAACCGGGGGGGGGGCCGGTACGAGCCATTCGCCGCCGATAAGAAGTAGGCGAATATCGGTTTTGGGGTCGATTATTGGCTAGGATGGCTGATGGGACCCGGCGGTGGTAATTGGCTTGCCGGGGGGTAGAGGCAGCGACATGAGCTTCTCCTTAGGATGACCTGGACGGCACAATATTAAGGTAAAAAGTCAAAGATCGTAGATGCAGGGGGCTATCCCAGGCAGTGCCAGACCGGTGCGCTTTGACCAGACGGTTGACTGGCCACTGGGCGTCAGCGGACCACGGATTGAAATGTGCGTCCCAATCGAACTGGGCTGAGTCATCTGACACTATGTCAGTCATCATATGTCGACTATATCCGATAGTGATATAGTCGACAATCTTCTGTCTGTCGGAGATGGAGCTATGCGAATTGGTCGGCCGAAATGTTCGTCGTCACCGTGCTACAGCCGGTCTGACGCAAGAGGAGCTTGCCTTCCGAGCCGGCATGGATCGGACCTATCTTAGCGATATCGAGCGGGGACGGCGTAACCCCACCCTACTCACGATGCAGGATCTGGCCGTTCCGTTGAACATCAACGTCGCCGACTTGCTGGAAGGAAGCGAGCTGCTCGACCTTCCTAAAACACCGTCGCGACCGCGCGCTTCACGCAATTTCTAGTCAATGTGTGCTCACACAGTGCAGGCCTCGTCGCGCAAGGCGGTCTCGTGAATGCCACTGCGCCTTGCGGTGGGATGGCCGTTAGCCATCCAGCTGCCACCAATGGCTGATTACCAGGCGATGCAGCTGGCAAAAAGCGTGAGCAGACCATTCACGTTTGCGAGCAGCCACAGATGATGATGAGCATACTGTCAAATAGCGTAAGTAGCGTATCGAGATCACGTTCGGACGGCTGAATGACTGGCGCCGCGTTGCGACCCGCTACGACAGGTGTCCGACGGTCTTATTGTCCGCCATCGCCCTCGCTGCGACCGTCATCTTCTGGCTTTGATCAACGAGTCCCGACCCTAATTTGCTACTAGTGAGCTTCGCGCTGCGGTTGAAAGATTCTTGCTTTGCCAAATCCGACCTGTCTTCGTGTCCGATCCATTGCCGACGTCATCGCCGCCGCAGAATGATGCTCGCCTTTTTACACGTTCGCGCGACGTGCCAAGAAATCGCGGTTTTCTTTATACGTCGCACGCTATGTGCAAACTCCTTGCCAGAATGTTGATCAACGCCCCCACCCGTACTGACGCCACGCTAAGCCATCCTCGCCCTGCCCCCGCTGGGGCTAGAAGAGACGCCCGCGGTGCTCCGGACGCTCGCGCAGGCGCACCGCCACCTTGCCGAGCTGAAGGGTCGCGCCGCGTCGATCCCCAACCAAGGCATCCTGATCGACAGGCGCGCGATGCCGGAAACTAAGCGAGCTCCAAGATCGAGAATATCGTCACCACGCAGGACAAACTGTTCCAAGCGTGCGCCTTTCCCGACAACCCATCATCCCCTGCGGCAAAGCAGGAAAGCGGTTAGCTGTTCAGGCGATCAGCCACGTCCCGTCGAAGATGCGCGACGAAGCGCAGATGCGGCCGCGCACATCGCTCACAGCGCGCACCCGCACGATCGAAACGGATCGTATCCAACAGCTGCTGCCAATCGATCGAATAAACCCAGCGGTTCTCGGGGCGGATCGGCATTACGACTATATGATTCAGCGCGAACGCGAACAAAAGCTGAATCTACGACATGTCGTCATGTCGACGTATCAACATGTCGGTTTGTCGACGCGCTGATCTGGTTTCACTCCGAGACGCTGTCTCGTAGGAATGTCGAGGTGTCGACGACACGATTTGTCGAGGGCATTGGGCTTGAGGCCATGCTGTCGAAACCTCCAAACCGCGTGTCGTATCGCCACTCACATACAGCCGGCCAACATGTCGACATGGGCGATCTTTGGGCCAGCCATCTTCGAATCGCCCAACGCAAAGCGCACGCGGACGGCCACTCTGTCCGCTCGGGCAGACGCGTTCAGGTAAAACCGCGAACCGCGCCATAACCCATCGTATAATGCCACCACCCTGCCCGGTGCGTATTTGCCTGGCTGCCGCACTGGGTACGATCGGCATCCTGCACAACACCATATGCGGCTCCCGAACGATCGGATGTAGAGAACACCATCGTGTCCGTCGGGCTATATCTAGAATGTCGACATGTATGATCGTTCACGTGTGTAAGTCTCGACATACGGCAAGACAGAAGCGATCATCCTCGTCAGCGGTGTTGCACTGCCGCCATGTAGACATGTAGGAGAGCCGACATGCCGACTATCGCAATCATCAGCCAGAAGGGGGGGGCAGGCAAGACGACGCTGGCACTCCATCTCGCCGCTGCCGCTCATGACGCAGGGCGTGTCGCGCTCGTCATCGACACCGATCCCCAAGCGACGGCCAGCCAATGGGCCAGCTGGCGCCAGGATGCGCCCCCGGAAGTCATCGACAGCC
>Ga0265797_10006967_pt1 | contig 15692 bp, 15 predicted proteins | sample P2T30metagenome_FD_192433 | JGI IMG/M metagenome (GOLD analysis project Ga0265797, IMG submission 192433) | Plant litter microbial communities from East Loma Ridge, Irvine, California - P2 T30 | ecosystem: Environmental > Terrestrial > Plant litter > Unclassified | place: USA: California... | reverse complement strand
GTCGTCGGCCAGTTTTTTCCCTTTCGTGTAGGTGTCTACGCGGTTCCAGTCATTCGCCATTGGACTAAGCAAGGACGTCCCCATAGTGTCCTTCACAAGTTCAGCGTAGTGAGCATGTTCAGGTAAGACGCCGTCGATGGTCACACGCATACTAGCGCAGTGAAAGTCGCGAAGTGATGCAAGTGTGTTGCGTTGGGTGTCGGCGTCTTGCTTACGCCAGGGTGTATCGAGGAACTGAACCTTGAAGCGGGTGGGTTTTGGTACTTTGTTCTCTCCCGCTATCGTTCCGACGAGCTCGAAGCGGGGACGTGAAGGAGTGTCATTGTCTTCAATCATCAGCGTAAATGCCAGTCTTTGCGAAACATGGGTGCGCAATGTAGTGAGCAAAGCATCAAGGTCTTTCAAAAGCAAAACAATGGATTGAGTGGGAATCTTGATGCTGTCCTTGGAGGGATCCCGGTTCTGACGTAGAACGAGTTCACCGTTGCCTTTCGCAACATGCAGACGGAGCGAATGGTGTTTCATCCTCGCCGCTTTCGTTTCGGTAACGACCGGCGTGTAAGTATTGACAGTGAAGAATGAGTCGCCGTCCGCGTGGAACCAGTCGGCGCTTGCGACCACGAAGATGTTGTTTTTGTAGAGGTATTCACGAGCTTCGTCGTGAATTGCACGATTGACGCCGAGGATGTTGGTATGGAAGTAGTAACCTTGGCGCTCGAAGATTCCGTTGCTCTTGTCGGCGAGGGTGGATTTCCATTTCCGCTCGACTCGGGTGTAATCGCTGTGGAGCAGGTATTGATAGATCTGGTCTCGGAGTTCGCGTGGGAGTGGGAAGTTTGCGCGTTTCTTCGAGGCGGTGGTCAAGCTGGCCATCTTCGAGACGGCCGCGTCGAAGACCGCGGAAGGTCTTTTCCTTGCCGATTGCCCAGCCATGGCGCGGACTTGTAGTGGTTTTTAGCAGATGGACAGAGAATAGGTGTCTATCTTAGACGGCCATTTGTGGTGTGATGAAAAGTGGTGTAGGCTAATGTGAGGTTTGGCAAAAGGCGAAAATGTGGATTGTTTTGGTTTGTTCTTTGCAAGTTGAGACGACTTCAGTGATTGTTCGTGAGACGTCCTGCGACCGTTCCCTGGGTAAGGCAAACAAAAATCCACCCGTGCGGTCATAAGACGGGTGCATGCAGAAATGCACGAGCCATTTTCCAAACCAACGCCTTCTCCCTCCACTCCACGGGGAAGATAGATGTAGCTGCCCTCGAGCAACTTCACAAGCCGAGCCGTCCCATCTTTTCATCAAACTCACCAAACCACGTAAACGGCAGCCCTCGTGCCCTCTGCAGCGCATGAATGCGCGCCCTGAAAGCCTCATCAGTCTGGCTCAACGCCTTCACGTCCAACCAGCCGACCATGTACTTGGGCTTCTGCGCAAATTTGGTGGTCCTGCGCAAGTCGACGCATCTCAACGGTAAATTCTGGAGATCGCTGTCCAGTACTGCCATACTGACAAGGTATGTGATCCATCTCAAGGTTCCAGGCTATTGAGTGAAGTCACAACGCAGTGCGCGGTAGCAGTCGAGTAAGCGATCGTCGAGCACTCGCTCAATGGTGGCCTTCAAAATGGCGGCGTCCCGTAGCTTGTGATGGAGATGCGCTTTCGTAACGTAAATGTCCGCTTCGAGCAAACGGAGGGCATAGACAGAACACGGCTCGCTTGGCGATTTCTTGCGTGATACGCTCCCTTGCGCGATACGTTCGATGATGACCTCTGATACAACGGAGCACATGTCCTCGTACATGGCTAACGCCAATTTGAGTTCGCTGCCGAGAGCGGTGGAGTCGGCAATGGCTTTGCGCGTTTCGTATTGCTCGAAAGAAGCCCAGTCGGCAGCCTCCCTGTAAACCAGGCTCGGGCCCATACGATTCCGCATGATTTCCGCAATGTCGGGGTCAAGAGCCTTCAAGTGGCCAGCCACTTCTGTCTGAATGGCGACACGCAGGCTAGGAGCAATGAGGCTCCGGAAAATTGGTACCACCAGTCGGTAGTTGATATTCTTTATAGACAGTTCTGCGCACTGTCATTGCCAGAGAAGCTGACGAGAGTGTATTCCTATCGAGAGCTATAGTCACGTCGAATGGCGGAGACCTGTTTTCAGGAATATTGAAATTTGGTCCACATAATTCGTCCATGCGGCCTGATAGCACGGAGCAGTACGCCTCAAGATCAGCTGACAGAAAGACGTAGAATCGGGTCCGAATTGGGTTGCTGTGATTTTTCGAATTGCTGGAGGCAGACAGCAGTGTGTGAGGGCTGTACGCAAAGTCGATCTGGAGAGAACTGTATTTCATTGTGCCGGTGTCGTGTAGCTTCGTGCCCTCCGCAGTAGTAAAATCCCATGTGACCAAAGGAACCCAGAGCCGTAATTTCTGCATGAGCTCCTCTGCATTTCCCAGGTCGTCGTCATCTTCCATGACGTCTTCACTTTCCAGGTCGTCCTCCGGGCACAAAAAGTGAGAGGCAGTGATGAATGTGTTGCGCTTGTAGAGTATCCACTTAGCCTCCACGTGAATGGCGCGGTTGACCCTTAAGATGTTGACGTGAAATTTGTAGGCCGGGTCGTCGCGAGTGTGTCGCTTGAGCTTGGTGTACTTGGCGTCGAGGAGATGTTGGAATGTCATTTCGCGGATTTCAGGGGGGAGCAGCTGGAACCTGCCCATTGAAGACTCGATCGTGCTCTCTGCGGCGTTGACATCTGCCATCGTGATGCAAGCGAAAATTTCAGGCGTGGCTGCAAAGCAAAAGACGAGACCGGGTAAGCGAAGTTGCGGTCGTTCAGATATTTGCGGTGCGGTGCGAATTATTCGCGTGGTCGCAAAAAAGCAGAGCCTGTTTGTGCGAAGTCGTGAGGTGTCGTGGCAAAGTGATGTAATGTGATAGTGATGGTCGCTACCGAATGTTCCGAGCAACGAATAGCGAGTTTGAGGTTCGGTAGTGAAGTTGTTACAGGCAGAGATCTGATGGAAGAGATAATTCCTCGATGCCAACGAGTATTCAGGAACCTGGCGGGCACCCCTTCTCGCTGGCCAGAACATTATCGCACTGGCAACAAAGCCGCCGCCAACGAGAAGTGACAATCAAAGCAGTCTACGGCCTCACCACGATACAATTGCCTAAATGCATGTCAGCAGTTTCGACGAACCCATCACGACAACGATGGAAAGTGACAGCCTGAGCGCAGGCCTAGGGCTGAGATGCCTTCATTAACCAAGTATGTGATCTCTTGTCGACATCCTCATCATCATGCCCAATTCGACATGTTCCTTATCATTTCCAACAGCGTCGTACCTTTCCAATAGCCAGACCTTCCCAACAACCCTCTGTCGATCCAAACGACCGCCTCCACCGTCCAAAGTATGATTTTCTGAATGCAATACAAGTTGAGTGGGGAACGGAGCGAACGAGCCCAAGCGGCAACGAACACTCATGAGTTGATGCAACAAGGGTAATAGCGCGCCAGTGAAATGCCACACAAAAACAGTAGCATCTTATGCACAAAAAAGCAGAAAAAGACGAGGATCCCAGGAAATATGCAAAGAAAGCAGACCGCAGGCGCCAAAACTCTTCCAACACCCAATAAAAAACAGACGTGCAACGCAGGGTACAAGAACGCTCAATAGAATGTAAAAGGAAATTCACCGCGGATTTTCGTGAGCCCAAAATGGCACGGCACCTTTCAGTGCCGCGAGCACCTAGCTCAGCGGATTATCGCCGCCGTCTGGCTCCGGAGGACGCACGGCTTGCGTACCGGCCGGAGCTGGTGGCGGTGGATAGTAATCCGCTGGGTATGGCTCTTCCGGGCCAGTAGGGTCATACTCGTCGGCACCGTACTCTTCATCTTCATCGTCGTAATATTCGCCTTCTTGCTGTGGAAGGTTTGGGTCGTACGCGCCGTTGCCGTCGTTGGGAACAGGAGGTGCCGCAGCGGCGTTGTTGTTCTTGCCACCCTTAGTGCCTTTCTTGCCTTTGCGGCCCTTCATCTTGGCCTTCTCCAGCAAACGACGCTTTTCGGCAGCCTTCTTGCGCTCTGCACGATCCTTCTCCTCATACCAACGAATCATAGCGTACGGAGGAACACCAAATATGTCTTCGTACTCGCAGAACTCGCAGATCCAGAGATTGTCGCCGGTCGGACGGTGGTGGTAATTTGTGTACTCTTGTTGAAGCTTGCGCTGTCGAGCAGCAAGGGCATACTCTTTGCTGGCGGGGCGACGTGGTTTGGGCTTGGGCGCTTGAGCTGGAGGCTGCTGGCCGGCTGGAGGTTGCTGGTTCGGAGGAATCGAGTTGGGATGGGTGGGCGCACGAGGTGCTTGGCCGTTGCGTGAGGGTGTCGTCTGCGTGCCTTGGGCGTGCATGCGGTTTCCAGGACCCACCGGCTGTCCGTTGACGCCGCGGTGGTGGCCTGGGGTGGGCGTGCCGTACCCTGCTCGGTATGCTGCATCTGCCATCGCCTGCTGCTGGTCAACCATCTTACTTGCACTGTCCGATTCGCAAGTGAAGGTGAATTGAGTTTTGGGGGTGACGGAGTGTGATGCGGACTGCTGCAGGAGACTGACGTTCTCCTTGCCCTTCTGAGGGGTAAGAGGCCCTTGTTCCGCCGCGGTCTTAATTGCCTGTGATATGATGCCGCCAGTATGCTCGGGAACGATGTCTGATGGTAAAACAGATGACTGTCAGTGTTTGTTCATGTTTGAGTGTTTTCTGCAGAGAGAGCAGCATAATCGTGACTTACCAATGCTCCTGACCTCGCCGCCACTGACCGAGCGGGCAGGTGCTCTCGGACCGTATCCGTTTGCATTCGTGTTGTTGTTACCAAGCGGCCTTCTGCTGTCCCTTCCATTCTGTCGCCCGTACCTGCCACGGCCGGCACCACTAATCCCAGTACCCGAGGGCGAGGAACCTGGCGCCGCGTGGTGCGGTCGTTGCGCATGGCTGTACTCGTCTGCTGCGCCGTCCATGTTGCCAATGCCCATGCTGGCCATCTCCGCGCTCAAGCTGCTCTGGTGCATCGATGACGCGCTCGACAACGGTATCTTCCTCTTTTTCTTGTTGCTGGTATTTTCGAAGCTCTCGTATCCATCTGCACTTGATGTCACCGAGCCCGGACCGCCCACCGGCTTCCCACCCCGCGATGCCTCCATCAATCGCCGCTGTACAGAATCGAGTGGTGCTTTCATGTTGGCTGCGATCGGTCCCATTGTTGCGTACCGGTGATCCGGATGGTCGAATTCCACCTCCTCATCGCCACTGTCCGCCTCATCATGGTTGCATGTACAATGGTCGTGAACTGGAATAGCCTCATGGTGGTGATGGTGGTGGTGGTGATCATGATCGTGATCGTGGTGGTGGTCATGGTCATGGTCGTGGTCGTGATCCAGCTCGGAATCCCCGTTCATCATTCCTCGTCCTCCATGATCCTGGGCGTGGAAGTTCAGCGTCGGACTCATCGGCGGCGGGTCTGGTGGATATATGATCGAGCTCTGCTGCTCGGGAGACAGTCTGGATTTGAGGCGACGGTTTGGTAGAGGACGGATCGCTCGCTCGGGATATATGGGAGATGCTGTGTCGGGCGATCGGGCGACGGAAAAGGATGAAGAGCGAGAGTAGGCATAGCCTTCTGTTGGAGAAGACAAAGGTCAGTGGATATCCTGATGCTGAATATAACTATGACTCTTCAAGAAGAAGGCCACGGTTGTAACCGAAACCGAGGCCTCTCGCCGTGTCCGCCCCGGTGTTTCATAGTGCATGGTCGACGTACCCGTAGCTGTCGCCATCTCTGCTCTCCCTCCTGGGTATCTCTGCTCGAACCTATCCAACTCTTAGCCCCTAAAACAAGGGCAACTGTCCAATATGCCTCAATGTGGCTCGGTCGATTCAAACAGACTGCGGGGAGTGTTAGCAAGCCATTTCTGATCGCCGGATTTCGCTGAAGCATGCAAGAGTGTCGTCCAGCAGCGGCGAGAGGATACGTACGTTCAATAAGTTTCCCGGTGATGGGTGGATTGATTAGTTAGCAGGGAAGTGTGCCCGACTCAAGATGTGTGCTGCGAACCCGCCAACCCGCAGAACGTCCGTGCCGAACATCTGTCTGAACTTTGATTGGCTTTCACGCCCGACTCCGACTCCATCTCCATCTGCATGTCCATCTCACCTCTTCTGGTACATGAACTTCTACCATCTCTCATATACTACACAAGTCTATTCACCACACACGACGTGGATACGGATGCTGAAATTGCTTGAACGAACCTGGCTTTGTCAGCTGGCTCGATTTCGTCTTAGCAATCACCGCCATGTCGAGCCTCATGTCTTCAGGTAGTGTACAATTCCTGTATTTCATTGTTTTTCTGCTACTCTCAAGTGTAACTGAAAGAGCCCAAATCACTCGATGCGAAGCATGGCCAGTCCGTCAAGATAGCATGCAAACTGCAAGTTCTGCTACGAACTCGTGTTGTCGGTTCCATATCCTGGAAGTGCCTTAAAAACATTGCCGTTGAGACGGCCTCGGGCTTGATCAACATCTTGTTCTCCGGGGGATTCCTGCGTCCAGGAGGGTATGTTGAGCTCGTATCCAAGAGTCTCAGTTTTTTCCACCTGCTGCAATGCAATTCCAGCAGCCTGCACAGTAACAACTCCGAGCCATGGTATCCAGCTTCAGTCTCTCTTCAGGAGTGACTTCCATGCCCCCCCTAAGCCCCACTCATGCTTTCATCGATGAAGCAAATCTTTGGGAGAACGCTCAGCCATCCGTTCTTCAGCACAGCTCTCCCCTCCGCCAGAGCCTCGCCCTCATCCCAGGTCACCGACTTGTCATAATCCACAGCAAACCACATGTTCCACACTGCAGCTTGCAAGAAACACATGCGAGCCTCGGCTTCCTGGAGCAACGCGTCGCAGCGTCTGAGTTGCGCTTCCGCTGCTTGCCAGTCTTTATCGGGATGGCAAAGCAAGTCTTGAGACTCCTTGAGGCGGAGGCTCACTTCGCCGAAGATGGACACCAGGTCTGGCAGCTGGTTGAAGTGCAAGGCTGTGAGTGCTTGCGTGGCCCCCTCGCGCATCTCCGAGACGATCCATCTGGTTACGCGAGCAGAGTACGGCAGCTCGTGGTAGCTACAGCCGATGCCGTGGTAGGCAGCGCCGTAGTGCTGAGCGAAGGCGGAACTTCCCTTCGTCAGTAGCCGCTCTACTGGGGAGGAATCAAGGGCTTACTTACATGTGGTCCATGATGTCGATGAGTTCTCCTCGGCTGAGGACCGGATCTTCGCTGCTGGTGCTGTGGATGCAGGTGCTTGATTGGGGTGAAAGAGTGCCATCGCGTCTATCGAGGGTATTGGGTTGCGGCTCGTCATGCGGCGTGTCTGGGATGGATCCACTTTGGCCCTCTTGATCAACCATGGCGCGTTGGTACGCTCTTGTTTGTGGGTGGTTGTGGCACGAGGTTTTGATCAAGTGGAAGCTCGCGGATCGAAACAACTAATTGTCACATGTGAAGTGTCGCGTTACATCACCGGCACGCGACCTGCATGTGAAGAAAGGTTACTGACAGCACACTTCACTTCATCTCGCTAGGACATCACGCTTGTACGCTGACTCTCCTGTAACGCCGTTGAGAGAGACACGGATACTTCCAACAAGATCATGGCTAAACGAAATGATTTCTTCGTTCGATATCTTGCCAATCGCGCACTGATAATCTTAGCGGCTAGCTTCTGGTTGATACCGCAATCTGATGTTCTCTGGCATCCTTCTGAAGAGTCAGGTCTAGCAACCCTCACGTTGCCGTGAACGGGCGACGCCGCGAATTGACAACATGACGTTCACTCACTTGCAATCTCATGGTCAAAGCAGCACCTGCAGTCACTGATGTCGCCGTTGCCTAGGCCGTTGTCTCCGTTTGCATGACAAACAAAATCCCCGCAGCTCCCGTCGCATTACCACCCGGCTGTCAGCATCCGTTTTTCGCAACGACTCCCACAGCACATCCTTCGCACACCCTCTTTCACCCTCGTCCCACCTCCAGTATGGCCGACGGGATCGACGCGGACCTCGTCAACGCGACCTCGATCAAGAGCGCACGCCCATCAAGCATGGTGGCAGATCGACTCGCGGCGGATCTCTCCTCCATCAACATCAACGCACCACTCCCAAACTTTCCAATCCCACGCGAACTCCGAGACCAGATTTACGGCTACTTGCTCGACAGTGAGTATACTCGAATTTCGAGAAGGTGCGACCAAGTCCCAGATCAGGAGGCGAAGCCCAATCGGAGTGGTCCAAAGGCATACCACTTCCACACCAACATTCTCGCCGTCAACCGTCAGATCCACGACGAGACCGAAGAGCTGTTGTACAAAAGAAACGTCTTTGTGGTGATCAGCTACCAGTGGCCTGCAGATCAGGCGGAAAGAGGTAGCCTCATCTGGACGCCAATTGTGTCGAACAAGCACGTCGCTAGAATGGCACTTCACTCACTTCGAATTCACATGAGCCCTGGCCCGATTACGCTCCAAGCTGCCGAGCTCAACTATCAGGCCAAAGTCCCCATTGAGTCTTACCTGATTCTCGCTGGTGATATGAAAGCCTTTGCAGTTTCTTTGCAGATCCCGGAGAAGAGCCACAATGGCCATGCCGTCTCACTCGCCCGGTATCCAGGTAGGGGAGCTAGACTCCGCCTTGAAGGTCTCCAAATCGAGGACGAGTTGCGTGATCCGTCGCGAATGAAGTTCCAACTTCGGGATACCAGGCACCGTAAGATGAACCACACCCTTCAGGATGACTTACTCTCACCACTTGCTTCGGTTGTCGACATGGGCCAGAAGGTATCTTTCACTGGCGCTGTTTGCGACTCAAAACAGGCTGAGCATCTGAGGAAGATGATGGGACCCAGCGTTGTCTGTGTAAACGCTATGTACTGGTCTGCATACAAGGAGTGCGCGATGGCGAAAGACGTTGCCGATGCTGCCCTCGAGCACGAAGACTTCGAGTTCGTCGTCTGCCTGTATAGGCACATCTCGCGCAGGCTAGCCAAGAAACTGGGAGTCATGAGGGGGCACCGGGAGATGTTGGAGGAATTGCCCACTTTTACGGAGATTTACGAGGCGATCGACTTGTTCGCTGTTGAGTTTCAGCTAAACCTTGCCTTTGTTGAGCTCAAGCTGGGTCGAGTGGAGAGTTTCCGCGATGCTTGTGACGAGGTACAAGCCATTACAAGACCCCAAGCCCGACCCGATCACAAGTCTATGGCTTTGACGGGCGGCGTCCTCGATCAACGCAGATGCAGTCTGGTGTATCTGTGTCTTTACGCATCTACAGGATTTTCCGTCTGGCCTGAGTATTCCGTGGCAGACGTCGCCAGGGAATTTCTCTACTCAGAAGACACTGGACCGTATCAAACCCACGACGGCAAGGTTCTCGCGCATCATCCACATCAAAATGCCGTGATGACGGCGGAACATTTGCCGCTCGATCAGTGTGCAGCTACATGCTTGCCGTTCGCACCCACGTCGTTTTACAAGGCCGTCAAGCACCCCACGCTGGAAGGTCGTCTCAAGGGGTGGATCGATGTGCACGACTTACGCTCATTGTGCAGCAAGGACAAGGATGAAATCCGCGCAATGCAAAAGGAGCACGGGCTCGAGATGACGGATTTCACTCAGTTTTGAGGTCGTCATGTTCCTGTGCGGAAACGCCACAGCGCGAGACAAAATTTGTGGAAGAGAAGAATTTCGGTGAGACTCTCGGCTTGACCATGGTGGATTGGAGATGAGTGGACTGCTTTCCGCAGGTACTCGATAGAATGAAGTAGTGTATGAGCAGACAGAGCTGCCCACACTTGAGATTGCAGCCTGCGAAACGTTTTTTCCGCTTTGGTGATTACCGTGTTCTTCGCAAAGACTGTGATAGACGCTCAAAGCCATGGAACCACGGCGCATCGCAGAGGGTCCTTTACTAATGACGAGAAAGCTTTTCCGAGTAGACAGCATGCCCGAAATATACATTCAGACAGATTTGTGCCTCCGTCAAGACTCCCGTGACTGTGAAATGATCTTACGCCGACGACTCCGTGTACAGTTTTGTATGTAAGTGCCATGGGGATATGTGCGTTCTTTACCATCGATGACTTTGGTCGTACCATCGGCGCTGATCGATTCGCACTGATGGTAGGCCATAGGGAGCGTTTCATTGCCGCGCATACATCTCTTGCATGTAACAGTAAACGTGTGTAACTTACTAGAAGTATCCTACTTAGGACAAATTCGATCCGATGATGTGTGTGAGAATCGCCTAACTTGAATGCTCATATCAGCGGCAGCAGACTGCCAAGCGCATTGCCAGACAGCCTACTCTACTCGGGTGTCGGCCATCGAGAACCGCACATTTGTTAGGTCCGGTCGGGTGTTGTCGTCTTGCTAAGCAGTGCGAGGCTGCTTGGTACAAGGCTGCTTGATGCGGAATTGCGGATGCTGCGTTATTTGGTATGGTGCATAGACGACCCACATCAGAAGCGCCACTCGTTAGCAAGATCAGTTGTGATTTGGGCCATGGGCTGCTACATCGCCTCGAAGTCAAGATTCTGAGTGAAGTAATTGTTGGTAATGGGTGGCGAATCTTCAGCGCGGCGAGCGTTGATGCGGACGTTCTTGAGGTGTTTCCTGGTCATCTCAGAAACTTGAGCATAGTACGGAGTACTTGATTGCTTTGAAGTGCTGATGACTGGACTGTAAAGCTGCCGGTAAATCGAAGTATATGTCGCTGGTTGACCTAGTAATTGACATTTGGTGTTTTCGGGTAAGGTGCGGTCGAAAGAGGGTTGGTACGTACCGACTGACGGTGCTCGTACCAAATTTCACAAGGCGGACAAATACTTGGGACCTCGAGATACACTACGTCAGTATCTGTACTATCATAAGATGTGAGGTCCGACAGACAAAGTCAAAACCTCAGTCTACAGAGTCCAGACCCACTGCGTTGCGGGGTTTGATCAATTGATCGACATCGATAAACAGCACCTTGATAGTGAGGGGTTCTTGAGTGTAAAGAGTGTCTGATCGTTTCGTTGTCACTTCTTTGTATCGTTTCCCACTTACGAACTGGACTACCACCACAGCAATGGCCGTCCAATCCTTCCGCCAAATCGTGGGCACCTCACCTTCCTCAGCCTCCCCCGTCAATAGCACCCTGATCATCATCGACGCACAAAACGAGTACGCCGAAGGCAAGCTGAAAGTCACGAACGCTGCTTCGTCGCGCAAGGCGATCGCCAGCCTGCTGCAAAGGTACCGCGACGCCCGCGGCAAGATCGTACACGTCGTCCACCAGACGCCGAATGGTGCTCCGGTTTTCACGCCGGACTCGAAGCTGGCGGAGGAGTTTGATGAGCTGAAGCCGAAGGATGGGGAGAAGGTGATTGGGAAGAACCACCCGAGTTCGTTCGCGGATACGGATTTGCAGGAGTTCCTTGGGGATGAGACTGGGGCGAAGGTTGTGTTGACGGGGTATATGGTGAGTTTTGGAGTGGGCCGTGTGCTCTGTCGCACTGCTGGTGGTCGAACAGCTGACCCGTAAATCGCAGGCACACGTTTGCGTTTCGACTACTGCAAGAGATGCCGCAAGATTGGGCTACGATGTGCTCGTCGCAGAGGACTGCGTGGGTGATCGTGATATCCCGGGGATCAGTGGAGATGATCTGACCAAAATCGTGATGCACGAGCTTGCGGATGCTTTTGCGACGATCGTCCAGAGCAGCGAAATCAAGTAGGCTGTGAAAGAATGAATTACATCCTTCCAAGCTCCTCAATCGTCCTCCTCCTCCGGCACCGGCGCCAGCACATCCATACCTTCGAAGACGTTCGGATCCTCATCAAAGTACGGGAAGCGCATGGCCTTGTAAGTCTTGTCCATCGCTCCCAACAGTCTCTTCAAGTCGCCCTCGGCGAAAGCCTCTCCAGTATAGTAGCCTCGCGTGCACATCCTCCTCGATGTACTCATGAGCAGCGGAACTTGACTCTGCGTGAGTGTCCGGATAGTGCCCTCACTATGCTCAATATAAAGTTCACACACGAATGTGTTCGGTCCGAAATACTTCGTCGCCGGCCCACAGTCAGGTATAGGGTAGTTCCCAGGCTTCATTTCCGGCACACTCATGCCCAAGGTCGCCAGAAAGGTCTTGTCAAGCTCATTGTACCACCCCTCTTGAACGTAAATATCCTTGATATCCTCTCCCGTGTCTCGCAAATAGTCGATTGTATCGGTAAACATGGCGAACTGCTCCATGGTTCTCTTCCTGCAGTCGAAGTTGTCGCGTGTGAAACTGCCTGTTCCTAGGCACACGGCTGTTTGGATCTGCCATCCTGAATCGGGTTTGAGGTGCGACAGAGTGCGGTGCAGTTTTTGTCGCGCTTCACTGCGTTTCCAGATCCGGCTCTTCACTCCGTACTCGCGGGCTATGTCTTCCAGCGTCGCATCCTTGATCGAGAGCGGGGTGTGGGAGATGGTTGATCTGGGCGTGGCCTTGCCTTGCTTCTTTCTAGGCACGAATGTCCAGTCGTCGTCGGCCATTGTGGGTGTGGTGTATGGTTGGTGGGCGGGTTGCTACGTCGCGGCTCGTGCGAAATCAATGTCGGTTTTGGAGGCGAAGCTATACGAAAAGACAAGGTCTTGCTCACAAGGCCGCTATACCTCACTTCATCTACAGACCTTGGTAGAAGTCTTTCGCTGCAGTCTTGTCACAACCGACTCCGCTCTTCTGCCACGACGGTCTGCTATCAAAGTGCCTCGAACGTGTTCTTACGTCGGGCTATCGTAGAAGGCTTCTGGAAGAACACTGACATTGTCCAAGTCCGATAACCTAACCCTAACGCGGCATTCCCGTGCTAAGCTTTTAGCGGCGGCTGGGACTTCACTTAGTTCGATTCCGTCATCTTCCGTCTTTCCTAGACTCAACTACATCTACTTTACATGCATATCCTGGCACTACCGCCCACACGCTGTCCAATATCAAACTCGATCATCGATTCCGAACGAATCTTCTCCGACAACGACATCGACAACAACGAACATGATGATTAACTACTCCCTCCCCAGCGTTCTGGACGGCAGTCGAAGCCGAAGGATCAAACAGGAGGGTCAGCTGGATTGAAGGGTGAAACGGCTGGCTTCTCTAACGCGTTTTGCAACAAACCCCTCCCTTCTGTCTCCTATATCTCTCTTTCCTTCGACACCGAAACGGCACCGAAGATCTACCTCTCTCACCATGCATCCTGCCGCAATACCGCCTTGCGCAAAAACTTCTGCCCTCTTACGCTGGTGGAAGTCTACCAGCCACTCGTGCAGCACCTACTCTGGTCTGGCCTTATCCCTATAACGCGGAATCCGCACGCTCTAGCTCCTGGATTATCCCTGGTTCATCTACACTTGCATACGCAATGGCTGCGCTTTGCTCACTGCACCCACGAGGCGCTCCCTAAGGCGTGGCGTACCCAAACTGGTTCTCAGTGCCTGCGTTGCTCCCCGCGGCCGGTATTCGCTATCCGTGGGCATGGTCAGCCCGGCCTCAAACTACCAAGACGCGTTGCGATCTTGAAGCAACCGCGCGATTGAAGTCTTGATGTGTCCAAGTTGGACGCACGTTCACTCCTCCCAGTTGAGGGTTACAGGGCTGGAGGTAGGTCACTTCGCATCACGTTCCTTTTATTTCTGATCGACGAATGTTTCCACGTCAACGGGCCGAGAAGTGGCGGGTAATGCATTCGCGTGTTCTTATATCAGTCGCGTCACCCTCTCGTCTGGCAACTGTAAGTTTCTCGCCGTATCAATACCGAACCGCGACCACATTCCCCATCGATTGTTGAACCCCACTCCTTTGTTCGACATCACTTTGCTATGTCTTTCGAGACGCCCCAACGCGGACAGTCCGCGACGCCCGGCACAGGCGTACGACCCTCCTTCGAGAGCGTTCACCCTAACCTCCCTGCACCCACCCCGTTGTCTCCTGTTGCTCAGTCAGTCGACCACCAAAGCAGTAATCGATCACAAAACTTAGCGAACGCGGAACAGGAAGAGCCAGATCATGACCAGCTTGAGAGACCATCTCTGAACCGCAATCGTTCTTCATGGCGATCCGGACGTACGCAAAGCTGGGGCGTTGAAGACAACGACGATCGCAGCAAGAACATTGCGAAAAGTTATCGCGCCATCAACTCGCACGACTTCGCCCCTCCTGGCAGATTCGCGCAATCAAAAGAGTACACGGATCCCTCCTATGATCACCGCTTCTCATACTACGATCACCCATACTACAACTACCCTTATCATGGCCTACCTCCGCCACACAGCGGTCCACCCCCACCACAAGCCGGCTCGATACGCAATGGTCCCCCACGCGCCAGCTGGAGATCGAGTGCCACAGCTGCTCCGCCACCTTCGCGAACATCACGAGTGCCGATGAAAGCTGTGAGTGTCGCCAGCAACAGTCGTGCCGGTAGTCGTGGGCCGAGTCGTGTCGAGGACCCGTCCGAGAGTGACAGCGAAGATGAACAACCGCAGCAACAACAACAACTGCCTCAACAGATGAGGGCGCAACAGCAGCGACCTTTGACTTGGGGTTACGATGATATGAGTCAGGTGACAGCCATGCCGCAAATGCCGCAAGCACAAGAAGTCATCATGCGCCTTCCATTCAGCGATTGGATGAACAGTGGTCTCCGAGCTCGTAAGTTCTTGCAATATCCTCACTCATATTGATATGCTCTAACAAGAACCACAGACATGGTCTCAGCCCTGGCCGAATTCGTCGGAACAGTAATGTTCCTCTTCTTCGCCTTTGCCGGAACACAAGTCGCCAACATCAACGCGGACAACCCTACTGAAGCCGCCGCTTCGACGACGGGTGGCTCCACCGGTTTCTCCCCGATCGTCTTGACCTACATCGCCTTATCGTTCGGCTTCAGCCTGATGGTGAATGTCTGGATCTTCTACCGCATCTCCGGCGGTCTATTCAATCCCGCCGTCACCCTCGGAATGGTAATGGTCAAATCCCTCACTTACACGCGCGGCTTCCTGCTCGTGTGCGCGCAGATCTTGGGATCGATCGTCACTTCCCTCATCGTCAAAGCCCTTTTCCCCGTAGACTTCAACGTCCGCACTACGCTTTCGCCTGGCACGAGTCTGGTGCAGGGAGTTTTCATCGAGGGTCTCCTCACTGCTGAGCTTGTCTTTGCAATCTTCATGCTGGCCAAGGAGAAGCACCGCGCGACTTACCTCGCTCCGATCGGCATTGGTGTCGCGATGTTCGTCGCCGAACTCGTCGGCGTTTACTACACGGGTGGATCTCTAAACCCTGCTCGCTCGCTTGGGCCCTGCGTCGTTACTGGTATTTGGGACAAGGAGCACTGGATTTACTGGGTTGGGCCTGGATGCGGTGCGATCGCTGCTGTCGGTTTCTACAATTTTATCAAGATGTTGGAGTATGAGATGGCGAACCCGGGTCAGGATTCGACGAGTGAAGGAAAGGCTGCAAGGGAGGCGAGCGCTATGAAAGAGAAGAAGGAGGAGGAGACTGCTGCTTTGGCTTGATGCGTTTTGTCATCGGTTTGGAACGGGATGCTGGGATGGAGTTTTTGGGATGGGACTGACGGGT
>Ga0265797_10006966_pt1 | contig 15695 bp, 19 predicted proteins | sample P2T30metagenome_FD_192433 | JGI IMG/M metagenome (GOLD analysis project Ga0265797, IMG submission 192433) | Plant litter microbial communities from East Loma Ridge, Irvine, California - P2 T30 | ecosystem: Environmental > Terrestrial > Plant litter > Unclassified | place: USA: California... | reverse complement strand
CACTACGCACACCTGCGCGCGTTACCTTTTGTCGCATAAAGCCATTCACCCCCATTTTGACAATTGCGCGCACATGCACGATGATCGGGCATCCCGTCCCTGCCCGCCGTCCATGCCTCCAAGCCGCAGCACCATCGTCGCCAGCGTCGCCTGGGTCCTGTTCTGGACCCTGATGGTGCTGGTCGCGCTCGAGGATTACCGGCGCGACGGTGGCACCGCGCCCTGGAAGCCGATCCTGTGGGAGACCTCGTCGGCGCTGGTGGCAACCGTCCTGTTCATGCTCCAGAGCCGCTATAGCGCCCGCCACGATGCCCTGGTGGCCACGCCCCGGCGCTGGTTCGGGCAGCAGTTGCGCTGGCTGCCCTTGTACTGGTTCGGCTTCACGCCGATCGTGTTCGCGATTCGCCACGCGGTCCATACCCTGGCCGGTGACCGCTACGACCATGAACCATGGGCCGAAGTGTTCGTCTACGAGGCGCTCAAGATCTCGGTGTTCTTCGGCCTGTTCACCACCATCGGCTTCGGCCTGCTGTCGTACCGTGAAATGATGAAGGAGCGGGTGCGCGCCGAACAGGCCGGCGCGCTGCTGCGCGAAGCCCAGCTCGAGCGCCTGACGCGGCAGATGCAACCGCATTTCCTGTTCAACGCCCTCAACACCATCTCGTCGCTGATGCATACCGACGTGGCGCGCGCCGACGCCACCCTGGTGCGGCTGGCCGATGTGCTGCGCGCCACGCTGGCGCTGGGCGAACGGCCGCAGGCCAGCCTGCGCGACGAGCTGCGCCTGGCCGAGGGTTACGCAGCGGTGATGGCCGAGCGCTTCGAGGGACGCGTGACGCTCGACTGGGACGTCGATCCCGCCGCGCTGGACGTCATGCTGCCCGCGATCAGCCTGCAGCCGCTGCTCGAGAACGTGTTCAAGCACACGGTCGGACGGCGGCGCGAGGCAACCGCGATCCGGGTCAGTGCCGGCATCGAGGGCGACACGATGGTGCTGCGGATCGAGGACGATGGCGGTGTATTGGACGACAGCGGCACGCCCGGCATCACGGTGGCCAATCTGCGCACCCGGCTGGCGGCGATGCATGGCGAGCGCGCCGGGTTTTCGCTGGTCGCCCTGGCGCCGGCCGGCGTGCGCGCCGAAGTGAGGGCGCCATGCATCTGCTGATCGTCGACGACGAACGTCCGGCGCGCGAGCGCCTGCGCCGCATGCTGGCGCTGGAAGTGGGCATCGGCTCGGTGCGCGAGGCGCGTGACGGCATCGAGGCCCTGCAGATGGTCGAGCGCGAACGGCCCGACGCCCTGCTGCTCGATATCGAGATGCCGGAACTGTCCGGCATCGACCTGGCCGCTTCGCTGCCGGCGCCGGCGCCGCTGGTGGTGTTCGTCACCGCCCACGAGGACTACGCGCTGCGCGCCTTCGACAGCGAAGCGGTCGACTACCTGCTCAAGCCCTTCGACCAGCTGCGCCTGCGGCGTGCGCTGGAGCGCTTGCGGCTACGCCTGGCCGCACCGATGCAGGATGCGGCCCCGCTGGTCGATTCACCGCGCCAGTTGCTGGTGAGCGAACGTGGCGCGACGCGCGTGGTGCAGGTGGCCGACATCGAATGGCTGGAGACGGCGGACAACTACGTGGCGCTGCACCTGCCTGGCGGCGCGCCGCTGCTGCGCCAGACCCTGGGCGCCCTGCTCGACCAGCTCGGCCCGGCCTTCGCGCGCTGCCACCGGCGCGCGGCGGTGCGCCTGGCCGCCATCGTGCGCATCGATCCGCTCGAGAAGGGCGACTGCGAGCTGGTGCTGAAAAGCGGCGCGCGCGTGCCGTGCAGCCGCCAGTATCGCCCTGCCCTGCTGGCCCTGCTGGACCCGGTTCGCCCCGCCTGAGGCCCGGTTCGCCCCACGGCGCTGGCCCTGCCGCGCACCACGCGCGATGCTGTGCGCTCCATCATGACCAGAGCGCGCCATGCAGCCAACCGCCATTACCAGCAGCCACCGCCTGTTTTTCCTCGACTGGGTCCGCATCCTGGCCTTCTTCGTGCTGATCGCCTATCACGTCGGCATGTATTACGTGAGCTGGGACTGGCACGTGAAGAGTCCGCATGCGGGCACGGGGCCGGAACCGTTCATGCTGCTGTCCTCGCCCTGGCGCCTGAGCCTGCTGTTCTTCGTGGCCGGCGTGGCCTCGCACTTTTTGCTGCAAAAGATGGCGCCGGGCACCTTCGTGCGCCGGCGCAGCCTGCGCCTGCTGTTGCCGCTGCTGTTCGGGATGCTGGTCATCGTGCCGCCCCAGCCTTACCTGGAAGTGGTCGAAAAGCTCGGCTATGCCGATGGCTACGCGGCCTTCATGCGCCTGTATCTCGCCGGCTACGACGGCTTCTGCAAGGATGGCTGCCTGAGGCTGCCGACCTGGAACCACCTGTGGTTCGTGGCCTATCTGTGGGTGTATACGCTGGTGCTGGCGGCCTGCATGGCGCTGCTGGGCGATGCTCGCATCGAAAGGCTGGCGCGCCGCATCGCCGCCTGCCTGGGTGGCTGGAAGCTGATCGCGCTGCCTGCGCTGCTGCTGGCGATCGTGCGCATGCTGCTGGCCGATCATTTTCCATCAACCCATGGTCTGATCGACGACTGGTTCAACCACGCTACTTACCTGTCGATGTTCCTGCTGGGGGCGCTGCTGGCACGCAGCGGGCCGGTCTGGACGCAGATGGAAACCATGCGCTGGATCGCACTGGGCGTCGCGCTGGCCGCCTGGGCTGCGATCGTTGCCTGGTATGCCGCTCCGCATCACGAACACAGCCCGCAGATGATGGCGGCCTGGCGGCCGGTGATGCGCTATGTGTACACGCTGTGCGCCTGGGGCGCCATCGTCGCAGCCTGCGGCTTCGCGCGCCGCCACCTGGACCGCGACGGCCCGGCGCGGCGCTACCTCACCGATGCGGTATTCCCGGTGTATATCGCGCACCAGACGCTGATCGTGGTGCTGGCGCACAGCTTCAAGCCGCTCGACCTGGCGCCTGGCGTCGAAGCGTTGCTGCTGATAATCCTGAGCGCCAGTGGCAGCTTCGCGCTGTACGAAGCCGTGCGTCGCTTGCCGTGGGTGCGGCCGCTGTTCGGCCTGGCGCCGCGAGCGCGCACGGGCTTGCCTGCGCCAGCATCACCGCCGGCGCCGCTGGCGCAGTGAACCGGTGCCAGGGGGATTAATGCGTCGCGCCTTGCTGGCGCGCCTGCTGGCTGGCCTGGGCCACCTGCGCCACCTGTTGCGCGGCCTGCTGGGCTGCCTGCTGTCCGGCCTGCTGCAGCGGCTCGGCCACACCGTCGCCGCACGCGTGCATCGCACCATTGACGCGCGCAAACGGGTCGCTCATGGTGCGCAGCGCCTCTTGTTGGGAACGAATGCCGCGCTCGGCTTCTTCGGCCGAGGTGCGCGCCAGGTCGTCGACCACGGCGCGCGCGGTGCAGGTGGTGTTTTGCACGTGCTGCTCGGTGACGCGCGCCAGCTCGACCTGGGCATCGGACGCCAGGCGCGCGATGTGCTGCTGATAGGCGCGCAGTTTTTCGGTGGCCGGCTGGGCCCGGGCCGAGGCAGCCCCCAGCAGTTCGGACTGGCGATCGACGTTCAGCACGTGCTGGCCAGCCAGCGTGGTCTCCTCGAGCAGGTCTGGGCCAGCTGGATGGATACATGCAAGCCTCTCTTTGGGTGAATGAGCGTGAATGAAGCGTGACCTGCCTCGGCACGAACACCGAAGCGTAAGGCGCGCACCGATCCGCACAATTGAGGTGCACCAAACGTGCTCTCCCCCGCCAATCCGGGCTGGCCCGATCCTTGCATGTCAGAAAGCATGGTGGATGTCACCGTGGCTTTGTGGGAGATGGCGATGATCGGACAAAATGATGTAGTCGAATACACGGGCGTGCCCGGGCGCACCGTGCGCGTGCTGTGGATCGACCAATCGCGGGCCCTGGCCTGGACCTATCAACTGGGCAGCCATGCGGCCATGCCCGAGCCGATGCGCCTGGCGGCGCTCGAAGAAGCGCTGGCCTACGGCCGCGCGCGGCGCCTGCTGGTCGACCCGTTCGCAGCAAACCCGCCGCGCGAGCCGGTGCCGCAGGGCTACCTGAACCTGCAGGCCAAGGCCTGGTCGGCGGTACGCGCCCTGCACACCGACCGCCACGCACTGTACGATCCGCGCCAGCGCGCGACGCTGATGGCCGGCTACGCCAGTGCCCATGGCATGTCGAAATCAAGCATCCTGCGCTATCTGCGCCGCTACTGGGAGCGTGGCCAGACGCCGGACGCCCTGCTGCCCGACTACGGTAACTCGGGCGCGCCGGGCCGCACCCGCGCCGTCACGGCCGGCATCAAGCGCGGGCGGCCGCGCAAGGGCGCCGCCACAGGCACCAATGCCGACGAAGGCATGCGCGCGATCTTCCGCGCCGCCGCCGCGCGCTATGCGGCCAGCAATGAGGGGTTCTCGCGCCGCGCGGCCTATCGCCAGATGCTTGGGGATTTCTTCCAGGATGTGGAGGCTGGCGCGCAGCCGAGTTTTGGGCAGTTCAATTATTGGCTCGAGCGCGACGCTGTGGTGCCGGCACCGGTCACGCTGGCGCGGCCGGTGCAGCCGCGGATTCAGCCACCTGCCAGGTATGCGATGCACGCGGCCATGGCCTGACCGGTCGCGGTGCACCCCTCGCCATCCTGGTGCGCGGTGACGCTCGAGAGCGAAGAGCTCTCGGCGAGCCTCCGACAGATGCGTGGGCAGGCGAGCGAAGGACTCGGTGAATATCGGCTCGCTACTCACAAGGAATGCGCGCCCTCGTGGCCTCACGGATAACCGGATCCGAACCGCAGCAGACCCTGCGGTTACTAGCCCTCAGCCCGGATATGCACCTGTCCATCTGAAAGATTTTCAGTGTCACGTCGCTGGTGCGCACGCATCACTACTGGGTCACTTTTCCTCAGGTTGTGGGAACGACAGGACGAAACGATTGCCCATCTCATCGCTTTCGACACGCGCTTCGCCGCCGTGTAAATGCATGATCGAGGCGACGATGGCCAGTCCCAGGCCACCCGAATCGCCGCCCTGGCTACGTGCGGGGTCACAGCGATAGAATCGCTCGAACAAGTGTGGGAGATGCACCACGGAGATGGGAATGCCGGTATTATGCACGGCGATGCTGACCGTCTTTCCATCGACCCAGGTTTGGATCGTCACCGTACCTTCGGCATTGCCGTAGCGTAGAGCGTTGGCCAGCAAATTAGCGAGGGCACGCCGCACTAGCGCACGGTCAGCAACCAGTTCGCCAGCCGCGTGCACCACCACGCTGATCCCGCGTTCTGCGGCCACACCTTCGAAATAGTCCACCAGTTGGGTGCACAAATCTGCCAGATCAATCGTTTCAAGAGTGACGCCGCTGGCCGGCTGCTGCGAGCGCGCAAGGAACAGCATGCTGTCGATCATGCGCGCCAGGCGCTCGTATTCTTCCAGATTTGACGCCAACAACTGCTCATAGTCATCGGCGCTCCGGCGCTTACGCAGCGCGTGTTCCGTGTGGCCCATCAGGTTATGCAGAGGCGTGCGCATCTCGTGGGCAAGGTCTTCGGAAAAGCGCGACAGCTGGACAAAGCCGTCGGCCAGGCGCATCAGCATCTGGTCGAGCGCTGCCCCCAGTTGCCGCAGTTCCTGCGCTTCTTCCAGTGGCACCGATGTCAGCTTCACCGCCACGTTCTGCTGCAGGCGCCGCACGTCAACGGCGGCGGCCCGCTCCGCCATGAGCCGCACAGGTCGCAGCGCGCGCTGGCTGATCAGCCAGCCCAGTACAAACGACAGCAGCGCCCCGCCTGCCAGCGCCGCCGCCAGCGTCATGCGGTAGCTGGCCAGCATGCGCTCGCGCTCGGCCAGCATCTTGGCGGCGACCACGGTGAAACGGAGGTTGCCCTGCCAGACATCGACCCAGGCCAGCCGCGCCGCTTGGCCGGTCGCGACATCGATGAGGCGGATTGATGGCGCGGCCGGCAGGGACGGCAGCGCCAGGCCGCCCGGATTGACAGCGATCAGCAGCTGGCCCCTGGCGTCGAGCATCCACAAGGCGTTTTCGCGGTTGCCCAGCATGTTGGCGTACAGCTGCGGGCGCCGGCGCAAAGCCTCGATACTGTCGCTGTCGGCAACCAGCGTGCGCATGCGTTCAATCCGTCCTGCCAGCGCGATGTCGTCGCGCCACGCCAGTTCGCTTGCCAGAGACCGGTACAGGAACACGCCGATGGTCCCCAGCAGCAGCGCGCTTGCCAGGGCAAACCAAAGCGCCAGGCGCATGCTCAGCGATCGGGGCGCCAACGCAAGCCTCATGGTGTCTCGCCCAGCATGTAACCCATGCCACGTACTGTGTGAATCAATTTCAGTGGATAGGGATCGTCGATTTTCACGCGCAGGCGGCGGATAGCGACATCAACAACGTTGGTGTCGCTGTCGAAGTTCATTTGCCACACGTGAGAGGCGATGACCGCGCGCGAGAGAACCTCGTCGACCCGGCTGACCAGCAGGTGCAGCAGCGCGAATTCCTTGCCCGTCAGGGTAATCCGGTCGCCCTGACGCGTGACCCGGCGGCGCAGCACATCGACCTGCAGGTCGGCGACGCGAAATTCCTGCATGTCTCGCGGCGGACCGCGCCGCAGCAGGGTGCGCACGCGCGCCAGCAATTCGGCAAAGGAAAATGGCTTGACCAGATAGTCGTCGGCGCCCAGTTCGAGCCCGCGCACGCGGTCTTCGATTGCGTCGCGTGCGGTCAGGAACATCACCGGCGTGGCCGATCTCGCACGCACCAGTTGTAACAGCGCCCAGCCGTCAAGGCCCGGCAGCATCACGTCGAGGATCACCAGGTCGAAGTCGAACTCGTCGATCATGTAACGACCGTCGAAACCGTTGCTTGCCACTTCGACGATGTAGCCAGACTCGCGCAAGCTCTTTTGCAGGTAGTCGGCCGCCTTGCGTTCATCTTCCACGATCAGTATGCGCATTGCCTGGCTCCTTGTTCCGCAATCTTACTGCCTGCCGCGCACCAGATGACAAAACTGTCATCTGGCCGTCATCTTGTTGTCTCCATGCGCTGCGTACCATGCGGCCATTCGATAATCACCGGGATGATTCATGTACCACCAACTACCTGCAGGTTTGCTGATCGTATTGTCGCTGGCCTGTGTCCAGGCCAGCGCCGCCGCCCCGCTGACCGTACCCCACCGCGATGTTTCGCTCGATGGCGCCAGTCGCCTGCTCGACGCGGCGATGACTGCCTGCCATGCCGAAGGTAAAGTGCTCGCCGCCGCCGTGGTCGACCGCGGCGGCAACCTGGTCGCTCTGCGCCGCGACGATGGTGTCGGACCGCACAACACCATCGCTGCCCAGCGCAAGGCCTACACGGCGCTGTCAACCAGAACGGCGACCCGCCTGCTGGCCGCCAATGCCCGCGCCAGCGCCGAAACAGCCAACCTGAACACCGTCGACACGCTGCTGCTGCTCGGTGGCGGCGTGCCACTGATGGTTGACGGCGAACTCATTGGCGCCATCGGCATTGCCGGCGCTGGCGGACCGGCTGCAGACGAAGCCTGCGCATTGGCCGCAATCGACAACGTGTTCCGGAACACGCCCTGATCGCTAGCGACATTGAGGTTCCGGTTATTACTACCCCCACCCTACGGAGAACGCATGAAATTCATTCAGACCCTGCTTGTTGTTACCCTCGGCGCTGCCGCGCATTGCGCCAGTGCCGCGACCGCATCCCCCGTCGCACCGCCCGCCGCGATCAATCCGCTCAGTGTCCACGTCCTCAACCTGCAGGACGGCTTACCATCAGCCGATGTTTCTGTGACTCTTGAGCAGCGCGTGGGGGACAGGTGGACCATGCTCGGCGAGGGCGTCACCAACGCCCAGGGCCGCATCCCGGCCCTGTTCCCCGCCGGCGTGGCAATGGTACGCGGAACTTACCGGGTTACATTCAAGACTGGCAAATGGTTTGCCGATCACAAGAGCCCGACGTTCTTCCCCGAGATCCCTGTCATCTTTACGGCTGACGGCAGTGTGCCGCATTACCACGTGCCGCTGCTGCTGAGCCCTTACGGCTATTCGACCTACCGCGGCAATTGAAGCCGGGAAGCGGGAAAGTATGTCAGCGGCGAATTTGGTGGCGGGTTGCGAATGACTTGTTGAGCAAAACCAGCGGTTCGGTAGCGAACGCCGCCGCTGGCAGCGTGACAGACCGGGCGGCGAGTCGATGACTGGCGGCCGTCACGAAGCCGAGCTGTTCTTCGGATACTGGTGTGTAGTCGAGTTCACCTGGCCGTAGTGGGCTGAAGACGATTCCGAGGTCGAGTTCGTCATTGGCCAGCATCGCTTCAATGTCTTCCTGCGCAATTTCCAAAAAACTGACTGCGACCGCTGGATGCGACTCATGAAAGCGGGCTATCAGCGGACCGATCAGATACAGCGATAACGTCGGTGGCGCGTCCGGTGCTGCCGTCCCTTACTCCAGCATCAGTGCGCCAGAATGAGGTCCGGTTCCAAACGAGAACCTCATGCAGGCGAACGCGCAGATGCCGCCTGAAAACGACCATGCCAATCGCATGTCATTTCTTTTCAATCTAGCTTGTTCAGGAGCTAGTCAGTTTAATCAACATCCAGTATTTACGCTTGCCGTTCGACGCATTCGACCTACACTCAGTAGCAGCTCACGAGAGTCTTCAGACTTAGTCAGCGTTACCCCGACGGCAAGGCATCACGCCCTTTTGACGCAACGCCGAAACCGGCGGCTTTCCTATGCTTCAAAAGGAAATATCATGCGTATCTCATCCGTTTTTCTTCCCGCAACACTACTTCTTGTCGCTTCCATTTGTGGCGCACAGACTATGCCGTATCCACAGGACGATACGGCGCCAGTTACGACCGTGGTTGTCAGCGCAGCAGCAACGTCGTATCTGATCAGACAAAAACAAATCCCTCAGATTGCCGGGATCTACGAAATGACTAATGGTTGGCGCATCAAAGTACAACCACGCTCCCGCACGATCGACACTACAATCGACCAGCAAAAACCGATGCGTCTTCTTGCTGTCTCCCCCTATAAATTCGCGTCAGGAGATGGTCGAGTTACCATGGAATTTAATCGTGGCGATACTGGCGATGACATGATCATGTCCTACGTGCCAGACCCGCGCCTCGCCGAGATGGTGGTGATCTCCTCGTCTATTGCGCAGCGCTAGTGCAGGAATATGACTGGCCACTTTCCTTCAAGGATATCCTACGGTTAACCACAAAACCCGATGCAGATAAGGTGCATCTGACGCGATCGAGGGTGTCAGGGATTGGAGACCTCGGCCGATGCCAGCGGCGCCCCGCAATCCTTGCAGAAGTGCGCCCGCGGATCATGGTCGCCGCTGCCGCAGGCACCGCACTGGCGCGGCACCCCGCGCGGCGCATGGCGCGACATCTTCTGCGACGTCATCTCGGCCGACACGATCCCGGTCGGTACCGCCAGGATGCCCCAGCCCAGCAGCACCATGAACGAGGCGATCGCCTTGCCAACCGGCGTATGCGGCACCATGTCGCCATAGCCGACCGTGGTGATGGTCACGGTGGCCCAGTACATCGACATCGGGATGCTGGTGAAGCCATTATCCGGTCCCTCGATCACGTACATGATGGTGCCGAGGATCAGGATCAGCATCAGCACCACCGACAGGAACACCATGATCTTGCGTCGGCTCGCGACCAGGGCTTCGCCCAGCCGCGTATATTCCTCGATATACAGGGTCAGCTTGAAGATGCGGAATACCCGCAGCAGACGCAGGATGCGCACGTCCAGGAACACCTGGCTACCCGGCAGCAGCAGCGACAGGTAGGTCGGCAGCACCGACACCAGGTCGATGATCCCGTAGAAACTGCGCGCATAGCGCACCGGCCGCTGCACGCACACCAGGCGCGCGATGTATTCGACCGTGAACAGGATCGTGAAACCCCACTCCAGCACCGAGGTCACGCCCGAATATTCGCTGTAGATCGCAGGTACGCTATCGAGGATCACGACCAGGATGCTGAGCAGGATCAGGATCACCAGCACGATGTCGAAGCGCCGCCCGGCCGGCGTATCGTTGCCGAAAATGACGTCGAACATGCGCGCGCGCCAGCCATCCGGCGGCCGGCCCAGGATGGTGGGCAGGTCGCGTGGAGGAATCGGAACGATCTTGCTGTCGGTAGAACGGATCATCGGGCCGGCGGGCCTTTCAGTTCGACCGTATTGCCGTGCGGGTCTTGCAGGTAGATCGATGGGCCTTCGCCCTCGGCGCCGTAGCGCGACCCGCTCTCGCCCGCCGTAACGCCGTGCGCCGCCAGGTGGCGCCGGATCGCGGCTTCGTCATACGGTTCGACGCGCAGGCACAGGTGGTCGAGGTTGTGGCCTTCGCGGCCCGGCGCCGCCCCGCCCATGGCGCCCAGCTTGCCGTCGACCGGTACCAGGTCGATCAGCGCGCTGCCGGCGCGCAGCTGGACCAGGCCGATATCAATCTGGCGCCGCTCGACCTGGCAGCCCAGCACCTCGCCGTAGAAGGCGAACATGCGCTCGAGGTCGAGCACGCGCAGCACGATGTGGTCGAGCCCCAGCACCGCCATCGGCAGCGCTGCTGCCGGCGCGGGATCAGGCGGCATGCTGCTCCACCCACGCATCGACGGCGGCCATGAACTTCTGGAAGAAGGCGCGCGACGATTCGTCGATCAGCTTGTCGCCCTCGTACTTGCCGGCGACGCTGCCGACATAGGCTTCCGGCGCCGGCATGGTCGGCATGTTCAGGAACGGCAGCATCTGGCGCAGGTGGTGGTTGGCGCCGAAGCCGCCCAGCGCGCCTGGCGACACGCTGACGATGGCGCACGGCTTGTCGGCGAAGGCCGCCTTGCCATAAGGGCGCGAGCCGACGTCGATCGCGTTCTTGAGCGCGCCCGGCACCGAGCGATTGTATTCGGGCGTGCAGAACAGGATGCCGTCGGCCTGGCGGATGGCGTCGCGGAAGGCGGTGAACGCGGGCGGCGGCGTGGCCGTCTCGTCGTCCTCGTTATACAGGGGCAGGTCGCGCAGTTCAACGATCGTCAGCTCGAGGCCGGCGGGTGCCAGCTCGATCAGGCTATGGGCGACGCGGCGGGTGTACGAATCCTTGCGCAGGCTGCCGACGAGGACGGCGATTTTTTTCGATGCCATGGTGCTCCTTTGGATGTTGATGAGGTCGATTTGCCAACCCCTGATGATAACCAGTTTGTGCCGCGCACGGAGCAGTTTGACGTCAGTTACGCGTAAATACCCTCGTAAACACAGTAATTGCACGCAAAATGCCTGGTTGGCAACAGGGTTATATGCGGTTAGAATCGAGCCCAACTTTGCCTGTCGAGGTCGCACCATCCCTTTATCAACTCACCCGCATCACTGCGTAGCAGAACCATGAATCTCGAAGAATACTTCCCCGTACTCATGTTCATCATCATCGGCATCCTGGTCGGCGTTGCTCCCCAGGTGCTTGGCCGCGTGCTCGGCCCGCACCGTCCGGATCCCGAGAAGCTGTCGCAGTACGAGTGCGGTTTCGAGGCGTTCGGCGATGCGCGCATGCAGTTCGACGTGCGTTTCTATCTGGTGGCGATCCTGTTCATCCTGTTCGATCTCGAAGTGGCCTTCCTGGTGCCATGGGCGGTGGTCATGACCGACATCGGCTCGACCGGCTTCTGGGCGATGATGGTGTTCCTCGGCTTGCTGACCATCGGCCTGGCCTATGAATGGAAAAAGGGCGCGCTGGATTGGGACTGATCCCACGCCCGGGCCGGTGAAGGAGTGACGATGGACGCCATGCTGTTCGTGAACCTGGTCATCGGCATCGGCCTGCTGGACGCCGCCTGGCGTTCGCACAAGAAGGCCAGGCCGCGCACCGCGGCGCTGCTGGCGACCCTCGCCGGAACCGGCATCGCCTTGAGCCTGTTCGTGCTGGCGACCGGCGCCGGCGTCCCGCCCACCGACCTGTAGGGTCGGCGGCTACGCCGCCAACCCTACAGCCGCAGCCGTCGGTACATCTCCAGAAAGCGCTTCACCTCCGCCTTGCTCATGACGGTCACCGGATCGCCATGCCACGCATACAAAAACGGCTCGCCACCCTGGCGATCCGTCATCCGCGCCGACAGCCGAAAGCGCGTACCGATCGGATACTGCGCAAGATCGAGCAACCGCCGCGAGCACTGCACCCGCATATCGGTCGCAAAAGCCTGCCCCGATACCGGCTGGATACGCGCCCTGCCACTCCACGGATCAAGCGCCGACTCCACCACCAGCTCCCGATAAGCCCACGCGTCGCGCGCCATCTTCAAGCCCCCGCCAGCTTGGGCGCGCGCACCACGGCCGCTTCACGGATGGGCAAATTCACGAACGCCGCCGCCAGCGCCAGCGCCATGTCGGCATACCACATCCAGCTATAGTCACCCGTCTGCACCACCGCCAGCCCGCCCAGCCAAGCCCCGAAGAAGCCGCCGATCTGGTGCGACAGCAGGGTCATGCCGAACAGGGTCGCCAGGTAGCGCACGCCGAACAGCTTGCCGACCAGGCCCGCTGTCGGCGGCACGGTCGCCAGCCAGGTGGCGCCAAGCGCGGCGGCGAACAGGTAGAAGGTCCATTCGGTCTTGGGCGCCAGCAGGTAGATCCCGACCAGCACGGCGCGGCTGGCATAGATCCAGAACAGCAGCGACTTCATGCGGTAGCGCGAGGACAGCATCCCGGCGCCCAGGCTGCCGGCGATGTTGAACAGGCCGATCAGCGCCAGGGCCGTGGCCGATACGCTGGTTGGCAGGCCGCACAAGGCAACCTCGCCCGGCAGGTGGGTCACCAGGAAGGCGATGTGGAAGCCGCAGGTAAAGAAGCCCAGGTGCAGGCAGATATAACTGCGGTCGCGCATTGCCTGGCGCAGTTGCTGGCCGAGCGTGATCGTGGGTGCGGCCGGTTGGGCGCTGGCAGGCGCCGCGGCGGCAGGCGCTGCGCCGGCAGCAGCAGTCCTCTTGCCACGCAGCGGCCAGGCCAGCGGAATGGTCAGCAAGGCGGTGGCGGCCATGGTCAGCATGGCCCAGATCCAGCCGGCGCTGGCGATGATTGCGCCCATCAGCGGCGCAAACACGAACTGGCCGAAGGAACCGCCGGCATTGATGAAGCCCGAGGCAAACGCGCGCCGTTCAGGCGGCAGGCGCTGGGCGGTGGCGCCGATCAGGATCGAGAAACTGCCGGCGCCCGCGCCGGCCGCCGACAGCAAGCCCATGGTCAGCAGCAGCGCCCATTGCGAATCGACGAAGGGCGTGGCGGCGGTGCCCACCGCCAGCATCACGCCGCCCAGGGCGATCACCCTGCCCGGCCCGTACTTGTCGGCCACGGCGCCGAAGACCGGCTGGGCCGCGCCCCACATCAGCTGGGCCACCGCCATCACGAAGCTGATACTGGCCACGCCGAGCCCGGTCGCCGTATTCAGCGGCGACAGGAACAGGCCGCTGGTCAGCCGCGCGCCCATCGTGATCATCATGATGGCGCTGGCGACCAGGATCAGGGTCCAGGCCGCGCGCGGCGACAGAGTGGGGTTGGCGTTGGTCATCAGGCAATTATAGATTGCCTCTCCGACCTTTGCTGGAACCTGTCAATACCGTCGGGTTGGCGGCTCTGCCGCCTAGCCGACGGTCGAGGCCCGGATCAGGAGCGCCGTCGAATGCGCGGCCATGCCTTCTTCGCGGCCCAGGTAGCCCAGCTTTTCGTTGGTCTTGGCCTTGATATTGACCTGCTGCGGCGACACGCCCAGGTCTTCGGCGATGCGCGACACCATCAGCGGGATGTGCGGCGCCATCTTCGGCTGCTGGGCGATGACGGTGGCGTCGATATTGCCGATCGTGTAGCCGGAGTTGAGCACGCGGTGCGCCACTTCGCGCAGCAGGGTGCGCGAATCGGCGCCGGCGAACATCGGATCGGTATCCGGGAAGTGCTTGCCGATATCGCCCAGCGCGGCCGCGCCCAGCAGCGAATCGATGATCGCATGCAGCAGCACGTCGGCGTCGGAATGACCCAGCAGGCCGAGACGGTGCGGGATGGTGACGCCGCCGACGATCAGCTTGCGGCCTTCGACCAGCGCGTGGTTGTCGTAGCCGGTACCGATGCGGAACGGAGGGTTGGGGTTGTAGGATGCGAGTGCCATGATGTGTGGTTCTTCGGTTGAATCAAATGGGTTCGTCGGCCGCCAGGTACATCTCGGCGATCCGGATGTCGGATGGCAGCGTGACCTTCAGGTTGCGCGGGTGGCCCTCCACCAATCTGGGGGCCAGGCCCAGCGCTTCAACCGCGCTGGCGTCATCGGTAATCGCGGTCGGGTCGGTCGCGGCGTCGAGCGCGCGGCACAGCAGCGCGTACGAAAACATCTGCGGCGTCTGGGCCAGCCACAGGCCGTCGCGCGGGATGGTGATCACGCTGTCCTCGATGCCCTCATTGTGGCGCTTGACGGTGTCGACCACCGGCAAGGCCAGCAAGCCGCCGGCTTCATGCTCGCCGGTCTCGACGATCAGGCGCTCGATCAGCGCGGCGTTCAGCCCAGGTCGGGCGGCGTCGTGCACCAGCACCAGGTCATCCGCGCCGAGCACGTCGCCCAGCGTGTGCAGGCCGTTGCGAATCGACTCCATGCGGGTGGCGCCGCCATGGCGCAGCACGCTGACCTTGCTGCCCTCTTCCTGCGCGTCGGGCAGCACGGCATCGATGAAGGGATCGTCGGCGCTCACCACCACATAGGTGTGCGCAATGAGCGGACTGGAAAGGAAGGCATCGACGGTATGGCGCAGCATGGGTTTGGCGCCGATCTGCAGGTATTGCTTGGGGCTGCCGGCCGCCATGCGGGCGCCGACCCCGGCGGCCGGGATCAGGGCCACATGGCGTGTCGCGCCGCGCGGTGCGGCTGTGTTCGTTTGATTCGTCATGAACGACTTCGTGATGCCTGTCTAAGCAAAGACTGTACCTCACCTTCGCAAACCTTGCCCAGGCGGGCGTATTCCTGCGGCGTATCAATGGCCGCCTGCAAGACTTCGACCTTGGCCAGTTCACGTTTGATGTAGGGCATCCAGCTGCGGTCGACTTCGCGCTGGAGCAGGGATCGCGCTTGTCCGATCGGCGCGTATAAGGGCTTGCCGGCGAAGCGCGCGGCCAGCCGGGCGCGCACGATGGCTTCGGCCTTGGGCAGGAAATCCTGGTAGGCCCTCAGGTGGCGCATCTCGTGGGCCAGCACTTCCTGATACGAACACGATCCCGGCGGGAATTCGCGGCTGACATAGACCACGATCGGCGCGTAGAACAGGTTGACGTCGATGCGTGGCGCCACGCATTCGTGCCCGCTGGCCTCATCCACCAGCATGCGTCCGCCAACCTTGATGCTGACCCGTGCTTCGGTATGGGTCAGCCCCAGCACTACCGAACCGCGCTGCACGCTGCCCTTCAGGCGGGTCAGGTCGTAGTAGGAGCGGGTAGTATCGACACGAAAACCCTGGCCGCGGGCGGACAACACCGAGATCGTCTCGCCCAGCGTGTCTTCGCATTGCACCTGGAGTGGCGTGCGGTCCTGTGCGGCTGCCGCGAGCGCAAGGCCCGGCAACGAGGCGGCCAGCCACGCCGCGGCCAGC
>Ga0265797_10006965_pt1 | contig 15695 bp, 14 predicted proteins | sample P2T30metagenome_FD_192433 | JGI IMG/M metagenome (GOLD analysis project Ga0265797, IMG submission 192433) | Plant litter microbial communities from East Loma Ridge, Irvine, California - P2 T30 | ecosystem: Environmental > Terrestrial > Plant litter > Unclassified | place: USA: California... | reverse complement strand
GCTGTCCTGGCACAAGAAAGTCGGCGAGTCCGTCACGCGCGACGAAAACATGATCGACATCGAAACCGACAAGGTCGTTCTGGAACTGCCGGCCCCTGACTCGGGCGTGATCACGCAGATCATCGCCGCCGACGGCGCCACCGTCGTGGCCGGCCAGGTCATCGCCATCCTCGACACCGATGCCACCGCAATGGCTTCGCCGCTGCCAGTCACCGCCGCCCCCGTCCAGGCTGAAGCCGCGCCGACGCCGGCTCCTGCTGCCGCTGCCGCCACCGGTGGTTCGAAAGGCGACGTGGCCATGCCGGCCGCCGCCAAGATCCTGTCCGAAAAAGGCCTGTCCGCGACCGACGTGTCCGGCTCCGGCAAGGATGGCCGCGTGACCAAGGGCGACGCCCTGGCCGCCGGCGCCAAGCCTGCAGCACCAGCAGCCGCCAAGCCTGCGCCAGCCGCCAAGCCGGCCCTGCAACAAGTGGCCGCACCGGCACCGAAGCTGGGCGATCGTCCGGAAGAGCGCGTGCCGATGAGCCGCCTGCGTGCCCGTATCGCCGAGCGCCTGGTCGAATCGCAATCGACCAACGCCATCCTGACCACGTTCAACGAAGTGAACATGAAGCCGGTGATGGACCTGCGCAACAAGTACAAGGACAAGTTCGAGAAAGAGCACGGCGTCAAGCTGGGCTTCATGTCGTTCTTCGTCAAGGCTGCCGTTGCCGCGCTGAAGAAATACCCGATCATCAACGCTTCCGTCGACGGTAACGACATCGTCTACCACGGCTACTTCGACATCGGTATCGCCGTCGGTTCGCCACGCGGCCTGGTCGTGCCGATCCTGCGCGATGCGGACCAGATGAGCATTGCCGACATCGAGAAGAAGATCGGCGAATTCGGCCAGAAAGCCAAGGAAGGCAAGCTGACCCTGGAAGACCTGACCGGCGGCACGTTCTCGATCTCGAACGGCGGTACGTTCGGCTCGATGCTGTCGACCCCGATCATCAACCCACCGCAGTCGGCGATCCTGGGCGTGCACGCGACCAAGGACCGCGCCGTTGTCGAAAACGGCGAGATCGTCATCCGCCCGATGAACTACCTGGCGATGTCGTACGACCACCGCATCATCGACGGCCGCGAAGCCGTGCTGGGCCTGGTGGCGATGAAGGAAGCGCTGGAAGATCCTGCTCGTCTGCTGCTGGACCTGTAATCGGAGTCACCGGCCTCCGTCAGCCACGGTGCTGAACGAAGCTGGGGACTGTCCCCGCAGGGGGACTGTCCCCGACTTTCACCCGCGACGGCAAGCGAAGCCCTGTATGAGCCGACGCAACGCTGGCAAACGTCGGGGACAGTCCCAAAGGGACAGTCCCCAGGATCCGAGCTAACCGAGCCTGAAGCAAACGTCGGGGACAGTCCCGGAGGGACAGTCCCCAAACCCAGCACCTCTGGAGGCAACAATGATCTCCGAAGAAATCAAACGCCTGCACGAGCTGCACCAGGCCGGCGCCCTGACCGACGAGGAATTCGCCCGCGCCAAAGCGCGTCTGCTGAGTGCCGAGCCGAACACGCCAAACGCCGCCAACGGCGATCTGGCCGGCGAGTTTTCGCGCTTGCGCCGCTCGCGCACCGACCGCTGGCTGGGCGGCGTCTGCGGTGGCATTGCCGTGGCGTCGGGGATCGAGGCGTGGATCTGGCGTCTGGTGTTCGTGCTGTTTACGGTGTCGTTCGGCTTCGGGCTGGTGATTTACATTCTGTTGTGGATATTCGTTCCGGAAGAAACGCTTCCCGGGAGCGACCTGATTGGAAAAAAATATGAGCAATAAACAATTCGACGTAGTAGTGATCGGTGCAGGTCCTGGCGGTTATATCGCGGCCATCCGCGCGGCGCAGCTGGGCTTCTCGGTGGCGTGTATCGACGAGTGGGCCAACGAAAAGGGCGGCCCCGCACCGGGCGGCACCTGCACCAACGTCGGCTGCATCCCGTCGAAGGCGCTGCTGCAGTCGTCGGAACATTTCGAGCACGCTGGTCACGCGTTCAAGGAGCACGGCATCGACGTTGCCGGCCTGTCGCTGAACCTGCCGCAGATGCTCAAGCGTAAGAACACCGTCGTCAAGCAGAACAACGACGGCATCCTGTTCCTGTTCAAGAAGAACAAGGTCACGTTCTTCCACGGCCGTGCCGCCTTTGGTGGCGCCGCCGGCGCGGAAGGCTATCCGATCGAGATCTCCGGTCCGACGACCGAGACGATCAACGCCAAGCAGGTGATCGTGGCGACGGGCTCGAACGCCCGCGCGCTGCCGGGCGCACCGTTCGATGAAAAGCTGATCCTGTCGAACACGGGCGCGCTGGCGATCGAAGGCGTGCCCGCCAAGCTGGGCGTCATCGGTGCCGGCGTCATCGGCCTGGAAATGGGCTCCGTGTGGCGTCGCCTGGGTTCCGAAGTGACCGTGCTGGAAGGCCTGCCGACGTTCCTGGGCGCGGTCGACGAACAGATCGCCAAGGAAGCCTTCAAGATGTTCACGAAGCAGGGCCTGGGCATCCATCTGGGCGTGAAGATCGAGAGCGTGACGACGGGCGACAACAACGTCACCGTCAAGTACACCAACGCCAAGGGCGAAGCGCAGGAAGGCACGTTCGACAAGCTGATCGTCTCGATCGGCCGCACGCCGAACACCAATGGCCTGAACGCCGAGAAGGCCGGCCTGCAGCTGGACGAGCGCGGCTTCATCGCCGTCGATGCCGACTGCAAGACCAACCTGCCGAACGTCTGGGCGATCGGCGACGTCGTGCGCGGCCCGATGCTGGCGCACAAGGCGGAAGAAGAGGGCGTTGCCGTGGCCGAGCGTATCGCCGGCCAGCACGGTCACACCAACTTCGACACGATTCCCTGGGTGATCTACACGTCGCCGGAAATCGCGTGGGTCGGTCGTACCGAGCAGCAGCTGAAGGCCGATGGCGTCGCCTACAAGGCGGGCACGTTCCCGTTCCTGGCCAACGGCCGCGCGCGCGCACTGGGCGACACGTCCGGCATGGTGAAATTCCTGGCCGACGCGACGACCGACGAAATCCTGGGCGTGCACATCATCGGCCCGATGGCTTCCGAGCTGATCTCCGAAGCCGTCGTGGCGATGGAATTCAAGGCCTCGGCCGAAGACATCGCCCGCATCTGCCACGCCCACCCTTCGCTGTCGGAAGCGACGAAGGAAGCGGCACTGGCCATCGACAAGCGCACGCTGAACTTCTAAGTAACGCGTAAGTCCCTCCGGGCCGGCCTTTAGCGCCGGCCCGGTGTTTTTGTACGAAACGAAACCATCGATGAACGTCCTAGAGTTCTACCAGGAAGCGCTGGAGCAGCGCCATTTCAAGCCCGACGAAGCGCAGCGCCGCGCCGTCGAACGCCTGCAGCAGTGCTATGACGAGTGGGTCGAGTACAAGGCGCAGCGCTCGAACAGCTTCAAGCGGCTGATCAACCGGCCCGACGTGCCGCGCGGCGTCTACATGTGGGGCGGCGTGGGTCGCGGTAAATCCTTCCTGATGGACTCGTTCTATTCGGTCGTGCCCGTGGTGCGCAAGACGCGCCTGCACTTCCATGAATTCATGCGCGCCGTGCACCTGCAGCTCGACGAGCTGATGGGCATCGCCGACCCGCTCGACGAGGTCGCCAAGCGCATCGCGAAAAAATACCGGCTGATCTGCTTCGATGAATTCCACGTCTCCGACGTGGCCGACGCGATGATCCTGTACAACCTGATGAAGGCGCTGTACGACAACGGCGTGTCGTTCATCATGACGTCGAACTACGAGCCGTCCACGTTGTACCCGGACGGCCTGCACCGCGACCGCATCCTGCCGACCATCGCGCTCCTGAAGGAAAAGATGGACGTGCTGAACGTGGACGCCGGCGTCGATTACCGCGGCCGCGCGCTGGAGCAGGTCAACGCCTACTACACGCCGCTGGGGCCAGGCACCGACGAAAAGCTGCGCGAAGCATTTGCGTCGCTGGCGGCAACGAAGGACGAAGACCGCAACATCCGCATCGATAACCGCGAGATTCACGCACTGCGCCGCGCCGGCACGGTGATCTGGTTCGATTTCAAGACACTGTGCGGCGGCCCCCGTTCGCAGAACGACTATCTGGAAATAGCCAGCCGCTTCCATACCGTGATATTGTCCGGTGTGCCGATGATGTCGGCCGGGCAGTCGTCCGAGGCGCGCCGTTTCACGTGGCTGATCGACGTCTTCTACGACCAGGGCGTGAAGCTGATCATGTCGGCCGAGGTGGAGCCGGAAGAGCTTTACACGAGCGGCATGCTGGCCAACGAATTCCACCGCACCGTCTCGCGCATCGTCGAGATGCAGTCGCGCGAGTACATGGACAAGGCGCAGCGCGGCGCTGCCGCCGCCCTGACCTGAACACAGCACAAGAACACGCAAGAAGAACAGCGGAACACCATGGCTTTTCAATTCAAACGATCGATGATCCTCCTCGCGGCCCTGGTGGCCGGGAGCGCGGCCGCCCAGCAGCTGAAACCGAACGTGCCGCCGGCCGAGACGGTCGAGCAGGCCGACGCGCGGCTGGCGCAGGTGAAGGAGGAGCGCGCGGTGGCGGAGAACGCATTCGCCGCGCAGGAAGCGGTCTGCTACACGAAATTCTTCGTCAATAACTGCCTGGACAAGGCGAAGGAGCAGCGCCGGCTGCGCCTGAACGAGCTGCGCGCCATCGAAATCGACGCCAACCACTTCAAGCGCAAGTACGCCGTCGACGAGCGCGACCGCGACCTGGAGCAGCGTGCCCGCAAGGACGCGGAGGACGCGGCAAAGAACGCCGCCAATCCGCCACGGCCGAAGGCCGATCCGGCCGCCAAGCCACGCCCGCAACCGCTGGCGAAGACGCCGGCGCAGCGCCAGGCCGAGCACGATGCCCGCGTGCGGGAACGGGCAGCGCAGGAAGCGGCGCAGGCGGGCGAGCGCGCCAAAAAAGTCGAGCAGTTCCAGGCCAAGCAGGCCGAGTCGAAAGAGCGCCAGGAAGAAATCGCGCGCAAGCAGGCCGAGCGCGCCGCCAAGAAGGCAAAGCGGGAAGCCGACGCGGCGGCCAAGGCGGCGGCCGATGCGGAGCGGGCGAAGCAGAAGGCGCTGCAGAAGTAAGCGGCGCGGGTGCCTTGAAGCAGGGCCGGCTTTTGCCGGCCTTTTTTGTGCCTGGCCCGGACATTCGCGCGCCGCTGCAAGGGACGACGCGCGCACAGGCGGAAGGCGGCCGCGGCAAGGAGGGCGGAGCGACAGCAGGGGAGGCGGAGCAGGTGGTGCGGGCGGAGCAGGGGGCGACGCCGCGGCCGTGACTGTCGATGCGGCGCACGGCGGGCAGACGGATGGCAAAGCCTGAGCGTCGCCGGAAAGGGGCCGTCCCCGCGGGCGTTCAGCGGCTGTGGGCCGCCCCCTCGCGATTGCGTGCCGTCGTGACGGTCTCGACGCGCCGGGTGATTTCCTGCACCAGCGCCGCCAGATGGTCGATGCGGCGCCGGTCCGCCAAAGTGCCGCCATGGACGATTTCGTCGCGCAGCCGCAGTGCTTCGCCGAGCGTGTCGCCGTCGGCCCGGCCGATCAGTCCGGCCTCGTGCAGGCGCGCGACGATGTCGCGGATCGAGGTCCGGTTGAAGTCGACGTTCCGATGTGTCAGCTTGTCGCGTCCCGCCTCCTCGAACCGGTTCCAGCCGGACAGGAACTGCGCTGCGGCCTGCACGTACTGGTCGCCGCACACGCGGTCGCGGGCACGGGCCCGCGCCAGCACAAGGTAGACGGTCGAGATCGCGGACAGGGCAAGGCAACTGCCGGCAGTGACCAGTATCGTCACATCGGTGGTCGACAGCTCGGGGGCCAGATGACGCAGGAAATAATAGGCCAGCGCGAAACCGCCGACCAGCGCGCCGCAGACCGCATACATCCGGAACACCAGCCGCAGCCGGGTGTCCTGCTTGCGGCGCTCGGTCAGCGCGAACAGTTCGTAGGGTAGTGTTGCTGTTGCAGCAGTTTTCATCACGGCATCACTCCTGCATGGTTGAGAGCGTGATTGACAGGATCGTCAGTGCGACCAGCAGGACGAACAGCATCATGTACGTCTTGTCCTGGAGTTTACTCGCATCGTAGGTCAAGCCTATCACCAGTGACAGGACTGCGGCGCAGACACGAAGCAGTTTTGCACCGATTTTTTTTCGCGGCCGGGCCAAGCCGCGACGCACCAGCAGGGTGGCTTCCAGGATCATGCCGCTGGTTACTTGCGGTTTCCCCGCAGTGGGGTTGCGCGACGCTTCGATCCGGTTTGCCTCGGCCAGCAGGTCGTCGGCAAACTGCAGCGTGGCTTTTTTCAGCTCGGTCCTGGCCGGAGCGTTAAACCCTGCCAGCGTCGCGTCGTCGATATCGATCTGCATGAGGCGTTCCTTCGTCATGCCCGCCCTCCGGCGTGCGTCACGCCATGCTACATGGCGCAATGGTACCCGGCGCCGGCCGGAACGCACACAGTCTGCGCCGCGTCAGTTCCGCGATGGCTGCGGTCCCGCCGCGGCGCATAAAATGCCTGACGGCTTCTTTCTCATGCTTACCTGGGTTAAACTACGCACTGTCCGGCAGTTGTTGCGAGCCGAACGCGGCAGTTGATAGCGAATTGAAAACTGTTTCCACGATGGCAACGCGCTGCGGCGCGCACTTTACAGTAGCGTATCCCATGAAGAACGAAGAAGAGATCCGGCGCCGTATTGTCGAACTGGACGTGGAGCATCGTGACCTCGACGCGGTGATCGACATGCTGACGCTCGACGGGCATTGCGACCAACTGCAACTGCGCCGCCTGAAAAAGCGCAAACTGCAACTGAAAGATTACATTACGCTGCTGAAAATGCAGCTGGTGCCCGACGTACCGGCCTGACGCATTGGCGTGACCCATATGGCCCTGTCCCGACTGCCGTCGGGTGCTTACCCTCACAGACTATTTTGACCGATCCAGATCAGACGCCTGCCGTGCCCGAAGAGGGCAGCGGCGAACCTGCCGTTCCCGCCGCGCCTCCCGGCAAATACGATGCCGAAGTCGAGCGCCTGTTCGGCACCGGCGGCCCGCTGGGTCCGGCGGTAGGCGGCTTTCGTCCGCGCAAATCGCAGACCGAGATGGCCAAGGCCATCGCCCAGGCCATTGCCGGGCAGGAGACGCTGATCGCCGAGGCGGGCACCGGCACGGGCAAGACGTTTGCCTATCTCGTCCCGGCGCTGCTGTGGGGCGGCAAGACGATCGTCTCGACAGGCACGAAAAACCTGCAGGACCAGCTGTTCTCGCGCGACATCCCCACCGTGCGCAAGGCGCTGCAGGCGCCCGTCTCGGTGGCGTTGCTGAAGGGACGCGCCAACTACCTGTGCCACTACCACCTGGAGCGCACGCTGGCGAACGGGCGCATGACGTCGCGCGAGGACGTGGGCTACCTGCGCGAAATCTCGCGCTTCCTGAAGATGACGCAGACGGGCGACAAGGCGGAGCTGGCGCGCGTGCCCGAGAACGCGCCGGTGTGGAACCTCGTCACGTCCACGCGCGAGAACTGCGTCGGCCAGGAGTGCCAGTATTACGAGGACTGCTTCGTCATGAAGGCGCGGCGCGAGGCGCAGCAGGCCGACGTGGTCGTCGTCAATCACCATCTGTTCTTTGCCGACGTGGCGCTGAAGGATACCGGCGTGGCCGAGCTGCTGCCGTCCGCCAACACCATCATCTTCGACGAGGCGCACCAGTTGCCGGACACGGCCACGCTGTTCTTCGGCGAAAGCGTGTCGACGTCGCAGGTGCTCGAGCTGTGCCGCGACGTGCTGGCCGAAGGCCTGTCCCACGCGCGCGACGGCGCCAACTGGGGTGCGGTCGTGTCCGTCGTGGAAAAGGCGGCGCGCGACCTGCGCCTGACGTTCCCGCAGGATATCGTGCGGCTGTCGCTGCCGCAGATCGCGCCGTCGTCGGACTTCTTCCCCGCGCTGGCCAAGCTGAAGGAAGAACTGGACGGCATGCTGGAAGTGCTGGAAGGCCAGGCCCAGCGCGCCGAAACGCTGGAACAGTGCCGCGTGCGCGGCGTGGAGCTGGCGCAGAAATTCAAGGACTGGCAATACGACCCGAAGGCGAAGGTGCCGGCGGGACAGGAAGCCGTCTACTGGGTCGAAGCGTTCGCCAGCTCGCTGCAGCTGCACAAGACGCCGCTGTCGATCGCGCAGATCTTCAATAACCAGCGCGAGGGCGTGCCGCGCAGCTGGATCTTCACGTCGGCGACGTTGGCCGTCAAAAACGACTTCAAGCACTTTGCCCACCAGCTGGGGCTGTATAACGAGCCGGCCATGTCCTGGCCGAGCCCGTTCGACTACGGCGAGCAGGGCATCCTGTACGTGCCGCAAGGCTTGCCCGATCCGAATTCGATGGGTTATACCGATGCGGTGCTCGATGCGGCGCTGCCGGTGATCGAGGCGGCCGGCGGCCGCACGTTCCTGCTGTGCACGACCCTGCGCGCCGTCAAGCGGGCCGCCGAGCGGCTGCGCGACGAGTTCGAAAAACGCGGACTGAAGTTCCCGCTGTTCGTCCAGGGCGACCGCGGCCGTACGGAACTGCTGGACCAGTTCCGCAAGGCGGGCAATGGCGTGCTGATCGGCAGCCAGAGCTTCTGGGAAGGCGTCGACGTCCGCGGCGAGGCGCTGTCGCTGGTCATCATCGACAAGCTGCCGTTCGCGCCGCCGGACGATCCCGTGCTGGCCGCCCGCATCGAAGTGATGGAAAAGAAGGGCATGAACGGCTTCGTCCACCACACCTTGCCCGAGGCGATCATCAACCTGAAGCAGGGCGCCGGCCGGCTGATCCGCGACGAAGGCGACCGCGGCGTGCTGATGCTGTGCGACCCGCGCGTCATCAGCAAGCCCTATGGCCGCCGCATCTGGCAAAGCCTGCCGCCGTTCAAGCGCACCCGCGAGCAGGCCGAAGTCATCGAATTCTTCCACAGCGGCGCCGGCAAACCGGCATAAAAACCCGGGACGGCCCCCTGTTTTGAGGCAAGGGCGCTGACCGTCGCATCGCGCCGCTTTTTTTGGCACGCGAACGTGCCCGTATGCGCTCGCGCCGCGTTGCTTCAGGTAAAATTCCTGGTATGAGAATCCTGATCAGTAACGACGACGTCTACCTGGCGCCGGGCATCAACGCGCTGGCCGATGCGCTGGCCCGGATCGCGGATATTGTCGTGGTGGCACCCGACAGCAACCGCTCGGGCGCTTCCAATTCGCTGTCGCTGGACCGGCCGCTGTCGGTGCAGCAGGCTGCCAACGGTTTCTATTTTGTAAACGGCACGCCGACCGACTGCGTCCATATCGCGCTGACGGGGCTGCTGTCCGAGCCGCCCGACCTGGTTGTCTCCGGCATCAACCACGGTCCGAACATGGGGGACGACACGCTGTACTCCGGTACCGTGGCGGCCGCCACCGAAGGTTATCTGTTCGGCATCCCGGCCATCGCCTTCTCGCAGGGAACGTATGGCTGGAGCCATATCGAGGATGCCGCGAAGGCCGCGTGCGACATCGTGCAGCGCTATGCCGACGCGCTGCAAAAGCCCTATCTGCTGAACGTGAATATTCCCAACCTGCCGTACGACGCGCTGGGCGCGCCCGTGCCGACGCGGCTGGGGCGGCGCCACCAGGCCGAACCTGTGATCAAGGCGCTCGATCCGCGCGGTCGCGAGATCTTCTGGATCGGCCCGCCGGGCGCCTGCAAGGACGCGGGCGAGGGCACCGATTTTCATGCCGTCGCGCAGGGCCGCATCTCGATGACGCCGCTGCAGATCGACCTGACCCACAAGCAGCAACTCGACCTCCTGGCAAAGGCCCTCGGATGAGCGACAAGCCCCGCACCTTCCCGTTGCCGCTGTCGTCCGTGACGGACAAGGCAGCGAAAAAGCAGACCGTCTTCTCGCCTGTCGCGACGCCGCAGACGGCCACGCGCAATGCCGCGCACAACGCCGTCTACAACACGGCAGCGACGAAGCCGCATCATGCGCAACCGACGCTCGTGCCGGCCCGTCCGCATGCGGAACGGCCCGCGCCGCCGGCCGCGCCGCGCCCACACGCGCTGGTGTCGGATGCCGTGCGCCGCGCGATGGTGGCGCGGGTGGCGAAGCAGGGCGTGCACGACGGCGTCGTCCTCGCCGCGCTGGAGACGGTGCCGCGCCACATGTTCATGGACGAAGGCCTGGCGGCGCAGGCGTATATCGACGCCTCGCTGCCGATCGGGCACCAGCAGACGATCTCGCAGCCTTACATCGTGGCGCGCATGATCGAGGTACTGCGCAACGGCGCCAACCTGGCGCGGGTGCTGGAAATCGGTACGGGTTGCGGCTACCAGGCGGCCGTGCTGGCGTGCGTCGCGCAAGAGGTGTACTCCATCGAGCGCATCAAGCCGCTGCACGAACTGGCGAAGTCGAATCTGCGCCCGCTGCGGGTGGCGAATCTGCGGTTGACTTACGGAGATGGTATGCTTGGGCTGCCCCAGGCGGCGCCGTTCGACGGCATCATCCTTGCGGCGGCCGGTTTGCAAGTGCCGCAGGCGCTGCTGGAGCAGCTGGCCATCGGTGGCCGCCTGGTGGCGCCGATCGGCGAACGTGTCCAGCACCTCGAGCTGGTGACGCGCGTGGGGAAAAGCGAATGGACGCGGCAGACGCTGGAAGACTGTCACTTCGTGCCGCTGCGCTCCGGCGTCGCGTGAATTGTAAATAATGTAACCGTCAGCGCGGACGTCAACGCGCAAGTCATCGGCAAGCGCTCCGGCCGCGTTATCGGCAAGGTCCGGCTTGGCATTGCTACAATAATGCGCGGTGGAGCCCGCAGCAACGAACTATGCCGGGGACAGGCACCAGTCCCCGACGTTGACGCGGCAAGCCGATATCGGACTCCGGCCCTGCGCGAGCGTTGCAACGACAGGCGGTATCAGCCGTCGCAAACGCCAGGCGCCGGCATAGCCGGCAGCGCCGTTGTTAAGGATAATGCCCGCCTGGGATCAGCACCGGTCCCGGGCGAAGTCACAGCCTGCCGGGCAGTAGCCGTTCCGGCGGGGTAGAGAATGAACCATTACAAGATCAGATGAGTATGACGAAGAAAAGTTCCCTGTTGTTGCTGCTGCCGCTCGCGGTGCTGAGCGCCTGTACGTCGACGCCGAACCAGGCGCCCGTGATCGAACGCCCGATCGTCCGCCACCCGCACACGCCGCCTGCCGCGCCCGTGCAGGAACAGAAGGACCGGGAAGGCTATTACACGGTACGCAAGGGCGACACCCTGCTGCGGATCGCGCTGGATCACGGCCAGAACTACCGTGACCTCGTGACGTGGAATAACCTGGCGAATCCGAACGACATCAAGGTCGACCAGGTGCTGCGCGTGGCGCCGCCGGAAGACGCGCCGGGCGTGCGCACTGCCGCCGTCGTGATGCCGCCGGAGACGAAGATTACGACGCCGCCACCGCCGAAGAAGACCGAGCCGAAGGGCGACAAGAAGGCCTACACGGACGGCACCCTGGGCGACCTGCAGAAGGTCGACAAGGACGGCGACGGCAAGCCCGACGCGCCGGCCACGAAGCCGGCGCAGGTCGCCAGCATCAAGCCGTCCGCGCCCGCCGCGGCCGCCACGCTGAGCCCTGAAGACCGCGAAGTCGCGTGGACCTGGCCGTCCGACGGCAAGGTCGTTGCCGGCTTCGACGAAGGCAAGAACAAGGGTATCGACATCGCCGGCCGGCCCGGTCAACAGGTCCTTGCGGCAGGTGCAGGAAAGGTGATGTATGCCGGCAGCGGCATCCGCGGTTATGGTAATCTCGTCATTGTGAAGCACAGTAACGGTCTGCTGTCCGCGTATGCCCACAACCGCGCCATCCTCGTCAAGGAAGGCCAGACGGTCAACCGGGGCCAGGCCATCGCCGAGATGGGGGATTCCGATTCCGACAGTGTCAAGCTGCACTTCGAGATAAGGCAGCAGGGCAAGCCGGTGGATCCGTCGAAATTCCTGCCTAACCGCTAGGGACCGTCATGACAAGCTCGCCGCACGATCATCTGGAAGAAGACTCGCTACCGATCGATTTCCCGGCAGAGCAGATCGACGGCGACGACGGCGACGAGGGTGACGGGCTGGACGGTGCCAATACCGTTGCCGAAGCGACGACGGTGCTGGAGACGGTCGATGAGCTGAAGAAGGTGCTCGCGGCCGAGCTGTCCACCGACACCACCCAGCACTACCTGAACCAGATCGGCACGCGGCCGTTGCTGACGGCCCAGCAGGAAGTGCATTACGCCACCCTGGCCAAGGCGGGCGACTTTGCCGCCCGCCAGAAAATGATCGAGCACAACCTGCGGCTCGTCGTTTCCATCGCCAAGCATTACATCAACCGGGGTGTCGTCCTGCTCGACATGATCGAGGAGGGCAACATCGGGCTGATGCGCGCCATCGACAAGTTCGAGCCCGAACGGGGTTTTCGTTTCTCCACCTATGCCACCTGGTGGATCCGCCAGAGCATCGAGCGCGCCATCATGAACCAGGCGCGCACCGTACGGCTGCCCGTCCACATGGTGCGCGAGCTGAACCAGATCCTGCGCGGCAAATACCACCTGGAAGCCCAGCACCACAACGGCAAGGACGCCACCGCCGAGGACATCGCCGAGCTCGTCGGGCGTCCCGTCGAGGATGTGCAGGACATCCTCGCCATGTCCGAGCATGCCACGTCGCTCGATGCGCCGCTGGACAACGATCCGCAGTCGTCGCTGATGGACATGCTGCCCGGCGACGCCGACGACGGGCCCGACGCCATGGCCGAACACCACGAAATGACGCAGCTGGTGCGCGACTGGCTGACCAAGCTGCCGGACAAGCAGCGCATCGTCATCATGCGCCGTTTCGGTCTCGACAACGACGATCCCGCCACGCTGGAAATGCTGGCCGAGGAAATGGGCGTCACCCGCGAGCGGGTGCGGCAGATCCAGCAGGAGGCGCTTGTCAAGCTCAAGCGTGCCATGGCGGCGCGCGGCGTCGTGCGCGACTCTCTGCTGTAGCCCTGCCGGTCACCTTCGCCGGGCCGGTCGCAGGTGATCGGCCCGCGCTTCTCTGCTATCATATCGGCCTTCCGATTCCGCCTTTCTCAACGTCGCGTGCGATCCCGCGGGCGCCGAGGCGGCGCCAACCGACAGCTACTCATGCAAGAAAACATCATCGATATCAAATCGCTCGACATGGACGCGCGTGGCGTCGGTCATATGCAGGACAACGAAGACGGCACGCCGGGCAAGGTGGTGTTTGTCGAAGGGGCGCTGCCCGGTGAACGCGTCAGTTTCGAGACCTTCAAGAAGAAAAAGAACTGGGAAGCGGCGCGCATGACGACGCTGCACCGCGAATCGTCGATGCGCGTGCAGCCGAAGTGCGTGCACTTCGACTACTGCGGCGGCTGCTCGATGCAGCACCTGGAGCCGTCGGCGCAGGTGGCCATCAAGCAGCGCGTGCTGGAAGATAACCTGTGGCACCTGTCGAAGGTGAAGCCGGAACTGATGATGCGGCCGATGTACGGTCCCACGTGGGGCTATCGCTACCGCGCGCGGCTGTCGGCCCGCTTTGTCGCCAAGAAGGGCACGGTGCTGGTGGGCTTCCACGAGAAGAAATCCGTGTACGTGGCCGACATCCAGAGCTGCCAGATCCTGCCGCAGCACGTGTCGGACATGATGATGCCGCTGCGCGCGCTGATCGGCTCGCTGTCGATCTTCGACAAGGTGCCGCAGATCGAGCTGGCCATCGGCGAAGACCTGACGGTGCTCGTGATGCGCAATATGGAACCGTTGACGGCGGATGACGAAGTCAAGGTGAAGGCATTCGCCGACCAGTACGATATCCAGTGGTGGCTGCAGCCGAAAGGCCCGGACACGGCGTACCCGTTCTACCCGCTGGACAAGGAACTGCACTACCTGCTGCCGGAGTTCAATGTGCGGATGCCGTTCAAGCCCGTCGACTTCACGCAGGTGAACCACCACATCAACCGCGTGCTGGTGCACAAGGCACTGCGCCTGCTGGACGTGCAGCCGACCGACCGTGTTGCCGACCTGTTCTGCGGCCTCGGCAACTTCACCTTGCCGCTGGCCACGCAGGCCCGTGAAGTCGTCGGCATCGAAGGCAGCACCGCGCTGACGGAGCGCGCGCTGGCCAATGCCAGGGTCAACGGCCTGGATGCGAAAACGTCGTTCTCGACGCGCAACCTGTTCGAAGTGACGAAGGACGACCTGATCGCGCTGGGCAAATTCGACCGCATGCTGATCGACCCGCCGCGCGACGGCGCGATGGCCCTGTCGCTGGCGCTGGCCGAGCTGAAGGAAACGCACCCGGAAATGCTGCCGCAGCGCATCGTCTATGTCTCGTGCAGCCCGTCCACCTTGGCGCGCGACGCCGGCGTGCTCGTCCACCGCGCCGGCTACGCGCTGCGCCAGGCGGGCGTCGTCAACATGTTCCCGCACACGTCGCACGTGGAGTCGATGGCGGTCTTCGACCTCATCTGATTAACACCGGGGTCAGGTCCGACATTCGGACATTTGTCCGATTGTCGGACCTGACCCCGCCTTCTTTGCATCGCCAGCAGCAGCGCGCCGGCAAACAGCATCGCCGCCATTGACGGCTCGGGCACAGGCGCCACACTGCGCGTCACCGCGGGCCACGCCTGGAAATACACCGACACCGCCTGCCGCTCCCCGGTCCCGTTGGCAAACGCCAGCATGAACTCCTCCTCGATCGCCATTCGCGCCGGCCAGTCGGCGTAACTGAGGCTCTGGCGGGCCAGCTGCGTGAACGTGTAGCCGTACGCATCGACGATGCTGACGGTCGTCAGTCCCACCGCATCGTAGTCGAGTACGGAACCGGTCCGGTAAGCCAGACTCGACAGGTGGCCGCCGATCGTCAGCACGCTGTGCGGCTCCAGCAGTACGCGTACTTCCTCGCTGGCTGACGCAGTCGCATAGCCGAAACTGCCGAGCTCGGTCGATGCGTGGGCGCGCGACGAGACATTGCCCAGCGTGCCATCCGTTGCCGCCGAACTGGCGCTGTCACCCAGCGCGAGCGTCACATTGGCGGGCATGCCGGAACCCGGGTAGCCCGCCGAGTAATAGTCCGCGGTGGTGCCATACAAAGTGGCGGACAGCACGGGCGTCATCGCCAACAGACTGAGCCCTGCGTCGATGCCATCGTCCGGCGTCAGATCGAGCGTGCCCAGCCTGACGCCGGTAATGGCGGCACTGGCCAGACCGTCCGCTGCGGCGGGAGTCGCTGTCGCCAGCAGGACGAGGAGCGCCGCAGCTGCGCGGCAGAGTAGTTGACAGGACATGACGTTCTCCCGAGTGACAAGGCAAACCAGGCGATGTGGTGACGCACCACGCCAGCAAATCGTAGGCGCGACCGGATTCGCGGGCTTGCGGGTGATCAGGGGAGAGGGCAGAAGTTCCCGGGGTCAGGTCCGACATTCGGACAATGTCCGAATGTCGGACCTGACCCTGAATATGATCCTGAATAAAAAAAAGCCGGCCCAAGGCCTAATGCCGTTCAGTTAAGGCTGAACGGCATTTTTATTTGGGGTGTTGTAAACGGTCGCTGGGGCTGTTAACCTGCGTCACCATGTTTGATGACGCGCTCCATTTTCTCGTGCAAGCCCAAG
>Ga0265797_10006963_pt1 | contig 15699 bp, 10 predicted proteins | sample P2T30metagenome_FD_192433 | JGI IMG/M metagenome (GOLD analysis project Ga0265797, IMG submission 192433) | Plant litter microbial communities from East Loma Ridge, Irvine, California - P2 T30 | ecosystem: Environmental > Terrestrial > Plant litter > Unclassified | place: USA: California... | reverse complement strand
GAGTGACCTTTGCGCCTCGTCTGCTGACCACTGGCCGACGGGAACATTGACGTGCGTCGTTTGTATGTCTTCGAAACCCGCTTCCTCGAGATAGGAGGGGTGCATGTAGAAGAGGCCGAGGGGCCGACCAGACTTGAAGGATGCTTCCATAAAGGCGACGTAGAGTTTGCGGAGCGTGGGCATTGGAATGCTATCTGGTGTTGTTGAGCCGGGGACTTGTCCGAGATCCCAGTCTACCACTTCGATCCAGCCGCCGGGTGTGAGGCTCTTGTAGATTTCAGTGTATACTTCTTCCCAGTGTGTGAATGAACCTTTCATATTCCGCAGGTGGATCAGCTCAAAGCTATCGCTGAAATGCCAGCCGGGTTCTGGTTGGGGTGTGACGGTGGACAGGTCAATGGTCATGTTTTCGTCTGAGCTAGTGGATCGATTGAGGGCTTCGGCTGTTGATCTGGTCTTTTTAGGTGACTCGAGCGGATCCCGATTGCTCATGTTGGTAGCCAGGTTCATTGTGGAAAGCTTGTCGACAAGCTCGTCGACGTTGGTTTCTCTCCCCCAGACGTCAAGATCGTCCAGCTCCCACGTCACCGTCGCATTTCCCAGTGTAGCCTCGGTAGTCTCTATATCCCACTCGACCAAGTCAATACCAACAACTTGTGTGTGTGGATATCGACGTGCCATGGACACAGCCCAGTGACCCGGTCCGGTACCAAGATCGAGTATTCTTCGCGTGGTTGGTAGCAGGCGCGTAGTTGTGAGTTTCCCCTTGAGTGCGCGCACGAATACTTCATGTTGCAGAGACAGCCGGTCCTGCTCTACAAAATCGTTGTCGGGCTTGTAGACACACGGCATATAGTACGTTTCGTTTCCGTACGTCCGTCCATTTTCATGCACATATTCCACATCGTTGGAAGCCAGCGTGCGAAAAGAGCGGCTAGCGGGTTGAAGGTCAGTTCTGTTGTTTGTTATAATGGTGCTTTCCGAGTGCCCGTAAGCGACGAGTCCACCATGGGTGATTGCTTGGGAAGCATGGCGGGTTGCCCCTTCGGGCGCCGCCAGCCAAAGTGGGAAGATCAAGGAGCAATGCGCGAGCAGACAAAGGTGACGTACATGGACTCGATTGACGCCGAACTTTCTGACTCAGCTCTTGGGCGTTTGTGTGGAGCGGCTGTGTGAGGGGCGACCATGTTGTCGGGTTGTGGCGGTTCCCTATCCATGGTCTCGGAATGGGACTATAAGGCGGCAGTGCGATGAAAGAAAGAAAAGTGCGTGCCGGCAGCCTTTGACATGTGCTGCCTCTGCAACAGCCTAGAGGAAGCCTGGTGCTAATGCTTGACGTTGCGCATGCTAAGCGATGGTCGCTTGATGCTGGGAGCGCGCGCGCGCATGTATCCCGGAATATACGGAGCTGACACCAAATACTAGGCTTCAGGTGCGGAGCCCGACCCACGGATGGCTGTCCGGCACCCGGGAGCATAAACGCTGCGTCTCACGCAATAAAACCCGCAGCGCCAGTGTGGAGTTGGGACGAGAGCATAGTGGATCCGGAAGGGAGATGATCAGAACCGGTGGCTTTGGGGTCAGGGTAGGTAAGCAGCAGCAGCCTCGACCAAAAGGCTGATACCAGAAAGCGGACGGCAACATTGACAATGTGCATGGCCTGCTGCTGCACGCCGACTTCTGACCACGCGTCTCGGACACGGCACTACAGAAACAACGGCAGCCATTCAACTGCCTATAGTCCATCTCCTGGTCATTACCCCATGCATCGAGCATGCTGGTGTTGACAGATTCATGGCCGACATGAAGGCGTCCATGGTTGGGTTGCAGCGCAATTTCCGCAGTCCGTCTCGTGCGACGCGTTCGCAGCTGTCAGCGGAAGGTCCAGAAACCCAGTCCCTGTAGTTTGTACAGGGGAGGGGAGGTGTGGGGGGGGGGAGCGGGCCCAGCGTCAAGACTTGTGTGTCTTGATAGAGTGGGCTCTGCTGATCTTTATCCACAGAGCAGGTTGGCCAAGACGGCGAGCCGTGACTGCGTTGTGCCGGGAGACGTGAATTTGACGTGGGCGTCGTAGTGGGCGGCACGGTGACGGTGCGGTCATCCACAGCCATACTGTCGGACCCAGGCGCTCTAGCCGCGTGGGGTCACAGCGGATCGCCGCGGGCAACCAGACTCTCGGAAGTGAAGACGGCAGGTGTACAGCCCCTCTGTACGACGAAGCATTGCGGAGCAGCTTGAAACAACATACAGCCCGCAACATGGTGGACGGATGGTCCTTTCCGCCATCGGATTCACCACACGCCCCCTCCCAATTCCAAATCATGAGGTCGGTTCGAGTCATCGCTGGCTGCGTGTAACGTCGCGAAGTGCAGCGGGTGCCCATTCCGCCGTGCCAGCCCGGGAGGAGATCGACAGCCCCAAGAGCTGGGTCGCCTGAGAACGCCAGGTTCGGTCAGACTCCAATAGATACGTGCAGGCAGCCAGGGATGCTATCGGCCAGTGTGTGGTGTATATTGCCTACTTGCCTACCTGCCTCGCAGCCGACGCCGAGCTGGACTCCAACTTGTGTCCACCGTCAACTGACAACCTCCCCAGCCCGGCCAGCACGAGGCTGGTGACTGGCCGGTACGTACGTACCAAAGCCGGATGACCCTACAATAGGGGGAAATACCGCCGAGCTGAATGCAGCATGCAGCATGCAGACATTCTGAAGGCCTGGTCCTCGGACGTTTGACCAAGGCCTGAGTCAGGCCATCGACCGCTGCTCCGCATGCACACAGCACAAGCAAAATGCAAGGAAGCAAGGTGCGAGACGCAATCGGGAATAGCAACATGCAACGTAATATCCACTTTTTCGCTCCTTGTATTCAGAGCCACATCACAATCGAATCGACAATGGGAGTGTAGGCCGTGCCAGGTTTGCAATATTTCATGTGTACCAGCGAGTTTTGTGCTAGCTACTACACACGTCTTGTCGACGACCAAGACTCATAATTACCAGCGCAGAGTTTGTGGAACCTCTTCACCAATCTCAATCCACCTCTTGACCTTCAAACTTGGGTAACCGCGCTGCCACATCTGACCACTGCTCTTCACCCTTTACAATGTTGGCAATGGCCTGCGCAATCTCGTCCAGGCTCGAGCGAACCTGTTCTGTTGTGTCCCGGTCTCGTAGCGTGAAGGTGTTATCCTTGACCGACTGGAAGTCAATAGTGATGCCGAGGGGAGTACCCAGCTCATCGTTACGCTACACCATGTTAGAATTCGATATCGGTATTTGCTCGAACATGCGACTTACCGCATATCGCTTGCCTATTGATGCACCCGAGGCATCAACACGGTTGGAAATACCAAGTCTTCGTAGCCTGTCCTTGAGTTTTCGAACAAAAGGCTCAAAGTCGGGATTGGAGCTGAGCGGCACGATCAACACCTTTGTCGGTGCAACCGCTGGGGGGAAGGAGAGAACAGCACGGGCTTCGTCTTGCTCACGTGTCCAGTATACATGCTCACAGAGGGCCTGCATTGGTCAGCAAGGCTCATCAGAGACGAGCGGGATATTACTCACGTAGAATATGCGGCCGATACCAAACGATGGCTCAATCACGTTGGGTGTGTATTCACGCATCGTCTCTACCCTGGTGCGCTTTTCGATAGTGATGAGTTCCTTTGGCACTTCAACCCTGCCATCGCCGACCTCGGGAACATCAATGACAATCTTGCCCTCCTTCTCCAAGTCTAGCGACAACTTCTCGCGTAGTTCTTGTGACAAGGCTTCAATCGCAGCTTCGACCGTCTTGCCATCCTTCTTGAACTTGGGACCAAACTTTTTCTTGTCGAGATCGCATTGCCACTCCTCAACCCTCAGGGGTTCCTTTCTTGTCTCACGCACAATCAAGGGTGCGCCAGTCTTCTTCATATGCACGGAAAGATCGTACGCGCTTCGGTCAGCGCAGCCCACGCACTCGATCCAGCCGTATGATGTGAGCAGCTCAGCATCCCAGCAGTCTGCCGCGTAATGTGCCATCTCGTTGGCCATGTGTTGCCTGAATCGGATCTTCTTGGGGTCGACACCGATCTTCAGGAGGAAAAGCTGGATGCGGGCCAGGAAGTAGCCCAGCGTCTCGTTGTCCACTATACCGGTCTCGACAGCCTTTCCAATCTTTGTGGTCTCCACAGTAGTCTTGCCAGAAAGCTGGACGTCCCGGTTCAGCAACTCGAGCTCAACGTCCTTTACCTCGTCGAATCGCGGGTGCTTCTTGCCGCCTTCGGGATCGACAAAATGCTCAATCTCAGCCATGAGGAACTCGCGAACACGGAGCAGGCCTTGTCGAGGAGAAATCTCATTTCGGAAAGACTTGCCGATGGATGCCGAGGCAAAGGGCATTTGCTGCATGTTGTGGTCCAGCAGTTTCTGAAAGTTTACAAACTGACCCTGGGCAGTCTCAGGCCGTAGGTATGCGGGCAAGTTGGCGGATGGACCAATGGATGTCTGGAACATGAGGTTGAAGGCGACTGGAGGTAGGAGTTCGCCGTTGGTCGCGGGGTTCTTGATGTCGTACTTCTTCATCAAGAGGCCGAGCTCCTCGCCGCCGTAGTTGTCGATCTTGGCCAAGACCTCCTCAATCTCTTGTACCATGGCATCATCGAGCTTCACCGCCGCGATGTTCTTGACCTTCTTCTTTTTCTTCTTGGGGTCTTCCTCCTCAGCCTCGACCTTTTGGCCGCGTGCCTCCTTGTCACCCTTTAGCCTGGCCTCGAGCACCTCCTCGACCAAGTGGTCGGCACGGAAGATCTCGCCAGTCTTGGGGTCCTTGCACATCCAGTCTGCAAACTTGTCGACGTGGCCGGATGTCTTGAGGACCTCGTGTGTAGTGAGGATGGTGGGGTCGACCTTGAGCATGTCCTCCTCGAGCACAAAGTGTTCCCGCCATATGTCAACAATGTTGTCGGTGAGTGCAGAGCCAGGCGGGCCGTAATCGTAGAGACCAGCAACACCACCGTAGATGTCGAATGAGGGCGCATAAAAGTACTTGTGCTACAATTGGTCTTGGTTAGCTCACTGCACTCAAGTCGCCAGTAGCCCCGCCTACCTTCATGAGCTGCTCAAAAGCAGCGCGCTCAAAGGGCTTGCCCTTGAACGTGGTAGTATCGCTAGGCATGGCGACGTTCTTGCGCTGTGGCACTTTGTACCTGAGTTGTGGTGGTGTGGACGAGACGTGCTTGGTGGGATGAGTCGGAGGAGGTGGTGGGGCACGATATAGGCTTCTACGTAGAGCCAGACGCGCAGAACAGGGAGAAGGGCGCAGCAACAGCAATGCCTGCAATCGGTGCATGTACTAGACCCTCTCTTGTCTAATACAAGAGGTACTAGCGAGCGAGCGAAACGGGTTAATAGTGTAAACACAGATTGCCCTGGATTCTGGCTCCTTGCAATTCAACATGTCGAAGTTCTGCCCATCTGTGAAGCCAAGATTGCGGACTGCACGGGCCAGCGCCCCACAGAAAAGTTGTGAGCAAGAACAACTGCGACTTTTGGCGACTTGCGGACCCCCGAACTTGCCAATTCACGAGACGAGAGACCCGATACGACGCGCCCAGACATAGCATGGCCGCCCCCAAGCCGAACACAGCCTCTGGCCTTAAGCCCAAGAACAAACTCCGCCGACAGGCCGCCTTCCTCTCGATCAAAAAAGCTCGAGAGGCCGACAAGCGCGATGCAAGACTGCGTCGCAAGCGCGAAGAAGAAAAGAACCCGGCCCTGCGTGAAGAGCGCCTTGCCCAAAACAAGCCGGCCACAATCGACGGCAAGCGGGTATGGGACGAGCCAGTCGGCGACGAAGAGGATGCACTGGGATGGGCGATAGACGTTGAGAGGCTGGCCAAGAGGAGGAAGTTGGAGCAAGAGGAAGCTGCAGAGAAAGCTGGCAAGGAAAAGGACCGGGATGGCGAAGAAGAAGGCATACTAGCCAAGCTGAAGAAGCGCGACCAAGAAACCGTTGGAACAAACGACGACGATTCCACCATGTCAGACGAAGCCGACAGTATGCTCGACGTCTCTGAAAGCGAGCCCGACCTCGACTCCGACATGGACTCCGACCTCGACTCATCTGCACCTTCCAAGCCCACCAAACGCGACTCGAGCCCGGGCGCCACCTCCACCGCCACAAACCTCGAGCTCTCCCCCGAATTCCTCAAGCAAAAATTCCCCTCCATCTTCTCCCCGCCCGAGCAAGACCCCCAAATCTTGATCACTACGAGCATAAACTCGACCCTCCACAAAGAGGCCGACATCCTAACCGGCCTTTTCCCCAACAGCACCTACATCCGCCGCACACAGCATGTGCATGCGCACAAGTATAGCGTCAAAGAAATCGCCGGCTTCGCCGCTGCCCGCGGCTACACCGCCCTCGTCATCCTCATGCAAGCCGAGCACGAGAAGAAGCCCGACGGCCTCGATATTGTCAACCTACCTGACGGCCCCCACTTCCACTTCAGCGTCTCGAACTGGATCGAGGGCAAGAAGTTGCCTAGGCACGCCACCGACACGGGACACTACCCCGAACTCATACTCAACCAGTTTAAAACCCCGCTTGGTATCCTCACCGCTCACCTTTTCAAGAATCTCTTCCCTGCGAAACCAGAACTCGAGGGCAGACAGGTGCTCACGCTGCATAATCAGCGTGATTACATTTTTGTGCGGAGACATCGCTATGTGTTTAGAGATAAGAGAGGGTCCGAGAAATCCATTGTCGGGAATGATGGCAAGCCAATTCCTGGCGTCGAGGATGTTAGGGTGGGCATGCAGGAGATTGGGTGAGTTTACATTGGTTTTTCCCTTACTTCCTATACATGCATGTTTACTTCGATTGCTAACGTTATCATGTGTAATAGACCACGCATGACGCTCAAGCTGCGCAGAATAGATCGTGGGATTCAGTTCAAGAGTGGGCAGGAGTGGCAGTGGAAGGGCCGCATGGAGAAGAAGAGGACGAGGTTCAACATGTAGACGACCACACTTTCACATTGTCGAATTTTGTGGCCCTGGAGCAAAATACGTTACTTCGCTTCACTTCAACATCACACGTCCTCACCCCATATTGATTGCTTCTTGACGATACAAGAATACATAGATGCAATTGACCATACAGTAATAGTAGTACTGTCAAGGTGCCCTACTCATTTATCAAAAAAAAAGATAAAAACGCCCATAGTACACTACGACCCGGGTATCGTACATACATAGTTAACCTACGCCATTCCGCCTCCACCCCATTTCCAATCCTTTTCGGACGACACCCTTACGAGCCCGAGCCTACTATGGCCTAGGGCCTCTGCCACCTCTGAATTGAGGGGGGACGCCACGCCCTGACCCGAAAGAAAAATGACTGCCACCAAAGTTGATGGGAAAATACGGGTGCCACAGACCGCTGGAATCATGGTATCCGCCAGAATCACGTCCGCTTCTATGCCCATATATATTAAACTGACCCGTGTACTACTTATTGCCATAACCATATGCTCCTGGTGTCATCATTCCCGTTGGTCCAGGGGTGGACGCAAGACCAGCGGGATGGTTGGTAGGCGTGCTAGGTCCGTCGACACCATGTCTTGCGTTGCCGGGGTAGAATGTGTTGTTGACACCCTGTTGGAAACCCGATAGGCCCTGTGAAGCACCCTGTGCAGCGATGACGGCAGCTTGAGCGGTGGCGCTGGCTGGCGGGCCAACACCAGTGAGACCCCACATGTGGCCGCTCATCTCTTCTGGGACTGTGCCGTCAAATATTTTCTTCTTCATTTCCCAAAAGACTACTCCTGTCAACCACGCATCGGAGCCAGCCGTGTGAGAGTTGCCTACGCGCTGGCAACCAAGCTCATCGGCAAGATCTTGAAGACCAGACTTTGTGCCTAGGTTGTTGAGTATGTTGGTTGCTGTGGAGCCAATAACGCCGCGCCGAACGAGGTTGTTCGCATGGCGCCAGAGGTACTTAACGTCCAGCAGCTTGGGGAAGAAAACGTTGACGAGCTTGCGGTATGCGTCCTCGTCTTCGGGAAGGGGTTTTGATGTCAGCATCTTGAGCATGTATGCAAAGTCGTAACCAGAGTGAAACGATATCCAGTTGACGTCCTCGGAAACGGTCATGCCAGATGTTGTAAGTAAGGAGCCGAACTCCTGAGGGTCGATGCCCTGCTCTCGGTGCTTCTCAAAGTCGGCACCAGACTTTTTGAGCATCTGTATCGACTCCTCGTTGTACATGTCTTCTTCGAGTGAGAAGTGGAAGTTGAACGACCATGTGCATGGGCAGACGACAATATTGCTCGCATGTCTCTGTAGTGATCTTGGCTTGTAGACGAGCTCTGAAGTGTCGAGATGTGACGGTGGAATGTCGCCTTGTACGTTGAAGAGAGTGAGACCGAGCTGGATGATCTTGAGCAGGTCGACATTGCAGCGCACTGTTTGGTAGTGATATGATGCCTTCGAGTTGAACTCTCCGATAGGTCGCGCGACCACACCGGGGAACTCGGTGTCCTAATCACAACGTGAGCATTACATTCCACACGCTAGAAAGGAGGTAGACTGGAAACTACCCCAGTAGAACCATCACAAATCCGCGCACCACCATTGACGACCGACTTTACACACGTCAGACAAAACTCTCTCTCAAGAGCTGTCCGACCGGCTCCTAGGAAATGGAATACTGACCATGCTGATATAGGGGTACTGGTCGATGAGAGCGCGGAGCATGTCCATCTCTTGGTGCAGATTGGACCGCCAGACCTCTCGTATCCGCTGACCTGCAATGCCTTTAGCACCATCCTGGCCACGAGCGGCATTCTCCTGTATCTGGGCACCATGGGCGAATCGCATACGCGCTTCGTGCCCATCAAGCCCCGTCCCTCCGCCTGCCCCGCCAATGGCTGCTGCAGCTCCAAGCCCTCCCCCTCCCAAGCCACCACTCAGTCCGGCATTTGACTGGAAGCCGCCCTGGTGCTGTCCGAAGAGGTTCAGGTTGTGTGCCTGGTTGCCGCCACCGAAGCCTGGATGTTGCATGTTGTTTTGTGGCTGGTGTTGTTGGTGGAGTGGCTGTTGCTGCTGTGGTATGGGGCCTGAGAGATGTGCGAAGGGGTTGGAGAGGTTATGGCCGGGAAACCGGCCTCCGTGCGGCGGCATCGTAGTGATTGTGTAGCTGTTGTTGCGACTCGCGCGTGGGTGATTGTGGGAGTAAGTGGGGGCGGGAACTGGTCGAGGCCGTTAGAGCAATTGGGTGTTTGGGAGGCCAGATCGCTTCATATAGGAATGCAACGTTGGTCCGGGTTAGCTGAAACACTTGGAGGTTGGTGATAACGATGTAGTAATGGTGGGGAGAGCAGCCACGGTCGACAATGCGATGGGTTACGCGATAGCCCGTGCATCATGATCGCCGCCAAGACATTGGACAGTTGCGACCGACGAACGTCCAGGTACGGACAACCAAGCTCCAGCAAACGCCGTGCCTCACCCCAGCCCTCCACGAGGCTCATACAGTACGCATTCACCCCTGACATCGCCAATTGACGCGTGACGTCCTGCGTGCGATATCCGCTGACTCGGACAGCTCCATCATCATGGCACCACGCCCCTCCATCACCGGCTTCGACCCGAAGAAGTTCGCCGCATCCTCTGCAAACGGCACCAAGGGTGACCCATGGGCGCGATAGTATGTCTACTGTACCTGCTATCCATTCTTATGGTATACTTATGCTACCTAGTGAGCAATGGCGATACACCGGTCCTTTCACCCGCTTCAACCGCTTCAAGGGCTCTTTCCCCGGCCTCGGCATAGCGACCGTCGCATTCGCCGGATACCTCGTTGCCGAGCAGCTCTTCTTCGATGACAAGGGTGGACACCATGATGAGACGGTTTAGAGCTGGGTGGAAGCAGAAGGCGAGCATGCAAATCTATGGCGTACCGGTTGCTTCAGGCTTCACAGCCGTGGGACTGTATATATGGAGTATTACACAGTAGTAGCGAAAAGAATACTACAGAATTCAGGGAGAGACCTGTGGTTGGCTTACAGAATCGTACTTGGATCTGGACGTGGATACGGAGAGATGATCGCAAGTTCTCAGCGCAACAGCCACCCTGGGCAATTATGACCTGTCGTTCGGGTATCAACTATAGTTTGCTGTTCCAATTGCCAGACCACATGTACTGACTAATTGAACTGCTCATCAAACCTTTCCATGTTTGACTAAGCCAAGTGCTAATTGAAGAACATGGATAACTAAATCTGGAGGCCGCCTCTGTTGAAATCTTCCCGCCGTTCGTCTTCCACTGGGCTCTGTAAAGCCCATGTAGTATCTCCCGCACATCTCTGCCGAAAATTGCTTGTTCAAAATTTTCATTGTATTTCATTACCACTACAACTCAAGGAAAGCGTCTAAAAAACACCACTCGAACAAAGCAAACATATCACATCTATCATCAATAGTTCTAATACTCTAAAAGCTTTTTCAATCATACTTTGTTCACTCTATATAGCTCATCATGTTCTACCCTCATCTTCCCTCTTTCCAGATTCTACCATACACATACCACGTCAATCCCCGAGCTCTACTACATACTTTCAAAACGCAAATAGATCTTTTACCTGACAACAATAACTTGCCGCTTAGTCTTGAATCCACACCCTGCGTCTGTCGAGGTTCTTTTTAGATAGATGGGTATAACGTCACAAAACAAAACCCAGTAGGCCTAATTGAGCTTACTACAGGTAGCTGTAATAGGCAATCACCAACTAACTTCTACGAGTATAGCATAGAAGGAAGCGACTTGAATCATATATATATGGGCAACTGAATTTCACTTCGGGCTATGGGCTGCGATGAATATCTGTATTACTGTGCCTCGAATGAACTTGGAGTTTGCGCTCATGACATGACATTTATATCTTGAACACACGATGATTAACTTTGGGAGTTGATGTGATAGTCTTTTCGTGGCTTCGACTTTTGCTGGGCGGGAAGGGGGGAGGATATGTATGTGGTGAGTGGAAAAAACCATATCTAATGTCTTTCAATCAAGTATATGAATGATGTTTGAGGTGAAACTCTATTGAAGATTGAGCAGTGTGAAGGTGACAGTGGCATAATTTCACAAGGGGGTAACCAAGCCTTTTCTTCTCATTCCATCATGCTTGTTTTCTCCGAGTTTCAACGACGTGAAAAAGATTACACAAAATATCTGTGCTGCGCTGAGCCTGAAAGGAGACAAAAAAACACACACATCATTATAACTCAAACCGTATGAAAACCTCCGGAACCTTCGGGGGCCCTTGAATATACGAACAATGTACCGTATTTAGATGCATATCCCTGTCCAACTTGTCACATCCATCCACCCACCAATCTCATCGCCTCTCCACGTGCTCGCACACATTATACTTACACAGCCAAAGTTGTGCTCGTGAAACACCAGCACAATCCGCTCGGCCCACCTACCACCCGATAAGCGTAACCAAACCCACCAACCCAAACCACAAAGCTAATCGGACGAGCAAACATGTTCGGGAACATAGTAATTGGCTGTCCATCATCTGCATACTTTGTACCTCACCATCGCATTGCCAGCTCAGCTGCCACGCTCTCACCACCACATGTAAGCGCTACGCGGTGCTACGATAGGCAATGTGGCCATGGGCCTAGGCCATTGGATTCCTTTTTTTTCTTTCCATGGCTAGCTAGCACGTTTACTTTTACACGACACGTTACTCGTTTACACGTTTAAGTACACGTTTACGCGTTTACACGACACATTGTCGTACGACGTGTGACAATGGCGGCCGTTACGTGACAATCCGTCTCAGCCCCAGTGCGGCGACGACGTCGACAAAGCCAATTAGCGCCGTGGCGAGTTTGGTTGAGTAGACCAGAAAACTTCAATAGCATGGTTAGGTTGAGCGACCAAAGCGAATCGGAATCGGAAACGCCATGGGTAACTGTTGGCGAAGTTTGTTTGGTCTGATACACCGACAGGTTGGTTTTAAAGGAGAATTATATAATGTATATTTTTTGGCTTTTCGTATTTCTCGGAGAATTGACTCGTGGAGTCTGCTCATTCCTCTCCCCATCCATGACTGAACTGAAACAATTCCCATCTAGATGGATAATTGCGGGTATTTCAGAGACAGACAGACAGACATACAGACATACAGACGTCCCAGCTGTGTGCCTACCCGAAATCCTTTGAATCTCATCTCCTCTCATCTCAAATCGCCATCTGTATCGCGAAACCAAACGAATCCGTGCACTGCAGCAGCAGCAGCTCCGTCCGATAGTAGCGCGTCAGGTGCTAGTATGCATGCAGGATTGGGAAATTGCAAACTGCGATTGCGATTGCGATTGCGCTTATTGTTGGTTCCTCAAAGCAGAATTAGTTTGTGCATCTTGGGTATGACGTTATGTTGTCGCCCTGTGCCCTCATGTCTTTGCTTTTTCCACATCTACCCGCCATGGCATGACACATCCCACGTCGAGATTGACCTTGCCAATAACTCCATGGGGGGCTAGAATTGCCCTCCCCCCCGACAGGCATGCCGCGGGTGGAGAGAAAAAAAAAAGAACGGTAGGCGTACATGCACAGCAGTAGGGCCCTGGATTGCAGCCCTCCCTCCATCTGCGGCAGTGTCCGAATGAGGGGGTCAGCGACCCACATCTCACACGACCTTATCCCATCGGAGTCGATCTGTAAAATAAGACAAGTAGTCGAATCGGAACGCCAGAGGGAAATAAAGTCAGTTATCCGATCTAGATCCAGTATTTTCGCGCAAAAGTCAGTGTCTGAGCTTCCTCATCTTGCATAACTTTCTGGAGATCGTCAATGGACCCCGAGCGGTGCGACCGGGCACCTGCCCTTTCAAGGGAGTAGCCGAGAAGGAGTGTGCGTCACGGGACCACCGTGCATCGTACCCATTGACCAGTGATCAAGTTTGCAGTTCACCACGGGGCACGGCACAGAGTGGTGTTGGTGGCTCTCGATCGTCAGTGGAGGGAACGCGACCCTTGCTGCGCGGGGCCGTGAGGCGTGCAGTCATGATGAGCCACCCTATGAGGAGCTGGACGCGCACAGGGAAAAGTTGCGACTCTTCCTCAGTTTGTGTCATAATCGGCGAGGCGACTGGAAGATACGATGCGAGTCCAAACGTAGCTGGAGTGGTCTTCTCTGTGGTGTAAATCAAGGGCGCAGTCGGCTCAGTTCGTGGTTCTTTTTATTCCTAGTCATGTGGTGACTGCCGAACTTTCCAAAAAGAGGACTTGTCGCCTTTCGTACGTGGATGTGACATTCGACTGCAGTCTCAGTTTGCACGTTGCAATCGCGACGCGACATCTGTTGAAGAGTGTCCTTGACAAACAAGACTGACAAGAGAAAGCTTGTTTGGAAACATGGAAAGGGAGTGCCTTTTGATATAGTGGATGACGGAGCTTCGTGTGATCATTGCGAGCGGTTTTTTTTTAGCCGAAGGCTCTCACTATGCGTGCGCGCGGGACCATGATGGGAGACACTGCACAACACCCACAACCGAGACCACCCCATCTTGAAAATTGTTGATAACAATGTGTGTCAACGGGAAGATGGTAACCAAGACCTACTGCAGCCGTATGGGGAATCCATGCTCCGTGAAAATTTTGTCTTCGCGTAGACTTTGAACAGTGGACCGGAGTTGAGATGAGTGGCTGAGAGCATTTTCGCATCGTGTGGCTACGTCTCGGACCAAGGACATGGCGAAAAACCCAATGGCCTGCCTGTATCCGCGGGCGCTTAGAGTGAAAGAGTGGTGAAGCTGTCAAACGGCGTTGATCCCAGGTAGCAAGAGGCTCTTCAGGTCACGCAAGCCATTGCATTTGCGACCAGCTCAAAGCTCTTAACTGTAATTTTACGTTTCAGCGGGGAGCGAGCCTGTGACCTACTCGTTGTCTGACCTATCAACGTTACCTGGAGTTAGTTCTGCCCGTTGTCGTCTCCACAAAACGTGAGATAGAGTTCGATAGCCGCAAGCCTACCGTTGAAGGCCAGAGAGTCGAGACGGGTATGCCTGTGGCTGCGGTAGGCCGCATACAACCACTCGGATGGGGAGGCATGATGCCCGTCGGTTGCCAAGGTTTTCCAAGCGAGCACAATCGGGAACGCCACAGCTGACTGTCTTGTCAGATGGGAATGTGGACAAATCTCCAATCGGAAATAGCCGTTTATGCAGACACGTCTCTCAATGCTGTTACAAGGAACAGGCTACATAGATGTGAGGTAAACATTGACAATCCCTCCGAATGCTGCTGAGAAAGCCATAAGACTAGATGCAGTCTGTAAGCGTTGGCAGGGTACGTTAGATTGCAGCCATACCGCTTTCACGAGACAGCATCTCTCAAGCTTTGATATACGAGCCCAACGATTACCTGTCAGATGGTGAGGCTACGGCCAAGCAAGGATAGACACCATCGACGATCAGGGACCCGGTAGTTGGGGGACTCTTGCGCACAGCAAGACGGCACCTGAACCTACTCACATGTGTCAAAGCTTGTTTTGGTGTTGGTGAAACCGGAACACTTTGAGCGGGGCGATGATTAGTTGAAGTAGACGCGACGTGCACACGACTTGTAAACTGTAGCGAGGTCTTGGGGACTGTCTGGATTACTGTTGAGGTCGGGAAGTAATCCGGGTGGCGCCTGGATGGTTCCATCTAGAACTTGGCAGTTCTGACGAGAAGAGCTAGGCCAAGTAGTCAGACTGCAGGTACACGAGCCAAGCATATTTGCTGTAGCGACGATCCATTGCGGAGGGGCATTTTGTGCGAAGACCGCGCGAGAGAAACGGCGTAATTGCCCCGTATCACCGCTAGCATGTCCCTGGAGCGCCCCCGTCCTAACCCGGCCTACGTCTTGCCCTCCGACCTGGTACCTTGTGTTTCCAGGGCGATAGCAAGTGAAGCGATAGGAACGCGTCCAAGGGCACGCAATGAGGTCATTTGCGACTACGAGCCACCCGATTCCCATGAACGCGGCTGGCGGGCGAAAATGCATGGATAATGGCCATGTGTGGATACGCCGGTGAGGATCGTCTCCGGATGTGTGGGCGCCAAGGAGCCCGCGACAGAGGTTCTTCACCCCTATCTGGGAAACAGCGCCGTCGGGCTGCGACCACACAAGGCCGCCCACAGCTGGAAGACAATCGACTGGATGGTGATTTTTCTTCATTTTTAGCAGAACGCGTACGGAGAGAGGGTGATGCGTAAGACGTGGAGCCTGAGCAGCAGAAAATGTGGAGGCCCGGGAGTGAGCTCGCCGATCTGCAGTCAGCAAACAGTGCAGGAACCAGGGGAAGGCCGCGCAAAGGATAGGAAACCGCGGCGGCAAGTGGTGCAGTCTCGAAATAGGATGGCGAAGACGTGGGTGCAAGCACTGAGATGATGACGGGACGTGTGTTGGGTGGTGGTGCGGATCGCTGTTTCCGTAGCGGCATGCACGTGACTGTCTGCTGAGCGTGCGGGCCGGCACGTGACTCGATTTCACCGACCTCGGGCATCACAGCGCAAGTCCCTGGGTGCGTATCTCGACGCCCCATCACCACTCCTGCTACCCTGCTTGTTGGGGATATAGACTGCCCCCCCGGGAAACTCGGCACCATGGACGCGACATGACACTGTACCGGTACAGACCAGACAATGACT
>Ga0265797_10006962_pt1 | contig 15701 bp, 21 predicted proteins | sample P2T30metagenome_FD_192433 | JGI IMG/M metagenome (GOLD analysis project Ga0265797, IMG submission 192433) | Plant litter microbial communities from East Loma Ridge, Irvine, California - P2 T30 | ecosystem: Environmental > Terrestrial > Plant litter > Unclassified | place: USA: California... | reverse complement strand
CCAAACCACACCAGCTAATCCCCCTTTTTCTTCCCACCTAGCAGCAACCGAACTCATGCGCTCCATGATCGACCACCGCAAAGTCCTCATCCTTGCCCTTAACGGCCCCGCCGTCGGCGGCGGCGCAGCCTGGTTCCCGGGCGTCGCCGACATCATCCTCGCCTCGTCAACAGCATGGCTGCAATGCCCCTTTAGCGCCCTCGGCCTCGTGCCCGAGAACGGGTCGGCGCTCTCGTTTGCCCAGCACATTGGCGTACATCGCGCAAATGAATTTCTCATGTTTGGCCGTAAGCTGCAGGCCCAGGAGCTGCTGGATGCCGGCCTGTACAATTACGTGTGGGATGTCACGGGCGACGCCTTCCAGGCCAAGGTTGTGGCCTTCTTGCAGGAGATGCTGGAGACGAATGATGGGAAGAGTATGATTGAGATGAAGAGGTTGCAGAATGCGCCACTTAGGGACCAGAGGATGGTGGCGGTTGTCAACGCCGTGGATGCGCTGGCTGAGCGCTTTGTAGAAGGTGCCCCGGATAAGCGGTTTGCGCTTAAGAAGAAGGAGTTGGAGGAGAAGAGGAAGGCTAAGCTTTAAATTGGTAGTGTTTGTAGTAAAGTAGGACCAGGCTACGGGATAAATGTATGCAACATACATAGACCTTGTTAGAAGGAATAGAAGAAAAAGGAAGAAACAAGTATCTTGAAAATATAAACAAAAGTTTCTGGATTGATCGCATGCATGCAGCGCTATTTTTTTTTTGAAGAAATCATTCTCTCCTTAAGCCACCAAGCCATCTGCAACAATATGTCTCTCAAATTCACATACTGCCCTCCTTCAACTATTCATATACCACGCACAGCGTGTAACTGAGTGGACCATCCTAGGGTGCTTTTTGCTTACAATGAACCATGTCGGGGCGGCGTGAAATGCTAGTAAAGAAACAATAACAAAAGGGTATGCGCATTCTTTCAAAAACAAACAAGTTGAAAAAGACAAAACTCGAGATGCAGACTGATATAGGAAAAAGGTTGAGAGGGAAACCAAGTGTAAACATGACCCAAAGATGTATATGGAACGTAGGAAGACCATGTGACACTTTGCCGAGCTGGGAGCATATGCGTTTTTTTTGCCGATCAAGTCTTGTCGTGTCGTAGGTTGAGTAGGGCGTCTTGGAGATAACACATTGATACTCAAGATAATTGGGATTGTCCAATTCGCCGTTCGTAGTTGCTACGTTTTAGTATTGGTTGGGTCGGTATGGTCGGTTGTCATGGCCGCCAGCACTGGTTGCTCGACCGTTGGCTGTGGGAACCGAAAGCTGCTTTGTGGCAGGACCGTGCGAAGTTACAACTCGTCGCCTTCCTTGCTCCAGTCGCGTTGTCCTCCAGCCCTCGTACCACTGCTCACGGCTAGCCTCGCGGAGTTCAGAGCGCCAATCGCTGAAGACGCTCTCCCTGAGCTTGACAAAGTCACAGTGTTCTGGGTTGTAGGGGTCGGCAAACCCCCAGGGGAATCTTCGGCCAATTACGTCGGGATCGTACGGATCAGGCGAGATGATGCTCAAAGGCAAGAACGGGACCTCGGAATCCTCACTATGAATAGATGCGGAGATGGCAGAAACCTTGCGGGCATGGCTTCTCTTAGCACTTGGTGGTGATGTCGGAGGTGAGTGGGATTTGGTTGAGGAGCCGGAGGAAGCCATGGAGCGTGCAGCTTCAGAAGAGGAACGCTCCAGAATCTTGTTGAGAACTTTGGTTTCGCCTTCACCTTCTGACGAGTTGTCATATTCGTCTTCATCCCGCTCGTCCAGTCGATCATCGTCATCGTCGTCGTCGTCGCCCAGGTCGAGGTTCAAGGCCTCGAGTGGGTCCAGCTTAGCACGCTTGATGGTGTCCCAGACTGTTTTCTTTAGATAGCGCATGTGGGCACCAGTTATTGTATCTGCCTTGCTAATGACGGGGATGACGGTGGTGCGTGTCTGCAGCTCGCGGAGCACATTGAGGTCGAGACTCTCATCCAAGCCTCCAAAGATGGCATTGCCAATGTTGACGAGATTCGACTTCTTGCGTGCTTGGGCGATGTTCTGGTCCAAGCGGACGGGATCCAGGATGAGGAAGACGCAGTGAATGTGGGTATCCTTGACACCTGGCGCACGCACAACCTTTTGCTCCTCGCTAAACGTGTCCTCGAACTTGGACTCGAGGAAAGCGGTGATTGCAGGCAGCTGGAAGTCGACAATGTTCTTTTCCAGGCCCTCGGAGTCCCAGAGCGTGACACCGACTCTCTCGCCGTCTACTTCAGTCTCGAGGAACTCGGAGGTGAAGGGTGAATCCCCACCACCTACAGCGGTCGCAGGTGGGGAAGGAGTGTGAGGCCGCTTGCGGGCAGGAAGTGCGAGGGCAGTGCGAAGGAAGTCAATGAAGCAGGACTTGCCCGAGTTCTTGGTGCCAATGACGAGGATGCTATGAATCCGGTTAGTTTGTTTCTGAGCCAATAAAGGTTGTTGCTCACTTGAAGGGTGTAGGGTCCTTCCTCCTCCTCACGCGGCGCGGGCTGTTTACGGTGCTGATTTGGCTGCTTGCGTAGCTGTAGCGGCCGCGATTGGTCATACTCTCAGTCCTGGGGTAGGGATCGTAGTCCATGTAGTTGGAGGGCGGGGGCGAGGAGCCAACTGCGGGCGCACCTACAGCGGGACTCTGCTGGCGTGTCACTTTTGCAGCGTCGGTTCCCGGCCGGCTGAAGTTGAATGCATTGGGGGTGTAGGTGCCGGTGTTGTAGGCCCCGGCCTTGTTGGACACGATGGCAATCGAGTCCGGGCGAGCGTCTTCCCCTCCAAAGGTGGCGATTTGGGGAAGAGCCGAGTGCGAAGGCAGGCGAGGAGGCTGCCTGGGAAGCATGGAAGCCTCGCGCTGCTTGCGTAGAGCCTCCTCCTGGGCGAGAGCCTTTTGCTTCCTGCTCATCTTGCTTACTGACGTGCTTCTGCTGCTGCTGCTGCTGCCACGTATCTCCGAAGAAGACTTTCCGCTGCTCCGGCGCAAGAAGTTGAAGCTGGACCTGCGGGTTCCTCCTTGCTGATCGACAGCAGACTGGGACTGGGACTGGGCTGCAGCGGGCGAGAGGGAGGAGTCAAGCACAGCGTTCTTCTGGGGCGAAGGATTAGAAGGGTTAGAGGACCGGGAGTCGACGGTGTTGGCCATGATGGGCAGACGGGAGCTCTTAATATCCGCCTGGCACACTTTCGGGCGCTTAATCTTAGCAATGGGAAGAGAAGCAGGTACGGCAGTCAGCTTGTCTTGGTGGGTTTCCCTATGCGCGCACGGCTCCACAGTACAGGACAAGCTGGCGGCGATGGGGGAACGAAATTGGAGGGGGAGCTGCCGGCTGTGAAGCAAGGTCAGCACCTACTCAAACGCGTATCATGGTGCGTGCGGGCGAAGGAGTGGGCAGGTGGGCCAGGGTTCGCGCTTCACCTTAGCTTAATGCCCGACACTACTGCAGGAACGCTACACGGCAATGACACCCCCAGATTTTGACAGGAGCCGGTCGTGGCGGCAAGCCGAGAGAGGCTACCGGCAAGAAAAGAAAAGAAGAGGGGAAAAGAAAAAGGAAGCCCGTTTGTGTGTTTCCACGACAGCGAAGGAGGCTGACGCGGCGGGCGGTGAGTAGGCCTGCAATTGGCTGCAGCAGCCTCTCCTCTCGAGCCTGGCCGTCGTCCCTACTCACAGTACAGTACAGTATAGTACGACAGCATTCTGCAACGGCAAGGCCATTGGGGGATGGCGTGCCAAGGACGCAGATATGAAACAACAGGCTGTCCGCAACCGCGAACGAGCGCGGGTAATTTGGGCTGCGACGTATCAACGGCTGCCAAATAAAACGGACCCGACATCTTCGTGCTGTACCGGTAGCCTCGGGAAACCGCTGTCAAAGACGATTGGCGACACAGCAGCCATCTTGGTCATAGCGGCGGCCAGATCAGGGACCCCGTTCTCCTCCACCTTGCAGCTTGCGGATTGCAGTTTGCAGTTTGTGCCATGGACATGAATAGGGGGGCCCCCGCTAGCTGCCACAATCTCACCACATACCGGGCCCAGCTTCCAAAGCTTCCAGAGGGCTGAAGAAGCAGTAGCCACGTGTTTCTGCTACCTACGCATAAACGCCCCTCTACAATCCGATACATCCTTCCTGGGAACACCCACCATGCAACGTCGCAGAAAGAGAGAACGGCTGCCATGACCCCACAATGCCAATTGGCCTCGCAATGTGCCTCTGTTTCTGTTTATCGCGCACTGTCGAGTCGGCCGTGCACAAATGCGCGCCTTTCATTACAGCACCAATATCACAAACATCACCATTACCGGGGCTCGTTAAACAACACCATAGGAACGCCTATCGATACACCCCGCACTATTCAGTGCTTTTTCTTTCAGCCCGCCGCTCGTGCCGCCCTTGAACGGCTTCTTCGCCCAGTGCCTTGGCAACTTTGAGACTTAGCTAAGCCCTCTTGCAGCGCCATGGCCGACGCCGACGCCGACGACAGCGCAATCGAACGGGGCTGTGGACAAAGTTGGCAGCTCTGCACAACTCACCCGGCTTATGTATACCCGGATGCAATCGCTTGAGACATGTTTGGAACGGGTGCTCCTCCAATGCCTCAGCCCTGTATCGCCTTTTTCCTCACGAACTCGGACGTCTCGAAAGCCGATCCTACAAATTTGCAACATGGGTACTACGCATCCACATTAGTGTTTTTAGATATTCCCGATATTCCCGAAACGCTGCCCGTTTCCTCTAGCTGGCCAAACCGTTCCCAAGCACAGCAAATCGAGTCTTGGTCCTACTGAGACTCCATCCCCACTGTGAAGAATGTCGATTGCTCGCTACTTCCCCCTCCCCCCTCCCAAAAAAAAAAGCACGGAGGAGAAATCCCATGCCGCCCTTCTCCGATTTGGAGTTCGTAGGCAGTTGGAGCTGCCGCTACTTAGAGTGTCGTCTTCTATCTGTTCCGTCAACAAATCACAGCCTCGGATATGCACTCGTGCATCACGTCTCGCTCGCAGCGCCCACAATTCTTCTCTCAACACCCGTACCCGTACAGCCCACATAGAACGACCTGCTTTATCCGCAATAGCTTCCGCTATCGCATATGGACCAATTGACCAAGCTATAAAAATGCATCATGCGGGCGTTGGCGTTTACATTCTTGTGTTGATTTGCACTGCTTTCACGCTCTTCCATCTTTATCCTAGAGACGTAGATATGGACTTCTCGCGCAGCTATTTTTCGTTGTTCCTTACGACAATAGCCACCGCTGTAGTAGGCCAGAATGACGTTCAGGTAGATTTGAACTGGCATGCACCGAAAAAGAGCTGGATTAATGACCTGGGCCAAGTCTTGAACAGCACCGGAACAAACGGGTTTCTGTTCAACAGCTCGCAACTACCCATTGATGTCAAGTATGGGACTTACAACTGGTGTAACATGCCACATGTGAGGAAGGAAGAATATGTAAAGGTTGATGAGGGCTTTGAACTGGTGTATGTGGAAGTGTGAGTATCATCATCATCCAATCAGCACACTCTCCGTCTACAACTACAATAGCATACACCGCCACCACAAGCGAACACCATATGCTTCCAATACCTTCCCCAAAGAGTCGTACAGCTGGGAGTGCTCCAACCAAGGCCTCTTTTACTACGGCGAGCCTCTCCAACAGAACGGCAATACTTCAGCATCCACATACTGGAGCGTCTACACCAACCCTATTAACCCCTTTGCACAACCCGGTTTCAACGGTACTTGTCAATTCCCGCAAATAACACGCCAAGGTCTCGACGACTCGTGGCAGCACGGCGCTGATCTCTATGGCGTCTACCACGACCTCGTCGGCTTCCTCCCGGACAACCTGAACAACAAAGTCAGCTACCGTGTCTCCAATAACGTCATCACCAGCCAGGTCGCCGGCATGCTAATCCAAGCCATGTATGCCCCCGCCTCGAATGTACCCCTGAACATCCAACCCGACGGCACAGACTCCCTAGAGCCATCATACCCCTGCCCCGCAGCATCCTCACTCTACAGTACCTACGGCGTCGGCAGCACAAGCGCAAACTGGACCGCGCACCTCAAAGCCACAAAGCCTCTCTTCAAAGCGCTAGACGCGGTAAGCGGCGTCCCCATCAGCTCGTCTGAATGGCACGATTGGTTCGACCACTACTACGACAACCTATCCGCGCGCCAATGCCACGCTAAACCGCTGCCATGCAACATTTCCAACCCAGACCTGTGCGTCTCCCAGGAGCTGGCAGACAGTGTGTACCGGCTCGGACAATACGAGTACAGTTTCATCTACCGCGACTCGCCGCAGTCGCTGCAGGCATCGGTAGCCTCGTACGGTGTCTTCATGGCCGAATTGGCAGACAACATTCGCTCGGCCGTTGGCGGCCAATCGCTCATCTTGTACCGCCACAACATTGCTCACGACGGCTCCCTCGCCCGACTGCTTAGCATCCTGCAAGTGGAGCAGATGGTCTGGGTAGGCATGGGGTCGGAAGTCGTGTTTGAGATTTACAAAGATGGCGTAGCCGCTGATTGTAACTTTTACATTCGTATCTTGTGGGGAGGCCGTGCCCTGAGAAGCTCAAACCCTAGTTTGGTCACCAAAGCTGGGACAGTCGACATGTTGCATCTGGACGTCTTCCTTGCTTATGTAGATGGCTTGGTGGGCTATAGAGCTGACAAGGTGGTTGGCCTTTGTGCGGATGCAGAATAGGAAAACCCTCCTAGTCAGACAGTCAGACAGTCAGACAGTCAGCATCGAGTATTTTGTCATTTTTCTCCTGGAAATTCTCCTCTTCACACGGTGCAGAGAAGCCAGGTTTACAAAACATTACAAATATATTGCTCGCATCATAACTATCATGTTCCTCATCATACTTGTTCTCATCCTCACGTTCAGGGAAAGTAAGCTCGGCCACAGCCTGGCTCCATCCCCTAATTTTGTAGGTATCACGGCCACCCCAACAGATTACCCCGTGCGTACTAAGGCTTCCACGGGTATCTGAAGCGCCCGTCGGACCCATGGCGAATACAAGGTTCAAGGTCCCTTGATCATCGTCATTAGCACATATTGTGAGCATGTGCATCACCATCTCAACGACAGTCAAATCTCTCACAACTCGTCCCTGCCCTTTGCTGCCTCGGCTTGCTGGCGCAGCTTGGGGGCGGTCGTGTTACCCTGTTCCATATCTGCGGCCCAGAGAGCGGCGCCAACGGTGTTTGTAAACGAGAAGAAAATCCCGGCGACAGGTACAAGCTCGAGGAGGACGGCAGGAATACCGAAGCTAGTAAATGTTAGCCGAGTTGGTTTATTCTAGATTGCAAGACTGACCTGGCATATGCAGCCTTGCGTTGCTCAATGAATCGCTCCTTCTCTTGCTTCTTCATCTGCTTGAGCTGGAAGTACCGGGCATGCGCAGTGGGACCAAATTTGCGCCCCTGGAGGATGACAAATAGTATGGTGCCGACAACGGGGATGAAGTTGAGCGGGAGGTACATGAAGTAGCGGATGATTGCACTAGGGGTGAACTTTGCAAACGGCTTGGCGACGAGCTTGCCCAACTTCCCGATCGGATCGTTTCCTGACTTTACCTGGCGCTCGTTTGACACCAGCGTCGTCTGGTTGCGGCAGAGCAGTGTGCCATCGAATGTGTCGATGAGAGCGTCATCAATCAGGAAGTTCTTGCTCAAGACTGAGAATATGGTCGAGGATTCACTAAGAACGAGTAGTATGGTGGTGAAGATGGCAAGCGGGCCGTTGAAGATGGAGAGTAGTGCAGCCTGGGGCACATAGGTGACGGCAAACATCATCGCCGTAACACCCAGTCCTAGGGACACAGTCGGAACGAGCTTCGCGGCGAGAGGTTTCCATAGTGCACGGTGCGTGAAGAAGTAGGCGATTCCCTTGGAGATTGTGTTAGTTAGTCCTACTACGTTGCCCTTTTGGGCTCTCACGGTATCTTGTCGTGCTTATCCAAAGGCCCACACCAGGAAGGTATAGCGAGCGAGCCCCCCCCCCCTGGTGGATCTCAGACGGAAGATTTGAGACGCGTACCTTGAACGGGTAGAGATATGCGCCCGAACGAACAGCATCTGCAGCGAGTTCCTTGGCTTGCTCAAAGTCCTCCTTCGCGACTTCCTTGATCTTGTCAGGAACTCTCATCCTGGATTCCGACATGACTGCAACGGGCGATCAGAGGTGCTCGAAAGGGAAGGGATTAGGTATGAGAAGGTGAGTGGTGATAGACACCTGGAGGAGGAGTTGCATGGCCACCGAGTTGGTGGGGTTGGAGGAAGCTATGCTATACAGACTACGTCATGGGCGGGTGCTTGGCCCAAGCTTCCATGGCCGTCAACAGGCACGCAAAGCGCATTGCGTAGGAACAACGTCAGCCCACGAAGCAGCTTTCCATGTTGAACAACCGTCTGCGGCTGAGATGATGTGCGAGGCATGCTGGTGAAGGATATTGCGCAATGTTTGCAAAGTACGGACACGAGATACGTCATCGGGTGCAGGCTTGACGCGTTCCGTTCCCTCAGCTCTGACAAGTGGGGATTAGGCCAGGAACGCGTTTTCCAAGGCATTGTGTGTTTGCCACAGGGCCTGGTTGCATGCAAAGGCTTCTAGGCCGTTTGGTGGTGTACCCACCGTGGCCGTCTTCCCTGTTTCGCGGCCGACTGTGGCGGTGTAAGCAAGGTTTGCGTCAATGGCCGGCGTGCGCTGATGCAAGACGGGGAGAATCAGGAAATGGAGTCATGGCTAAGCTTTCCGTTCCCCACCTTTTGATGTGTCGGATCGTGGAATGACGCACCGCCGTCCCCCGTGCTACGCCCACCACCACACTTGCTAGCTTCATCCGTCGCCGAGCCGCTCAGTGAGGGGTCCAGCACAAGTGGCTGCGTAATCAGCCCATATTTGTGGCGGCAGAAAATTCAAAAGGCCACGGCACGTCTACGCGCGAGCCCGAGATGATCATGCTATTGCCGCATGGAGATCAGAATGGCCAGGTTTGACCATGGCATTCAATCTACGCATGACGTCGAGGCCAATCCTGCCGTGGTGGTGCGAGCATACACCTGCCGCTCGAGCTGACAAAGGGCGTGCCCGCGGTCGTGAGAAACAGGCATGGTGGAGCTGTCACTGCCGTTTGTACAACACCTGCTGACAGCTCCATGGACATGACGTAAAGCTAGGAGGGTGTTGCTCTCACCACTGTATATATAAGACACCACCTCAGCTCTCTCTCTCACCCTTCTCTCATCACACAACCAACCAACAACTTCCCAACAACCAAACACTTCATTCAACCAACTCTTCCCCCTTATCAACCTCCTCTCAACCACCAAACCAAACACAACCCAGCAATCATGTCAGGAGTAATGGACAAAGTCAAGGCCAAGGTCGACCAAGTCATGCACAAGGACAAGACCCATGGTGAGCACTTCTCTTCTACGCCGCCACCGATACATTACTAACCCTCTCTAGATGACCCCACGGGCCCTCACAGCTCCCACACTGCCAACACTGCCGACCCCACTGTGCACAACACCTCAGGTACTACTACAGGTACTACTGGTGCAGGTGGCTTCTCTGGCGAACACCATGGCTCCGGTGTAAGCACTGGTCTGGGCACCTCTGGCACCCATGGCACCACCCATGGCACCACCCACGGAACTGGTCTTGGTTCCTCAACCACAGGCACCACCCACAGCTCAGACCCAACAGGTCCCCACAACTCCCACTCGCTGAACAAGGCCGACCCTAGGGTTGACTCTGACCGATTCGGCACTGCAGGTAACACTGCGGGAGCTGGCGGTGTTGGTGCCGGACAGTACACCGAATCTCACGGTAGCTCTGGCCTTGGTTCCTCGACCACAGGCACCCACGGCACCACCCACGGCACTGGCCTTGGTTCATCTACCACACACGGCACTGGCCTCGGTTCCTCTACCACACACGGCACTGGCCTCGGTTCCTCGACCACAGGCACCCACGGTACCACCCACGGCACTGGCCTTGGTTCATCTACTACACACGGCACTGGCCTCGGTTCCTCTACTACACACGGCACTGGCCTCGGTTCCTCTAACACACACGGCTCAGACCCAACAGGTCCCCACAACTCCCATTCGATGAACAAGGCCGACCCTAGGGTTGACTCTGACCGCTTCGGTACTGCAGGTAACACTACTGGTGCTGGTGGTGTCGGTGCGGGCCAGTACACCCAGTCTCACGGCAGTGGCTTGACAGGTCACTCCACCACTGGAGTGACTGGTGGCCATGGAACTTCAGACTTCAGCGACCCCAGCGGCCCGCACAGCTCACGCATGGCCAACCAGGCTGATCCTCGTGTTGGTGGAGGTGTAGGCAGCACCGGAACTGGTGCTTACAACACCACTGGCTCAGGAGTCACCGGACACAGCACCACAGGCGGTCTTGGAGGAGGTGTAGGAAGCACTGGTATCGGTGGAACCGGTCACCACACTAGCACCACAGGTGAGCATGCCAGCATTCCCGGACACTCTGAGGGCACTGGGCGAGACGATGTGGTTCAGGGCGGCTACGCCACCAAGGGTGATCTGCCCAAGGCCCTCGTTGAGCCTCAATCCCATGCCGTTCCTCACTCTTCAATCCGGGATGACCAACATGTGTCAGGTCACCACGGTACCTCTGATGTGCACGGCAAGCCTTCCATGATGGACAAGCTCAGTAAGTCTTTTCCAGCTCCTCCGGACCATCATGACACTAACCAACTCTCCAGACCCCAAGAAGGACGCCGACCACGACGGCAAGCCTGGCATCATGGACTAAGTCCTGAGTCGTCTTCGGCTGTGCTCCCAATTGCACCCCATGGGCAACCTTGATGAGCTGAGAGCTTTGCGAATGTCTTTAGACATGGTTTTCATGGCATGATTTCACGAATACCCCCGATATCCAAGTGGCTAGCTAGATAGTCTCAATGAATAATAATTCTCAGTTCCTATCACCACTCCCCACCAGCTCAGCTAATTACCTCCTGCCAACCTCCTGCCTCGGCCATGCTCACCATATCTGCCCTATCTTCCGCACTCAGTGTATTAGTCTTTGCGGCTTCTTTCCATACCTCCAACCTCTCATAATGCTCCTTCTCCAACGTTCCCTTGAGCTGCTTCAACAGCTTGGGCGCAAACTTGCCTGTCGCATACACGACACCATCATGCTGCTTTGCAAACAGTACAACGACCAAGGTCAAAAAGAGCACAGGCCCATCATCAGCCTTTTGCCTCTGCAACCGCCGCAGCATATCATGCACCATGGCTTGTTTTGCCGCCGCCAGCATCGTCTCGGACGGTCCCTGTATGCCCTGTTTCTTGTTGAACTTGTCCAACGCGGCCGTAACACCCGCGACATCCATGTTCTTCTCCGACTCGAGAATACTGCTCAGTCTCGCCACATTCTTGCGCGTCTTCCGACTCTGAACCAGACGTTGAGCGCGCGCTTTGGCGAGCGTGTCGGGCATAAGCTCTTTGGCCGTGTACGTGGCGAGTAGCTGTGCAAGCTGGTCGTGTACTTTTGCGTCCGAGACGCCTGTTAGTCCTGCACTGTACATGGCGTAGCGGGCAAGGACACGGTCGGACCAGTATGCTGCGAAGTCCTCTTCGCTTGCAGTTTCGAGTGGGGCAACGGTGTTGTAGAAGGTTTCTTCTAGCGCCTTGTCGGTTGCTTTGGTGGCGACGAGGAGGCGTTGGACAATACCTGATTCTGGAATTAGGTCGCGGATCCTGTCGCGCGAGTATTTTGGTTCCGGGGCGCTGTTGTTCGCGTCGTTGAGGAGGGCTTGCCATTGTGATTGTGCGTCTAGGGCTGCGTAGGTGGCGAGTTCGTCGAGGGCGCCGTCACGTCGGGTTTCAGTGAGGATGAGGTGGCCGACGCGGATGATACGTTGGCCTTTGGGTTTTTCGGAGAGGGTGCTAATGATGGCGTCTTTGGATTTTGAGGCTATTGTTTCGACGATGCTAGAGGGAAGACGCGATCCGATTACTTCGGTTACGTCGAGTGTGGAGCCTTCTTGTTCGAGGATGCGGACACAGTCTTGCTGTATCTGCGCTATCCATGGTTGAGAGACGGCGAAGGCGTCTATTACGGAGATGCCGGGTAAGTCCTGAAAGTGAGAGACGGCATCTTTGTAAGAAGGGAAAGAGTCTGGGAATTCCGAGGCAAAATTTTGGAGATCGAGATATGCCAGTGCGCCGGATTGAAGGCGGTTGAGTGTTGCTTCGCGTTTTGATTCAATCAATTGCTTGGGCGTACAAGAAATGTTTTCGCTGCATTCTTGGATGTTAAATTGAGAGGCGAGACTCTCAGCTTCCAAGACTTGGTTTACAGTGCGGGAGATGAACCATATTGATGGGTTATTTGGTAAATCTTCTGGCTTGATGTTGATTGTTCTGTGAAATGTTAGATTGTGACAAGTCAGGGAGTACAGATTGTACTTACTGCACATCCTTGAGCGCCTGATCAATCTGACTGAAAATGGCTCCCGAAATGGCACGCTCATACGATTTATGACACACGTAGCCCTCTATACTCAGCACTTCGCCATCCTGGTCGGCGAGCAGGGAGTCCAGACAGTTGAGCCATATATCGTGTTGCGCAGCGAAGTCGGCTTTGGAAACCAATCCACTAGATAGTAGAGCAGAGAGCTTTTCCTGCAACTTGTCTCGCTCCTCGATAGGGATGATGTAATTTCGCTCCGCACTGAGCAAGCAAAGTTTGGGATGATTTCGCACAAGCTGATCTACAAGCGTCTGATCTATGTCCAGTTCGCTGGCTAAATCTGAAAGCGGTATCCGCTGTGTTTCTATCGTGAAGGTAAGAGAACAATTCGGAAAGAAACTGTTGAACCAACTTACCTTTGGTCACTCGACTTCTGAACTGGGCTTGGACAAACTGGAGCGTCACGAAACCATGACCATGAGATGACAATGCAAATTGTGGTATGAAATCGGACGTCTCCTGTGGAGGGAAAAGGGAAAATACGTTCTTCACATCGCTTGGACTAAACATTGCTGTGCTCAATCCAAGAATGGGTTGGGCGTAGTTGAGATGCGGCTATGCCGGTTGCTTATGTAGTTGAGGCGTTGGCGGGAAGATTTTGTCAAATCGCAGCTGGGCAAACTGGGAGTCCTCTGAGTTGCGTCGTGTAGAAGAAAAAGAGCGTGTCTTTCTTCCAGCAGTGTTCAACAAGCTGGCCACACGACGTAAACACTGTTCTGTTTCGTTGCCCGACGTCAGTGAACCTTGGAAGAGCTGGAGACAGCCTTGTTGTGATTGGTGGTACGCGGGGCAGCGGCGGAACCTCGGAATTTGAACACAACCTCATCTTCGCTTCATCAACCTTTGGACATAGCCAGGACCCCATCAATCTCCATCATGTCTCAATTCCGCGCAGCCAAGCTGGACATTGGATGCTTTACCAAGATCCGCAACATTCGCGACCATACGAAGCGAAAGGTCTACTCTGAGAACGAGCCTGAGCGGTATGCGACTCTACATCTTCACCCGTCGCAGACAAGGACTAAAAACGATGCAGACAGGCACTCCGATACATTATCCGCAATACTACCCTTCCCCAACGAGTTCGCGCCCAAGCCCAGCTCCAGCTTTCAGAGATGCACTGCTACACCCGCTACACACAGATCAAGAATAGGTGTATAATGGGAGGCAAGGGCCGTGGTGTGTTTAGCGACTTCAGGATGGGCAGAGTATGTGTTCATTGATATCCTTCAAAGGCCTAAGGCTAAATATCCTACAGTACCAATTTCGAGTCAACGCGCTCGCTGGAAACTTGCCGGGTGTCAAGAAAGCAAGCTGGTAGATCTGTTTAGGGCGGCATTTTTTTGGAGCATGTGTACAATACTCGGGCATCAGGCGGCGTACTTGCGGCAACTATGAATAGGCTATGATATCGTACGATTGATGCGAAATTTGGGCCTGCAAGATCCCGCTTTTAAAGAGCAATCGGCATGCAACCGGCATGTGATGGCTAGGTGGACTTTCCGCTGCAAGGCCTGCGTTTGCATGTTACTGTGACCATCTGTTTTCACAGTCTTTCGCAGCCTGTGTAAATCCATGCCCTCCTTCTATTACTTGTTTGCCCCACCGCTCCGGCAGGCGCAAACAGTGGTAACCCACCCCGCCAGTAATAAGATCCCGATTCGTCACTAACCCCGACATCTAAGTCCCCAACTATAACTACAACTTGACCCTATAAGCTGTTGTGAAAACGCACCACTAGTATCACGATCAACTACGAGGCGCTTGCTGCGACTACAGCACCATGTTTGTGCGTGTGGAGAGCTCACTGCCACCCGACCCTTCCTTCCCAGCGGACCTGAAGGAGCTTGGCTACTTCATCAACAAGACAGGTGGAATTCGCAAGATAACTGCACCTGAGAGGCAGTATGTCTTCCACGCCACGAACAATGAGCGCGTCAACGAGGTGCGCCGCGAGGCCATGCAGAGTAAGTCAAAACGTCACACATTCCTGAATCCGACTGACAAATAGCAGCCTGCCAGCGCAAGGAAGCAGAGAAGCGGCTGTCTTACCTTGGGATCAACTGTATCCACCTCCCCAAGTTTGGCATGTCGAAGCCCAACGGACCACATGTGCCTATCCTAAGTCCTCCACCCGATCTGCTGAAGTCACGCAAGCGCATACTCGTGATTGTCAATGATACGTTGCAGGATCTGGGTATCCTAGCATACAGACAACTGCAACGAGAACTCGGTATCAACGGCGGATCAGTGGTCAATTTCGTCAAGGAGATCATCAAGCGCTCGGCTCCTAACAACACTGCCGACAAAGACGCGGACATCTTCAGGGATGGCTTCAAGCTCGAGGATGATAGTACTACGCCTGCACTTGTTGTCTTGAACACGGGTCAGTTGCTCTACTCGCACAAGTACGACCAGGCTATGACTTTACGCAGCTGGTCCGCCATGCCGCGCAAGTCGATGGTACACGATATGATCCCCATCAATGATGAAGAGAACCGTGTCCCTGGACATCGAACTCCAGAGGATCATATCAAGACTGTTTTTGATCAACTCATCTATAATCCTGAGCGTGTGGCGACCGACGCAGAGGTTTATGTCATTGCCATTGAGGATGGCACCCAACGTATCCTAAATTTGATCGATGGCAACTGTGAGTATTTCATTACTAACCGGTTTCCTGAACTAACCATCTGGACAGTCGAGAAGTACGGCTCCCGCATCACCGCCATGGCACTCGTCGACTCTACCGTTGCCGATACTGAGATCAAGGATCCACATACCCGAGCATTCCTCCGTCAGCGCTCCCGTCAGTGGAAGTTCACCGAGCTCACGTTCAATCCACTGCACTGTATCAACTTGCCTGACGGCTATGGCCAGGACACGGCGAACTATCCACCGTCAACCACGTCGTCGCTGATGCACTCCGCCAAGCACATTTCCTGGCACGAAGACATTCCCAAAGGTCCAGTAACAACCATCACAAACACCCTGCACCGCCTTGTCCTCGCCATCACCACAATCGAGGACTCCAGCCCCGCTCCACCAACCGACCCTGACTCACCTACAGACTGGGCATCCGGCCAAGGAGTTCTCTGTCCCACCTTTGCTGGG
>Ga0265797_10006961_pt1 | contig 15702 bp, 10 predicted proteins | sample P2T30metagenome_FD_192433 | JGI IMG/M metagenome (GOLD analysis project Ga0265797, IMG submission 192433) | Plant litter microbial communities from East Loma Ridge, Irvine, California - P2 T30 | ecosystem: Environmental > Terrestrial > Plant litter > Unclassified | place: USA: California... | reverse complement strand
CACAGTACTAGTCCATTCCCAAACACCTCCCAGATCAGATTGGCCACAGAGCTTGTTGCCCTTCTCGACCACTGAGACTGGGTGCCAGTGTTTGAAGCCCACGTTCGTCCCTTCGAGGTCGATGAAGAGATCGCGTGGATTGAGACCAGATACTGCGCCGGAGTCGCCGTTAGACAAAGAGTGTGGTGGTGGCGTCTCGAACACTCCTTCGTTGATCAAATGCCTGCAAAATTTTAACCATGAATCTAAGGCGTTGCGAAGTACAAATATTACCCGTTTACTGCTGGAATCGTGTTTCCAAGCGATTTCTCAAACTCCGGCTTCATGCCGTCGACGTAGCTGTAGATGCTTCGTGCTTCTTCCATCGTGGGGATACGACCGCCCATCCACTGCGCGCAGCCAGCTAGTTCGTCGTAGGATGCGACTACAGGCCAACCCATGGCAAACTTCAAAGGGACAATACCGTATACAGTGCGGACAAATTTGCCCTCTGTAATGCTCTGAGGTGAGCCATTGGTTTCATTGTGTTGACCGTTCACCACACTGTCTCTCTTGCTGATGCTTGTGTCCTTACCATTAGGGTATGGCTGCTTGCACCACGACGCAGGTATAGCTACACGGAACAGTCAGCGAAACTTGATCAGAGATGTGGTCAAGCCAGCACCAGCGACTCCACTCCAATGTTCACGTACCTGTCTTTCCTGTCTCAGACAGATATGTGGCATACTCTCCGTTCGTGATCGGGCGAGCCTTTGCGCGGAAGGACTTTACGTGCGCTGTACGGCGAGGTCTCTCGTTATCCCATCCAAAGTATCGTATGGTTTTGAAGTCATCCTCAGGGTCTTCAAGACCTATTTGGATGTCTGATTCAGGAATCGTGAACCACTGGTTCTCATTTGCCAGAGTCTGCGACTGCGCTGCAAATGCTGCAAAGTCTGGAACCTTGGTGCCAGGAGGTGGCAAGACCTTGTCACTCTGGATCAGCATGTAGAGCAAAGTCTCCAAATGCATGACTTCATGCTCAAAACCGATCCAAAGTGCTCGAGACACACGGCCATTCGATTCCGCCTCTCCTGAACTATAGAGCGCTTCGACTTTGCTTCGTACTGTCTCTTGAAATCTTAGAATGGTCTCTAGCGGCGGCCACTCTTCAGGAATCTCGGAGTGGGCATGGCACTGAGTTGGATCTTCGACATCAGGATCAACGCCGCGCTCAAAGATCTTCCAGAAATAGGCAGGGTCCGAAGGCTTGCCGGCGGTGGCGCGGGCGATGTGGATATCTAGGAATGTAGGAATGTGGCCGAGGTAGAAGATACACTCGTTCCGAAGTTTGATGGGCTTGGAGAGTAGCTCTTCTTCGGGTATCATGTCCTTTGAGACCGCGTCCCAGGCCGTCCAAAGTTCTCGCCACTCGGCCAAAGAGGGTACTGGATTCGCCGCGTACTCCTTTGGCTTAGTGTGAAAGAACACTGCGGGCTTGGAAACAAAATGCAGACCGTAATCGCCCTTGGCGTTCGCCCATACAACGTTCTCCGCGAGTTTGGCCAGCTCCCAAAGCTCTTTCGCTTCTTCGCGGCTGTACTTGTAAGATTCCTCAATGCGGATCTTTTCGCCCTGTTTGATCGGGACACCGTCGACAACAGTGTCTTTGAGTGGTGCGACAAAAGCGTGATGTCTTCCAGCTTGGCTGTCGTACTCGCCAATGGCTTCCCAGTTCTGAATATCGAAAGCTTTCTCGCCCATGATTGCGTTTGCGTGTTTCAGACCGTTGAGGATGAATTTGTGCGTTACACCGTTGCAATCGTTGTACGCATGGTAAACACGCTAGTAGAAGTATATGGTCAGCGTGTGTTTACGTGCATCTCGTAATAACAGTTTTACCTCGGGATCTTTGCATGAATCGATACCGATAAGCATGGTATCACCAGTCTGTAGGACTGCACCAAACCCAGCAAGGAATGGCGGCACCTCATGGCGTTTGAAATTGCCCAGGCTGGAGCCCAGCCAAAGGATGGTCTTTGGTTTCTCTTCGACTTCGGGAGTCTTCAGCCACTCTAGGGCATCGTCGTACGTGCCGTACAGCCCAAAGCACTTGACATGCTTGTATCCATCTGCATGCTTGGTTAACAAGATCGGAAGGGTGATCCACGTAGATCAATGTAGCGTGCAGTGATAAGGAGATAAGGGCGTTGATTTCCACTATGTTGACGCACATATATGCAGGTTCATGCAGGTCTGGACCACATTCACTGAATAGTGTATACTGTGGCACGCTTGATTTAAACCCCACCCCCTCTCTGCAATATCAATTATTATGAGATAATTGCTTACCTGTAGGTATTTCGCCGAATGTTCTCTCCAATTCCGGAAGAGACAGGTCGACAGCGTAATACTCGACGTCCTTGCCAAGACGATCGACAGCCTGTAAAAGTATGTTCACCTTTCTGAGATTGCTACACAACTATTAGTACTCACGAAGCACAGGGCTCGTTTCCAATCTCTTTTTAAGTGGGAGCCGAGACCCTACCCGCTCCCCAGTTCCACGATGATGGAGTTGGATGGGATTCGTTCGGCGATTTTATCCGCATATGTCTCGAGGACCTCGATTTCGGCATTTGTCAAGTAGTACCTGGCGCAACGAACTTGATCAGCTTAACGTCCATATAAGCCACGAGTGAAGCTGCTCACTCTTCTTGGTATGTGATTTCTTCGAACAATCGGAGACCTTCCTGGCTGATAGAAGAGAAGTGGGGTTAGCGTGCATCTGACGCCGGTTACACCGTCGCTTACTCGTAGAGCAGCAACGTAGGCAGCTTCTTTTCGCCACCATTGTTCGGCCGCAAACCATTCTTGATATCAGCAAGAATATCAGACTCCGCGGTGTCTGTCCGGATATCGATTATTTTGGTCGCCATCTTTCCGTGATGCAGGGGCTTGGATAGTATCGTAAATCGGTATGCCCGTCAAGAGCCGTTCTACTAAGCACACCCAATGCCGAGGGCTGCGCAATACTTATATGGTGCGAAAAGTACGTAATGTGGGTACTCGGACGCTTATGCCGTGCGGTAGCTGACGGTAACTAGAGGGCCGGTAGTATTTCTAATGGAATAGTGTCGAATGCAAAGTCTCGTCAGTGAGCAGATACTGCCACACTGCTTGGCTAGCGGCTGCAGTGGTAATATCACTCGCAAACTCGCAACAAATCAAGACATCCGTTCTTCTCACGATTGACAGCGGTACGACGGAAATGCCTACGCCGCTCGAGCACATCATCAACATCAACCCCGCCTAGACAAATTGCACCGATACCAGGGCGATGCGGAAGCATGGTACCTGAACGTACAGCATTGTTGTGAAGCCATAATGATGACGTCATTGTTTGCCAACTAAGGAAGGGACGGCGGAAGTCCGGGATCAAGAACGTTGAGCAGCTGTAGGGAAACCGATGCCAAACGAAAGCATTCAGGAACATGCTGCACGACGGCCTGTTCCTCGGTCGCGAACTCTGGCCGACCACGACAAGTTCGTGACGATCACGCTGCCTATTGCGGGGTCGAGCAATTGCTGCATAAGCGATGCCGTCACAGTGGAGTGGACACATTACACAGTACGCTGCAGCTGGGTTGGCCAGACACTGAGTGTGGTGAGCACAACGTGATTGGCCACGTGAGCGCCCTGCTAGGCAGAATCGACGTTGGCGTGGGCGAAGTGCGGTGCCAACGTAGCGAGTAGATGAACGGAAGCAAGTCAGTAAGAGCAGAAGAGCGATAGCGATAGTTTGATACATAAGGATGCCCGGGATGATAAATCCAAATCTGACCTGGATAGTCGCATGCCGAGGTGCGACGCCAGCGCGGAATAGTGGCGCGCGGACATGTCCGCACGCTCGCTCATCAGAAAGCTGCTATTCAGCCCTAGGCATACGCACCATGGACACAAGGCTATCGTTCGTGTCAGAATACCATGAACCGACGCAGGTACTTATACTTGCACGCTGTTCCGGCCAAGATCTGTGGACCCGCTATACTCACCCTTCCAATATCGTTCAGCACTCGGAATCTGCCAAGGTTTGGGATTCTCTAAGACGAGTGTTGATGATACATCCGTGCAAACAGCTGTTACGGAACTCCCTTTCATGCACGCACATCCGAAATCATGCTATCTCACCGATGAGTGGTCGCCTTGAACGACGCTGTGCATTACATGCAGAATCACAACGTGGCTTGACCCTTGCATAAGACATCACAACACCACCGCTAAGACCATACGAACACCCCCCGCTAAAGCCGTACATGATTCGAGTATCGTCGGTCATCTCGGTATTTCCTCTGAAACGCTGAAGATGCTGGGATGATTCTATCCGAACAGCTACCAAACCTTCTTCTGCTCGGTAGACTCATCAATCATAGATCTAAAGCCATCTTAGCGAAGACACCGAACAGCACCTGTGTAAACTATTCCATTCCGTGGCGGATAATACGATCAATATGACGGCCCAAGTGCTCTGAGCCGCCCACACCGAAGAAGCCTTGTAGTGAGCCTGACTGCTGCAAGCCTCCTCGCAACCCTTAGTAGCCTTTCTGATTGTCCCAAGGCACATGGCTTTGTCTCGTTCCTTGATCACGAAACTTTCCGCTGAACAATTATCACGAGTCGATCATCTGGCTGCCAATCGCTTCTGGCCTAGAGCCAGACTTTGCGCCACTGCTCTGCTCGAGACTCGATGGCATCTATCGTTCCCGGGATCCGAGGCAGCACTCAGCCTTTTGACAGTATTGAACAAGCCCACGCTTGAAGTAGCTAGTCTTCATTACGATGGCCATTACAAGCACCTATGATAAAACAAATCTCCTAGCCAAACCGTGTCGAAGCCTGCATCCGTAACATCTTTGCCTTCGCACCACAAACAACAGTCACATTGTCTCTTGTTGCTTATCGGGTTCGAGGAACAGTAAGGGCTGTACCACCGGCGGCATGGACTGTACCAAAGCTTCTTCCCAGCCGTGGGGCGTCGCCGCTACCAATGACATCTTCCCTGCCAACGAAGCTCTCAGTTGGTCTTTCAGGATCTCCAAGTTGCAATCCGAGAAGGAAGTCCTAGAAGACGGTCTTGCCAATTGTGTTACATATCTACAAGTTCTGCGCAAGAAGCAAGCTCGAACTGAACGACGATTGGTCACAGACTCCTCATTATCCCGGAAGAAGAGAAAGAAAACCCAACAGGGCAAGCGTGAATTGGAGAAAGAGATCAAGCACAGAGAACGAGACGAGCAGGCTTTCCTCAACAATCTCCAGGCTTGTAAAGCAAATATTTACATGGCCGAGACTATCTCAATGCCGTCTACAGCCATCTCATCAACGATGCCGGACATTGCTTCCATTTCGATGCAATGCTCGTATCCAGTAGATGTGCAAACTGAGCCTACCGAGATGAGCTGGAACGGCTGGACAGATGACACGGTACTCTCGCCCTTCGAAAAGGAGAGCAACAGCCCTCTCTTCGCAGACGATGTCGCTCCGGACGAACGTTTGGAGATTGGTAATGTTGGCAATGTTGATGTGACGATGCTTGAGAACTTCAGGGAGTCTTTTCCTGTTCCGCCCTTGGAGAATATCAAGGCTAGACAGCAGGTGTTGGCTAACACACAAACGCACGCCTTGTTGAGCGCCGAGGCTGCAATCTTTCAACCTCAGCATATATACATGAGTCAGCGGGTTGCTGTCGATCAACAATTAGCCCAACTCCATCTCTCTTCTTCGATGGCGATCACGACTTTGAAGATAAAGGCGCTGGAGCTTCTGGAAAGACGCATTGTTAGTGACGCGGGCATTGGTCCAGTGCGACGACAGAGTTCACTTGCGGATATTGATGAGGAGCCTGAAATCCAGACTGGGGCCAACTGGACAACACAGCAAAAGCCGAGCAAGTTCACTATAGGCAAAAATCTTAGGATTAGGACAAGCTCTCTATGATGAGAGAACACGGTGGCATGTCAGGCAGACGTCTCATAATACCCCACGGCACTTAGTCGTATTGGTAGAGTCCCACCCTCATTGGCGCGTTGTGTACACTCGATCCGCATTTTTCCATGTCGTTCGATCGCTCTCGATGACACCTGTTTGAGTTTCAGCCTGGCGGCAGGCAGCGTGGGCGAAGGAATGGGCGGGCAAACATGGTGCAAGGAAGACGCAGTGTTTAGTCGTTGGGGCGCAGGATGCAAGGAAGCTGCGTCCTGTTGCAACGTAGTGTTGAAAATGCAGATTTTTGGTTGCTTCCACATGTCAGATGGCTTCGGCCCATCGCTGCCGTTTTGGGTGAAGCGGATTGCCCCACACTGTGCCGTCATAACAGCACACCCGTGTTTGCGCGCCTTGCCTTGCAGACAAGCGAACGACGACTCCCCTCCCATACACGTTCAACATCCGCACGCTAGCTAGAGTTCAACACTCTGCGCATGACGGTTGGTCCGCACAGAAGAAGCGCGATTTTCTCTCGTCCAAGAAGAGACGGAGCCCGGAGCCGCGCTGTGTGGCCCCAACAACCACCTCGACTGCATCCCGGCAGTTCATACAGCAGCCCACTGCGCAGTGCTTGCATAGCGTCGCGGCAAGCTCGCGCCATAGCCGTCCCTGCAATATAACCCGCGAGCCCCTCACTCAGTTCGCGCCGGAAGAACCGACACCTTTTCAATTGCCTCATCTCCTCCAACATGGCTGATGTTAGCAATGGATCCAAGGGAGACGACGGCCAGCTACGAGAGCGGCCGTCGGCTAAGCCGCTGCATCTCAACAACGCAGACGATGCTAAACAAAAGGTCCTGGAGCTGAATGACCAAGAAGATAAGAACCATAAAGATGACAACAAGAAACGAACCTATGGAAGAACTCCAGACGGTACAGGTATGTCCCATCTGGTGCTGTGCCCACGCAAGAACAAGTATCACGCATGCATGGCGCGTCCACCCAAACTCGGACCCGCTGTTACTGACGCTATACGTCTAGTCTTCATCGTTCCACAGACTCACGACATGGTCTCACAGCTGCTCTCGCCCTCGCAACCCAAGAACCTGTCCGATATAGCAGTCCTCGCTGTGCTTGCTGCCCTGATCTTGACCTTCGTCGTACTGCCCAAAAGCGCCCGCATACCTGTATTCGCAATCGTCTTCCTCTTCTGGCGCGCCTGTTACAATGCTGGCATTGGCTGGTTGCTCGATGGCCAGTCTAAACACAACCGTCTCGTCCTGTGGGCAAAACAAAGCCATATCTTCGAGACGCCTGAATCAGGCAAGAACCCACGTCCCGCGCTGTACAAGCTTTTGAAGCGGGAATTAGAGACCAAGATCCCAAACGACTATAAGTTTGAAGAGGCGCCGCTCGAGTACAACACGTGGCTTGTGTTCAGGCGCGTCGTAGACCTCATACTCATGTGTGATTTCGTGTCGTACTGCCTTTTCGCCCTCGCCTGCTTCAACCGCCCCCAGGAGAGCTTTTTCTTGTGGCTCCTGCGATGGACAACTGGTATTGTCTTATTCCTTTTCAACCTGTGGGTCAAGCTAGACGCTCACAGGGTTGTAAAGGACTTTGCTTGGTAACCACCTTACTTGTATAGCGCCTGGGAATCATGGCTCACCACTTTTAGGTATTGGGGCGATTTCTTCTATCTCATCGACCAAAGTTTGACGTTTGATGGCGTCTTTGAGATGGCACCGCAGTAAGAGGCCCCATCATGGTTCTGGTTGAAGAAGACACTAACGCGCCGCCTCCATCCAAAGCCCAATGTACTCGATAGGCTATGCTGGGTATTATGGTATTGCCCTCATGATGGCGAGCTACAAAGTCCTAGCAATCTCCATCATCGCCCATGCAGCCCAATTTGCCTTCCTGTCGATAGTAGAGGAGCCTCACATAAATCGTTTGTACAACCCCCCACCACCCCGCCGTACGCGCCATAATTCTGGGGATCTTGCTATGGAAGATCGACCCAAAACTAGCCAGTCTGATGTGGCCTTCTCCGAGCCAGTCTTCGATCCCATCAAGCACCAACCTGCCCAAACGCACCACATTGTAGGGCCTCTTAATACGGATTTCCACCGATCCATTGATCTCACGGTAGTATTGCTCTCGTTCTACATGTTTTGCTTGGCTACGCTGACCCCCAACACCTGGCCGGTGCGAACATTCCTCTTCATCAACGCATTCGGGTGGCGGCTTTGGTACGCATTAGGATTGGGCTATATTCTGGATCGTCAGTCCAAGAAGAAGAACTGGACAAAACACTTCATCAAGTACGGCGACACCAAAGAGGAAGCTTGGCGTCAATGGAAATCTCTGTACCATATGAGTACAACCATGAGCCATGCAAGCTTCGTCGCTGTGGCATGGAAGATGTACAGTCTCCCATCGGATGGCCTGAATGGTCTTACTCTCTTTCGCCACGTTCTTGGTGCAGGTATGATTGTACTCCAGCTCTGGGTTGCCATGAGCATCTACGAGTCACTTGGCGAGTTTGGATGGTTTTGTGGGGACTTTTTCTATGATCCACCCTCAAGGTCATTGACTTACTCTGGCATCTATCGTTTCTTGAACAATCCTGAGCGAGTTCTTGGATTAGCTGGTGTCTGGGGGGTAGCTCTGATCACCTGGAACCCGGCCATCTTCTACCTTGCCACGACCGCACATGTTCTCAATCTCGTGTTTCTCCAGTTCGTCGAGAAGCCCCATGTAATCAAGGTGAGTGCAAAATGTTTTGGAGTAGCCTGGCGACTACACGCACCTATGCAGGTTGTTACGACGTCTGAAAATCGCCAACATGTCGAGTTTGTTCCATCTGTCTGTCCAAGCTTTACTGACTGTAATATGTGTAGTTGTATGGTCAAAACTTACGCGAAATGTCTGGTGTCAGCAAAACCGTGCGTCAAGCACTACCAGACCCGGTTCGCCAGTGGCAATCAGCAGCCGATGAATATCTCAACTCTACCATGGAATTCATCGAGAAATTCTTGGATAGTGCAAGACCGAAAGTGGCTGCCAATGTCGACGCTTTTGTCAAGGACACAACGAGTCTTTTCAAGTCTTACCCAACGCGTATTCCTGTCACTGGTCGTTCATCGGAGCCATCTGGTCTAGATTCCAAACAGTACAAACTCGAGGTTGAAGGTACACGCTCACCGCCTACGGTAGAGCAACAAAAGAATGGTGGTCGAGAAGGAGAACTTGCAAGAACCCCAGCGATTCGTACAAATGACTTCAAGACACTCATCCTCGAGTACGGCGCTCCGATCAGAGTTCGTTGGCAAGCACCTATCAACCACAGCAAGAAGGACTGGATTGGCTTGTACATGGTCGCCGACAATCAATCCCGAGACGTTACACGCATCAGCTCTAACGGGCGATGGATAGCCACCAATCCAGACGTCTTTGACTCGACTCGAGCTGATGATGGCATTCTCGTCTCTGATAAACTCCTGCCTGCCAATGCCGCCGACGAAGAATCGTCTGATTGCTACACTGGTGAGGTAGAATTCCGCGGAGATAAGCTCTGGTGGACCACTGGTGTCTTTGAGTTCCGCTATCACCACGGCGGTCGGCATCACGTAATGGCACTCTCGCAAGCTTTCGAGATTCGTATTCCAAGGTTCGATGAGGACGATGTGGAGGTGGATTCCAATGGCACGATCCAACGTGCCGTGGAAGAAACCCTGCTACCCATTATCCAGAACTGCTTCGACCACGACCCTGAAATCGCTCCATCTACTCCCGAGGAGCCTTTTGGTAGCCTAGTTGAAAGAGACGGGAAGTTTGCGAGACGGGTAGTATTTGCAGTCCACCAATTGTACGTCTCCTCTCTTGGTGCGTACCCTGTAGAGATTACTGATGATGTCTAGGTTTGGCATAGAATTTGCCCCTGAAGTGGTCCAGGCAGATGGTACAGTCAGTCGACTTGCTTGGCGCATTCTGAATGCTAAGAAAGTCTTGGTGAGCCACTCACGAGCGACGACGAAGGGGCTAGGTCACTAATGGTACTGGTAGGCCCCTTACAGCATGTCGTCGGCTACCCACGGCAGGAACACCCCAACACTAGGGTGAAGATTGCTTGGACAGTACCGCCACCACTGGCTCATGCAGAAAGAAGCACGATCGGTTCTTTGTCTCTATGTGAAGTCGAGCTTGAACATTGCCCCGATGAGGAAGGCTTCTAGAGGATGGGCCCATCTGTCTGGCGAACAGCGGGTAGGATAGCACGTGCGAGCCGTTCACATCTCCAATGGAGCTTGTCAAGACTGGACGGGTGGATGTATGCTAAGCTTGGCGCAAGCAGGTGACGATACGCGTTTTCGGGTGTTGTTCATTGTATATGCACGAGGGGTTGAGGAGGAGTTGTGCATAGATGCGATGTACCAGTGTAGAGTAGTAGGGTACATGGGTGTAAAAGTAATATATTAGTTGAAATAATATCGCACCTTAGACAAGACGTGAATTGAGCTACGAGATGCAGTAGAACGGCTGCGCACATACAAGTTACTCATCTTGCATTCCAGTCCATTCATGGATAAGAAGTTTTAGATAAGATGCGGGGCAGGGTTAAACGTCATGCTGTTCACCGTACTCTTTGCCCAGTTTGGGCGTGCGGCGACCGAGATGCGGAGATGATCTTATCAGATGGGGATGGCGACGCGGTCAACGTGATTCGCAGCGGCTGGTTTAACCTCGGTCTGGCCCGTGAGAGCATCTTCTGGAAGCTATCGCGCCTCCTCCGCCGGACACATAGGCGTCGCATCAGATTTAACTCTACGTTAACACAACGGGGAACTGCAGCAGACTGGCGTGCTTTCACTCTCAGGTTGCATTGTTGTGCTCTATCTCTCTATTTCGCGCTGCACGTGTCGTAGCCTCACATCGCTCGGGCGTCCGCACCTTCCGCATCCCAGCGGGTCCGCACGTCACCACGCGACATCGCGCCCCTTTGATTCCAACGTTCCTTGTATCAACCCAGCAACCCATCGTTAGCACCTCATGATGGGTAAAGGCTCCTCCAAGACCAGCACCAAGGTGCTACCACTCATCCCGCTCGCGTCGCCCCTCGCCGTGCTCCCGGGCACAACACTCAAGATCCCCATCACCAACCGCTCCGATGTCGCCGCCATCCTCGCGAAGATATACAGCATCAGCCCTACCGCGAAGCCAGACGCGGCTATTACAGTGGCCTGTGTGCCGCTCAATTCCAACACGCTTGGCCCGGACGGACAGTTGCTGATTGACGATGGACACCAGGGGGACAAGACGGTGTACGAGAGCGATCCGATGCAGGCGACCAAAAAGGATATCTTTGGATATGCCTGTGTCGCCAAGGTCAATGGCGTGCAAGGCAGACGGCAGGGCGATCTGAGTCTGATCGTCGAAGGCCTGGAGAGAGTGCAGGTTGTCGACGTTGTGCAGGAGAGGCCCTACTTTGAGGGAGAGCTGATGGCTGTCGACGAGTACATCGACATTGCGAGCGCAGAGCTCCTGAACCAGTTCAACCTCCTCAAGCAGCTGTCGCGCGAGCTGCTCGCCCTCGTCCGCCTCTCCGCCATCCTCCCACGCACACCACAAGTCACGCTCTCGCCCATCGTCGCCCGGAGGCTCGAAATGTACATCACACGCAAGGACTTGTCAGAGGCTGGTGCGCTGGCCGACTTCATGGCGAATGTCGTCGAGAGCACACACGAGGAGACGCTGCGCGTGCTGGCAGCTGTAGATGTCAAGGAGAGAGTTGACAGGGTCATCGAGATCCTCCAACGCCAAATCAGCAGCATCCAGGGCAGCACACGCATGACAGTCACCACAACACAAACACAGGGCGGCAGCTTGGATATGGACACACTGCGCCGGCTGCAGCAAGAAGCCCTAGCAAGGAGAGGCAAGATGGGCGGTGGCCTGCCTGCTGGTTTCCCTGCCGGTTTCCCTGGTGGCGGCCAACAACAGGCAGGTGAAGAAGAACCGAGCGAAATTGACGAGCTGAAGAAGAGGCTACAAGACGCCAAGCTATCTCCAGACGCCGATAAGGTGGCTCAGCGTGAGCTGTCAAGGTTGCAGAAGATGAACCCAGCACAAGCAGAATACCAGGTGTGCAGGAACTACCTCGAGAATCTCGCCGAGATACCATGGACCAAGACGACTGTCGACCAGCTCGACGCGCAAACACTGGTCAAGGCGAAGAAGCAGCTCGACGATGACCATTACGGTCTTGAAAAGATCAAGAAGCGACTATTGGAATACCTAGCAGTCCTCAAGCTCAAAGAGCAGGCAAATAGGACCATCGACGATCAGATCCGCGCCCTCGCCGAGACACCTGAGGGAGAGGATGAGGCCAAGGATCAGGAACCAGAAGACAAAGTTGCAAAGGAGCCTTCAGAGGCCGGGCAGCGACTGTTGGAGAAGAAGCGCATGGTCGACAAGTCCCCAATCCTGCTGCTTGTTGGACCGCCAGGAACGGGAAAGACTTCACTGGCCAAATCAGTTGCTACTGCGCTTGGCCGCAAGTTCCACCGAATATCACTTGGTGGCGTGCGCGATGAGGCAGAGATCCGCGGCCATCGTAGAACCTATGTCGCTGCCATGCCCGGTCTCATCGTTAATGGACTCAAGAAAGTTGGTGTTGCAAATCCAGTTTTCTTGCTCGATGAAATCGACAAGCTGGGCATGTCAAACCACAATGGCGACCCCGGCGCAGCCATGCTTGAGGTACTCGATCCGGAGCAGAACCACACTTTCACAGACCACTATGTCAACATACCCATCGACCTCTCCAAGGTCCTCTTCATCGCCACCGCAAACTCGCTCGACACTATTCCGCCACCGCTGCTCGACCGCATGGAGACTATCCAGCTCTCTGGTTACACCACACTTGAGAAGAGGCACATCGCTTCAAGACACCTGATTCCTAAGCAGATCACGACCAATGGTCTCCGCAACGAGGACCTGAGCATACCCACCGACGTGCTTGACAAGATCATCACATCCTACACACGCGAATCCGGCGTCCGGAATCTTGAACGCGAAATCGGTTCCGTCTGCCGTTCCAAGGCCGTCGAGTACGCCACGGCGAAAGATACAAACACGTTGGCGGCCTACTCCCCTGTCGTCACTCTCGAGGATCTTGACAGTACGCTCGGCATTGAAAAGTTCGCCGAAGAGCTCACTGAGCAGTCCTCGCGGCCAGGTGTCATCACCGGTCTAGTCGCATATAGCACCGGCGGCCAAGGATCGATCCTCTTCATCGAAATTGCAGATATGCCCGGTTCCGGCCGCGTTCAGCTAACCGGAAAACTGGGTGACGTTCTCAAGGAGAGTGTAGAGGTGGCGTTGACATGGGTCAAGGCTCATGCTTTCGACCTTGGTCTGAGTGCAAGCCACGACGAAGATATTATGAAGACTCGTAGCATCCACGTTCACTGTCCATCTGGTGCTATTCCCAAAGACGGTCCTAGTGCCGGTCTTGCTCACACCATTGGACTCATCTCCCTCTTCTCGAACCAACCTGTCCCGCCTACGCTCGCCATGACTGGTGAAATCTCGCTGCGTGGGAAGGTTCTGCCTGTTGGCGGTATCAAAGAGAAGTTGATTGGCGCATTGAGAGCTGGCGTCGAGCGAGTGCTCCTACCTGAGGGCAACAGGAAGGATGCTAGGGATCTGCCGCTGGAAGTTACACAGGGTCTCAAGATCGAGTTTGTCGGCCACATTTGGGAGGCTTTGGGCAAAGTCTGGCCTGAGAGGTGGGAGGGCGAAGATGGCAGGAGGGGATGGGAGAGTAGATTGTAGATTGCAGACTTGTACGAGTGATGGGTCTTGTACGGGCTTGGGGAGTTGGCTTGGGGACTTTGTATTTAGCGTTGCATTCGTTATTGTTGATCTGAATACATCAACATTGGTACTCATCTCCCCCACGCATACTTTCGTCTTGTTGAGTTAGAATGGCGTCATCTCATCTCGTGTCACTCAATACTCATGTGTATAATCCTCTTTCTCAACTCACCTTCCTTGCTCAACTCGGGTTGCATTCCATGAGCCAATGACAAAGACATTAAATGTCACAAGACAATGAAATGGCCGAGGTCTGTATTCCTGTCTAGACCCATTGAACGGGCTGTGCAAGTGTACGAAACGCGCGTCTCTCTGGGCTTCATTTTATTTTATTTTTTCATACCTCTCCACCTTTAAACTGTGGTGTTCAAAACTAGCGAGCAGAAAATGATCTCGTTCGCCTTCCTTCAGCCAGTGCACATTCAGTGGGTATACGGTTAGCCCGAGATCTCCAACAGCAAGCCAGCACCTAGACATGGTTGCGGCACGCCCAAAAGCAAGAACTCCGGGCAAACCTAGGTCTTGGTGTACAGCCTTTAGAAAAAGCATAGTAATCACTGTCATATCTATGCTCCTTCCTTCTGTTCTCAAGTTCTTACCGAAGTCTTGGTTGGTTGATTGACCAATTGATTGATTGTGGCTTGACGCCCTATTCTGTAACCTCCTGCGACTTTCGGGCGGGTATCGAAATCTTGGGACTGGGCCATATGCGGCTTCATGTAGAGCGTACATTTGACGATGGGCAGACGTAGCCGTCATTTCTACAAATGTCGATCATATACGATAGGCGCAATCTGAGTCTAATATGACGACATGAGCTCTAGCATCGCCATTGCGGCTATTATCACTTTTCGAGATGCTTGCCAGGCCCTACACATAGTTCTTACTGTATGTTATTTACTCAAAGCTAGTCGATTAAACGATTTCCCTGCATCTTCAAACAAGAAAACCCGCTCTACAAGGCATCTATAGCAAGATCAGTCGGCGCCGAGCACGCGTCACCTTTCCGGCAGCGTCGGGCTCAGGGACCTCTCATTTGGGAGAACCATGGACGATCCTACTATACCAGCTTCCCAAAACGACAGCGACACTCAGACGTAGTAACCCGAAACGCCGGGAAAGAGTGGAGAGACGGAATCTGCGGAGGCGCGGCGGATGAGGACTGAGCTCTACGCGCAACGCACGGGACCGACAACACCCCAGCCCCTAACTTGTTCCCACAGCAGTGTTCTGGCCAAGAATACTGACTCATGCTTCGGATCCGAAGGCCCATTTCCACCAGGGTGACGGGTGGCGTTTCAGGGACCGTAGAATACTTGGTAACGAAGGTCAGGGATCAAAAGATTCAAGAAATGTTTTTTCGATGCACGCTGCACGGCTCGATGGGCATACCATTGTGGTCATTCGACGCGAGATTGAGTGTGTATATCCTCTGGACGGATGGGGTTTGGCACGCCAATACGTGATAGCAGTAGTGAATCGAGCCGCAAAAAGCATTTAGTGTAAGCTGCTAGTGTCATGATGGCGGCACAAAGCCATGGGTAGTTGTTGACACATGGCCGCTCTATTGTCTCGACGGTGATACTGTATGCTTCTGTGCTATCCATGTTCCTCAACTAAAGTCAATTATGGTCTTTCTACCAGACCAAAGGTTAATCTTGCGACACGCCTACATGCGATGCAATTTCGGCTGCGAGCATCCAGATGCCATCCGGTGTTGACGTCGCATTGGGATGTCGCAGTCGTCTAGGTTTAGTACGCGTCGTGAAAGGGCCGATATATCTTAATACTGGGATTCTGCGATCGATAACGTAGCCGCAATGCCCAACGGCGGCCAGCCGCGGCGGAGATGCCGGGTCG
>Ga0265797_10006960_pt1 | contig 15703 bp, 10 predicted proteins | sample P2T30metagenome_FD_192433 | JGI IMG/M metagenome (GOLD analysis project Ga0265797, IMG submission 192433) | Plant litter microbial communities from East Loma Ridge, Irvine, California - P2 T30 | ecosystem: Environmental > Terrestrial > Plant litter > Unclassified | place: USA: California... | reverse complement strand
GAATGAGAGAGTCTCGGTCGGTATGCGTGCATGGTTATTTTTCTGGAAGAATCGTTCGTGCGACAACCGGTGCCCGGACGCCGTCGACACGGAGTGTCGCGGAAAATGGCTGTCTATGTCGCACGAATATTGTGTGTAAGCACGTACCGTTGTGAAATCGCCACAACGCCTGTGCAACGTAGTATTTCAGGCGGGCACGAGCAGGTTGAGCTGCGCCTGATCAAGGAAGCACCACTCGCCTTCGGCCAGTCCCAGCGCAGTCAACGTCAAGCCGCCGATCTGCGCCCGGTGCAGTGCGCTGCAGTGGTTGTCCGCCGCGGCCAGCATGCGCTTGACCTGGTGGTACTTGCCCTGCTCCAGCACGATCTCGATCGATTGCTCGTCCAACTTGACGCACGACACCGCCTTCAGTGGCGCTGGTTCGTCGTGCAATTGCACGCCAGCGAGCAGTTTCTTGACAAGATCGTCGGTCACCGGCTCTGCCGTGGTGGCGTGGTACACCTTTGGAACGTGGCGTTTTGGCGACGATTGGGTGTGGATGAATGGGCCGTCGTCCGACATCAGCAAGAGACCAGTCGTATCATGGTCAAGGCGACCGACCGGCTGCACTTCGCGCCAGGTAAATTGCTCTGGAAGCAGGGTCAGCACGCCCGGATGGTGGCTTGGTTTGCGCGAGCATTCGAAGTTGGCCGGCTTGTGCAGCGCGATATAGACGCGCTCGCGGTAGACCCATTCTTCGTCGAACACAGTCAATACCAGGCCTTCGGTCTCGAAGGTCGCCTTGAAGTTGTCGGCAACCTCGCCGTTGATGGCGACGTCGCCATCCTCGATCAGGGCGCGGCAGTATTTTCGGGTGCCGAATCCCTGCGATTGCAGGATGCGGTCTAAGGACAGTTTACTCATGGGGCGAGACTTTACCAGAACAGGTCAGGCGGCGACAGGTTGATAGCTGGAGCACTATTTTCTACCCAACTTGAATGCCACGGTACATTTGAGCAGCGTCAAGTCTTAAGAAATTCCTATTGATAGACTTCAACATGTTAGGAATCCGCCTAACGACCCTGACGTACCTTTGCCTTACGTCAAGGTGCAATTCCGCCAGAGAACAGGAATGAACGTGAACGACGACCTCGATACGCCATTTGGACAGCTTTCCCCGCACGAGGTGCATTGCGCGCGCCAGCGCCTTGCACAAGCACATGCGGCGCTTTTTCCCACCAGGATGGCATTGGCGCGCTGGTGCAGCGGCGCTCGCCCTTTGTTGCAAGATGACCAGGAACGGCTGCGCATGGCGTGGTTCGCCCGCATTGGGCGCGACCATCAAGCCTGGCTCGATCGCGGTGGCTTCGCCCAGCATGACGATCTGCCACCGTTGCGCCAGCCGACCATGTGGCATCCGCCGCGCCTGGCATCGCCATTGCCGCCCCTGGCGACGGGCGACCTGACAGGCCAATGCAACGACAACGACCAGCAACACCCGTCACGCCGCACTGACCGCGATGACGACACCCGCCAGTGCGGCAGCATGTCCTGATTCTGCAAGGCCAGTAACAGCACGACAACCCAACCCAAACAGCACCCATCGACGATGGCTGGCACGAGAGAGGCTGACAATGCCCCCGCCAGCCGCAACTACTGAACCACAAAATGAAAACGACGGCCTGGGCCGTCGTTTCCAATCCCGCTGCGCGCATGCACCCGCCCGGGAAAGTCATACCGCGAGGAATAAAAATTCTCTCGAAAACCGCACCGCGGTGCGGTCGCCAGCGTCCACTATCCGGGGCGCGTCAACACCATGTTGACCCATCCACTGCAGCATCGGCCACCGTTTTACTATAGCCGACTGTCGTCGGGTTTCAAGAACTAAATACTCAGCGTAATGTGGGCACCGCGCTGTGATACGCCGCCTTGACGGCGCTCTCGCCCACCGACGCGCCAAATTTCTTCAGCACCCGTTCCGGCAAGCCTTCATGCGCCGTGTAGTCGACGATGTCCTCGGCCTTCACGATATCGCGCGCCACGGTGTCGACGGTGCCGAAGGCATCGGCCAGGCCCATGTCGACAGCGCGCGCGCCGGTCCAGTACAGGCCCGAGAATGTCTCCGGGGTTTCTTTCAAGCGCTTGCCGCGCCCGGCGCGCACCACCGAGATGAACTGCTGGTGGATCTCGTTGAGCATCGCCTGGGCGTGCTCGCGGTGTTTCTCGGACTGCGGACTGAACGGGTCGAGGAATCCCTTGTTCTCGCCGGCCGTCATCAGGCGTCGCTCGACGCCCAGCTTTTCCATGGTGCCGGTAAAGCCGAAGCTGTCCATCAGCACGCCCACCGAGCCGACGATCGAGGCCTTGTTGACGTAGATGCGATCGGCTGCCGAGGCGATGTAATAACCACCCGAGGCGCAGATCTCGTCGACCACCACGTACAAGGGTTTGTCCGGATAGCCGCGCTTGAGGCGCTGGATTTCGTCGACGATGATGCCGGCCTGCACCGGGCTGCCGCCCGGGCTGTCGATGCGCAGCACCACGGCCGCCGAGCCGGGATCGGAAAACGCCTTGTTGAGCGACGGGATCACGGTATCGGCCGCGCCGCTGCCTTCGGCCTCGATCTCGCCGTTGATTTCGATCAGCGCCGTGTGGCGGCCGAGGTTTTCGGTGTCGCCGCTGGCGAAGTTGAAGTCGTAATACGCCCACAGCGCCAGCAGCGCCACGGTCAGGAAGCCGAGCTTGAAGAAAATGCTCCAGCGGCGCGCGGAACGCCGTTCCTGGACGGTGGCAAACACCAGCTTCTCGAGCGTGTCGCGCTCCCAGTTGCTCATCGTCGGATTCGACGCGAGCCGGCTGTCGCCAGGTTGGTCAATGCTCGTATGGTCACTCATAAAGTCGGGAAGGTGGGCAACGAAACGCCGCCCCCGCGCAAACGCGCGGGGCTGTTCGTGCGGCAGTCAGTATATCTTGCCCGCGCCGTCGCGTACGGCCTGCTTTAGGCGTGCTCGAGCAGCCAGGCATGCAGCTCCGGGATGCTCCTGGCAGAGAACAGGGGACGGCATGCCTGGAGCTGGCTGACCGGGTGCGCACCGAACTCGACCGCAATACCGGCAGCGCCGGCATTCGTGGCCATCATCAGGTCGTGCGTGGTGTCGCCGATCATCACGGTGCGCCGCAAGTCCTGGCCGAGCTCACGCGTGAGCTCTTGCAGCATCGCCGGATGCGGCTTGGAAAATGTCTCATCGGCGCAACGGGTGGCGTCAAAGATCGACAGCAGCCCGGTGGCATTGAGCGCGCGGTTCAAGCCCACGCGGCTCTTGCCCGTGGCCACGGCCAAAAAATAACCTTCGCCCGACAGCTCGGTGAGCATCTCCGATACCCCCTTGAACAGCACCAGTTGATGGTCCTTGGTCAGAAAGTGATACCGGTAACGCTCGACCATGCGCGGATACAGCGCGGGCCCGATGTCGGGCATCACCGCCTGCATCGCTTCCGCCAGGCCCAGGCCAATGACGTGGGCGGCCGACGAATCGGTGGGCACTGGCAAGCCCAGGTCGCGCGCGGCAGCCTGAATGCACTTGACGATGGTCGCGGTGCTGTCCATCAAGGTGCCGTCCCAGTCGAACACGATCAGGTCGAATAATTTTCTAGCCATAATAAATGGCGGCCAAGCCGCCGGTCCCCTCTAGTTTTTATTGGTGCGCAGGCACTGCTTACGCGATCGGCCGACCCAAGCTTACCAAGAACCGCTCGCACTCAGCCGGCAGTGGCGCGCGCAAGGTCATGCGCTCGCCGGAATCCGGGTGCGTAAACGTGATCTGGTGTGCGTGCAAGAACATGCGCTTGAGCGCGCCACGGCCCTCGCCCGCCTTGTGGAGTTGCTTGTTGAACGCGAAATCGCCGTACTTTTCATCGCCCAGGATCGGAAAGCCCGACGAGGCCAGGTGTACCCGAATCTGGTGCGTGCGGCCTGTCTTGAGCTCGGCTTCGAGCAAGGCGAAATTGTGCCATTTTTTCAATAAGCTGAAAATCGTGTGTGCCTCTTGCCCGCCAGCCTGGACCAGCACGCGCTTTTCGCCTTCCGCGCTCGTGTATTTATGCAGCGGCAAGCGGATGTGCTGGCGCTTGTTGACCCAGTCACCCTTGACGGCGGCAAAGTAGCGTTTATCAGTCGTGCCTTCGCGCATCTGGTCGTGCAGGTGCGTCAGCGCGCTGCGTTTCTTGCCGATCAACAGCAGCCCGGAGGTTTCGCGGTCGAGCCGGTGCACGAGTTCGAGAAACTTCGCTTGCGGGCGCGCCGCGCGCAATTGCTCGATCACGCCATACGACACGCCGGAGCCGCCATGCACAGCCACGCCGCACGGCTTGTCGATCACGAGCAGGTGCGCGTCTTCGTACACGACGGCGAATTCGGCGCCGGGCGCGGCATGCTCGGTCGACTTCTCGGCGATGCGGATCGGGGGAATACGGACGGTGTCGCCAGCGACCAGGCGGTACAACTGGTCGATCCGGCCCTTGTTGACGCGGACCTCGCCGGAGCGAAGGATGCGGTAGATGTGGCTCTTCGGTACGCCTTTACAGACACGCAACAGATAGTTGTCGATGCGCTGGCCGGCTTCTTCTTCGTCGATTGTCACGAACTGCGCTTGCATTGCTGCGGGGGATGAAGGGGGGACACTATCGTTCTGCATTGCCATTCGGTCTGTCTTCCCAGAAATTCTCTCTAAGTCCTTCATTTTGAATATATAATCGACAGGCGGCGGTCAAACCTCTGCTGGTGTAAGAATTAAAATGAAATTTTACACTGGGGCACGCCCCATCGGCCCCGCCAAGTGCAAATTCGATGGAAAGAACGTGTACGCACATCCTTGCGCCAATCAAGGTTGCACCTGTCGTTGTAATCGGGTTGCGCGCAATGATGCCGGATTGGATTGTCAGGATTCTTAAGGATAAGTACCAGCAAGCATCCTTATAAGCTGCTTGCCGGTTGATGGTGTCGATAACGCTTGTCGTTTTCGCCGACCCCGCTGCAGCACCATCCACACCGCTTGAGCAAGGCTGTCTCTTCGCCTCCAGGCCGGTCGATGGTTGCTGGCGCCGAGGTTCGGCTGGCTGTAGCACACCCTCCCTTGTTCGCCGCTGTGCCTACCCCAATGTGGTGGCAGGCGACGGACAAAAGTTGCGGCGTGTCTAGACAATGACGTTCGGCCCCACAGCGCCCTGTTGCGGCAGCAAAATCATTTTGCTGTTTTTGCTGTACCGCACGCCCGGGCATACCCCCTCCTGTCACCCGTCCCCGCATACACTCCTGTAGCTGCGCCGCCTGCAAGGGCGGCCTTCACATGGCCCCCGGGTCACGGAGTTATAAAAATGAAACGTATGTTGTTTAATGCGACGCAGCAAGAAGAGCTGCGCGTCGCCATCGTCGACGGCCAGAAGCTGATCGACATCGATATCGAGACTGCCGGTCGCGAACAGCGCAAGTCGAATATCTACAAGGGTGTCATCACCCGCATCGAACCCTCCCTCGAAGCCTGCTTCGTCAGCTACGGCGAAGACCGCCACGGCTTCCTCCCCTTTAAAGAAGTCGCCCGCACGTATTTCCGTGAAGGTGTTGACGTGCGCAATTGCTCCATCAAGGAAGCACTGCGCGAAGGCCAGGAAATCATGGTCCAGGTCGAGAAAGAAGAACGCGGCAACAAGGGCGCTGCCCTGACCTCGTTCATCTCGCTGGCCGGCCGCTACCTGGTCTTAATGCCGAACAACCCGCGTGGCGGCGGCGTCTCGCGCCGTGTCGAAGGCGAAGAACGCCAGGAACTGCGCGAAACGATGGACAAGCTCGACCTGCCGCAAGGCATGTCGGTGATCGCCCGCACCGCCGGCATCGGCCGCAATGTCGAAGAGCTGCAGTGGGATTTGAACTACCTGATGCAACTGTGGCGCGCGATCGAAGGCGCCGGCAAGTCGTCCAACGGCGCGTTCCTGATCTATCAGGAATCGTCGCTCGTCATCCGCGCAATCCGCGATTACTTCCAGCCGGACATCGGCGAAGTGCTGATCGACACCGACGACATCTACGAACAAGCCCAGCAGTTCATGAGCCACGTGATGCCCGACATGGCGCACCGCGTGAAGCGTTACAGCGACGACGTGCCGCTGTTCTCGCGTTTCCAGATTGAACACCAGATCGAAACCGCCTACGCGCGCACCGTGCCGCTGCCATCGGGCGGCGCGATCGTGATCGACCACACCGAAGCACTGGTCTCGATCGACGTCAACTCGGCCCGCGCCACGCGCGGCTCGGACATCGAAACGACCGCCTTCAACACCAACTGCGAAGCCGCCGACGAAGTGGCGCGCCAGCTGCGCCTGCGCGACCTTGGCGGCCTGATCGTGATCGACTTCATCGACATGGAAGTGGCCAAGAACCAGCGCGAAGTCGAACAGCGCCTGAAGGACGCGCTGCACCATGACCGTGCCCGCGTTCAGATGGGCAAGATCTCGCGCTTTGGCCTGATGGAACTGTCGCGTCAGCGCCTGCGTCCGTCGCTGTCGGAAGGTTCCCACGTCACTTGCCCACGCTGCTCGGGCACCGGCCACATCCGCGATACCGAATCGTCGGCCCTGCAAGTCCTGCGCATCATCCAGGAAGAGGCCATGAAGGAAAACTCGGCCGCGATCCACGTGCAGGTGCCGGTCGATGTCGCTGCTTTCTTGCTGAACGAAAAGCGCGGCGAAGTGCTCAAGATCGAGAACCGCCACCGCATCACGGTGATCCTGATCCCGAACAAGCATCTGGACACCCCGCACTACAAGCTCGAGCGCATCAAGCACGACGATCCGCGCCTGGAAGATGCCCACGCCAGCTACGCGATGGCCGAGTCGGCCGATACCGACATGGCGTACGCCAAGCGCCAGAAAGAAGAAGCCAAGCCGCGCCAGGAAGCGGTCGTCAAGACGATCACCCCGGCCCAGCCGGCGCCAGTGGTCGACCGCAGCGAAGCGGCCAAGCCAGCCAAGCCGGCCGTCGCCGCTGCACCTGTGGCGCCAGCCCCGGTGGAAGAAGAAGGTTTCTTCGCCAAGCTGCGTAACTTCTTCTTCGGCAAGCCAGAACCAACGGGCGCCGCACCGGCCGTGCTGGTCGAAGTGCCTGCCGCCGCCCCTGCCCCGGCAGAGCGCGGCGACCGTAATAACCGCAACAAGAATGGCCGCACCGGTGGCCGTCCAGGTGGCAAGCCGGGCCGTGAGCGCGAAGAGCGCGAACCGGTTGCCAAGGCTGCCGCGCCGGGCGAAGAACTGGCCAAGGGCCCGGACGCCGAAGCGCGTCCGCCACGCCCACCGCGCCCACCACGTCCACCACGCGAAGGCCGCGAACCGCGTGAACCACGCGAGACGGTTGAAGCAGCGCCACGCGTCGAAGGCGCCGAGCGGCCCGATCGTGCTGAGCGCGGTGAGCGCAAGGAACGCCAGCCACGTCAGCCGCGCGAGCGCACCGAGCGTACCGAACGCACCACCCAGGTCATCGAAGCCAAGCTCGACGAAGTCAATGTCAGCCAGGTCGTGTCGAACACCACCGTCGCGGTGACCACCACGGGACCGGAAGGCAGCCAGGAAGTCGTGCAGCAAGTCATCAAATCGGTGACCACGATCGGCCCGGACGGCGAAGAAGTCGAGATGGATGGCGACGAGCCACGCCGTCGTCGTCGTCGCGGTGGCCGTAACCGCAATCGTCGCGACCGTGACCAGGTCGAAGGCGAAGGCAGCGAAGGCGCGGAAGAAGCACCAGCGTTCGCGCCGGTAGCGGACGAAGAAGTGGCCAAGGTGGCGGCGGCGGCACGCGCCGCCAAGGGCAAACCGGCGCAGGCTGGTACGCAGGCGGCATGGCCGTTCCCGACGGCGGCATCGGTCGCTGCGGCGAGCGCTGCCAAGGAAAATGCCGGGCGCCCTGCTGCGTCGGTGGTTGCTGCAACGAAGCCGGTGGAGGGCAATATGTTCCCGACAGCGGCGTCGGTGGCGGCTGCTGCTACTACTACTGAGGCTGCGCCGGCAAACGTCGAACCAGTTGCGTTCCCGACGGCGGCATCGGTGGCGGCAGAGCGTGCCGAACCGGCCATGTTCCCGACGGCGGCATCGATGGCGGCGGAACGTGCCGAGGCTGATCCGGTTGTGGTCGAGGCTGCGCCTGCTCCTGCTCCTGCTTCTGCTCCTGCTGAACCAGCGCCTGCACCTGCTCCTGCTGAACCAGTGCCCGCACCGGTGGTTGAGGTTGCACCTGCACCGGTTGCCGAGCCAGTGGCCGCCGTGGCGGTCGAGCCAGCGCCTGTCGCTGCGCCGGAAGTGACCATGGCGCCGGCTGCACCGGTGGTGGCACCGCCTGCACCGAAGCTGGACGACATGCTGGCCGAAGCCGGCCTGCAACTGGCCGCAACGGATCCTGAAAAACTGCGCGCCGCCCAGGCCGCTGCAGCTCAGGCAGCCGCGCCAGTACGCGTCGGCCGGGCCCGCAAGCCGGTCGCCGTGCCGGTCGAGGAACCGCTGGTGCAGGTGGATACCAGCCGCCAGTAATTAGTACCAGTGCAGTCAGAAACGTCGTTCCCGCGCAGGCGGGAACCCAAGTGTTGCCAGCGTTGTCACAATGCTGGCTAACTTAGGTTCCCGCCTCCGCGGGAACGACGTTTTGAGGATAGCTGGAACTCACGCACTAGCGACTTTCACACACACCCTCGCCCGGCAGCATTCCCGGGCGCATGCTATCGTATTGAAATGGCTGAAAAAATCATCCTGATCAATGACCTGCGCTCATCCAAGCTGCAGGTTCCGGCCGTGCCCGAAGCACCCACTGGCTTGCTGAGCGACGCGCTCGGCCGGCCTCTGCACGACTTGCGCATTTCCGTCACCGACCGCTGCAATTTCCGCTGTGTGTATTGCATGCCGAAGGAAGTGTTCGACAAGGATTACCAATACCTGCCGCATGGCGACCTGTTGTCGTTCGAGGAAATCACGCGCGTGGCGCGCCTGTTCGTGGCGCACGGCGTCGAAAAGCTGCGCCTCACCGGCGGTGAACCATTGCTGCGCAAGAACCTCGAGCGCCTGGTCGGCATGCTGCGCGCATTGCCCACACCCAGCGGCCGCCCGCTCGACCTGACCCTGACCACCAACGGTTCGATCCTGGCGCGCAAGGCGCAAGCCCTGAAAGACGCGGGCCTGGACCGCGTCACGGTGTCGCTCGACGCGCTCGACGACGGCGTATTTCGCAGCATGAATGACGTCGACTTCTCGGTGGCCGACGTCCTGCACGGCATCGACACCGCGCATGCGGTGGGCCTGGGGCCAGTCAAAGTCAATATGGTCGTCAAGGGCGGCACCAACGTCGACCAGATCCTGCCGATGGCGCGCCACTTCAAGGGCTCGCCCACTATTTTGCGCTTCATCGAATTCATGGATGTCGGCGCCTCGAACGGCTGGGACATGGTTGATGTCGTGCCGTCCGGCGACGTCGTGCGCCGCATCTCGGCCGAGCTGCCTTTGGCGCCGGTCGCCGCCAACTATAGTGGCGAGACGGCATCGCGCTGGCGCTATCTGGATGGCGACGGTGAGATCGGCGTCATTTCCAGCGTCACCCAAGCCTTCTGCGGCGACTGCAGCCGCCTGCGGCTGTCAACCGAAGGCAAGCTGTATACATGCCTGTTCGCCACGCGCGGCCACGACTTGCGCGCGCTCCTGCGCGCCGGGCACGACGACCTGGCACTGAGCGGCGCCATCGCGCAATTGTGGCGCGGTCGGGCCGACCGGTATTCGGAAACCCGCACGGCCGAGACCGGCACCGGCCAGCGCGACGGGCCGCGCCGGGTCGAGATGTCCTATATTGGTGGCTGACATTCAGTGGCGAATCAACAGATGGAAACAGGCTTGATCAGCGGATTGGTTCTGGCGGGCGGTCGCGGCTCGCGCATGGGGAACGTGGACAAGGGCTTGCAGCCGTTCCGTGCGAGCACGATGGTGGAGCACGTGCTGGCGCGCTTGCGGCCGCAGGTCGGGCCGCTGGCGATCAGCGCCAACCGCAATCTGGACAAGTACCGCGCGCTTGAGACGATGGTCTTGCCGGATGAGCTGACGGACTTCCCCGGCCCGCTGGCTGGATTGGAAGCGGGCTTGCGCCACTGCGCCTCGCCGTATCTGCTGACCGTGCCGTGCGATTCGCCATTCCTGCCGCCCGATCTGGCGGCGCGCCTGTTTGGTGCGCTGCAAAAGCACGATGCCGACGTGGCCTACGCCGCGACGCAGGAAGTCGGTCAGCCGGTCCAGCCACATCCGGTGTTCTGCCTGGTGCGCGCTGATCGATTACCAACATTGTCGCGCTACCTGGCCGATGGCGGCCGCCGCGTCGAAGGCTGGATCCGCGACCAAAAAGCGGTCGAGGTCCTGTTCGACGATGCCGACGCGTTCCGCAACATCAACACGCTGGACGAATTGCGCGACCTCGAGCAACCGGCCTTCCCCGCCAGCCTGGCTCAGGTGGCCAGTTGCATCAACGGCTACGATCCGGATGCGCTGCGGGTGCGCGATGCGCAGCAGATCATCCGCAACTTCGTCAAGCCGGTGCGCGCCGTCGAAATGGTGGCGCTGCGCGCGAGCCTGGGCCGCGTGCTGGCGCGCGACCTGGTTTCGCCAATCAACGTGCCGGCGCACGACAATTCGGCGATGGACGGCTACGCGCTGCGCGGCGCCGACCTGCCGCAGGATGGCGTGGCGTCGTTCAAGGTGGTCGATATCGTGTATGCCGGCAAGCCGTCGGCCATCGTGCCCGGTCCAGGCGAATGCGTGCGCATCATGACGGGCGGCGTGATGCCGGCCGGCTGCGACAGCGTGCTGCCGCAAGAATTCGCCGACAGCGGCGACGACGTCGCCATGACCGTGCGCGCCGGCGCGATCCGTCCCGGCGACAACCGCCGCCTGGCGGGCGAAGACCTGCAAATCGGCAGCCCGGCGCTGAAAGCAGGCCGCATCATCCGGCCGGCCGACCTGGGCTTGTGCGCATCGCTCGGCTTTGCCGAAATTCCGGTGCAGCGCCGCCTGCGTGTGGCATTCTTCTCGACCGGCGACGAGTTGCGCTCGATCGGCGAACCGCTGGGCGAGGGCTGCGTCTACGACAGCAACCGCTACACGATCTACGGCATGCTCACGCGCCTGGGCTGCGAAATCATCGACATGGGCGTCGTGCGCGACAGCCCGCAAGCGCTGGAAGAAGCGCTGCGCACCGCCTGCGAGAATGCCGACGCGATCATCACGTCGGGCGGCGTCTCGGTCGGCGCGGCCGACTACACCAAGCAAGTCATGGCGCAACTGGGCGACGTGACGTTCTGGAAAGTGGGCATGCGCCCGGGCCGGCCGCTGGCGTTCGGCCGGGTAGCATCGAACGGCCGCAGCGCGTTCCTGTTCGGCCTGCCGGGCAATCCGGTGGCGGTGATGGTGTCGTTCTACTTCTTCGCGCGCAGTGCCCTGCTGCAGATGATGGGCGCCGACGCGCCGCTGCCGCTGCTGCAGGCGCGCTCGAGCGAAGCGATCCGCAAGAAGCCGGGCCGCACCGAATACCAGCGCGGCATCGTCGCATGCGCCGCCGACGGCGCCCCCGAAGTGCGCCTCACCGGCGCCCAGGGCTCAGGCATCCTGCGCTCGATGTCGGAGGCGAACTGCATGGTCGTGTTGCACGATGAACAGGGCAATGTGGCCGCTGGCGAGATGGTGGATATCCTGCCATTCGAAGGCCTGTTCTAACCCGGCCCGAACGCGTTCCCCAACCGCCAGCAGATACCCCAGATATTGCCCACCGGCTCTTGCAATCCAATTAGGGTCAGAGTCGAATTGTTTGACAACTTTTTCAATTCTTCCGTCTGGGAATTGCCGAGACCGCTATCGGCAGGAGAAATTGCTCAATAATTCGACTCTGACCCTAATTGGAAACGGTCATTTTGGGAGCAATTGCTCAATAATTCGACTCTGACCCTATTTGTGGAGGGTGGACGATAAGGGCGTTGTCAGTCGTCGCGTTCCAGCCTCTCGGCGCCCAGAAGCAATTGCGCCGCTTCGCTCGGTAGCGCTTCCACCGACTTGAGCTTGCGCGCCATCTGGCGGCTGCGGACTTCGGCGTTTTCGATGTTTTTCGCGGCCCGTTCCAGCGTCGTTTTCGTCGCGGCCAGCACGTCGCCGAACTTGGTGAATTCGGTTTTTACCGCGCCCAGCACCTGCCACACTTCGGATGACCGCTTTTCCAGCGCCAGGGTCCGGAATCCCATCTGCAAGCTATTGAGCAGAGCACTCAGCGTCGATGGGCCCGCAATCGTCACGCGCAGCGTGCGTTGCAAATCGTCGGCCAGGCCCGGGCGGCGCATCACTTCGGCGTACAGGCCTTCAGTGGGCAGGAACAGGATCGCGAAATCCGTCGTCTGCGGCGGCGAAACGTATTTGTCGCAGATCGTTTGCGCCTCGCGCCGTACTGCCCGTTCCAGCTCGGCGCCGGCGCGGATGACGCCTTCGGCATCGGCGATATCGGCCGCGGCCTGCAGGCGCTCGTACTGCTCTTTCGGGAATTTCGCATCGATCGGCAGCCATAACGGCGCGCCGCCATCGACCACGCCCGGCAGCTTGATCGCGAACTCGACCCGCGCATTCGATCCCGCCACCGTCTCGACGTTCTTCGCATACTGCTCGACGGTCAGCACCTGCTCGAGCAGCATCTCGAGCTGCACCTCGCCCCACGTGCCGCGTGTTTTTACATTGGTCAGCACGCGCTTGAGGTCACCCACGCCGATCGCCAGCTGCTGCATCTCGCCCAGGCCCTGATGAACTTTCTCCAGCCGCTCGGACACCTGGCGGAACGATTCGGTCAGGCGCGTCTCCAGCGTGGCGTGCAGCTTTTCGTCCACCGTCTGGCGCATCTCTTCCAGGCGCTTGCCGTTATCGAGCTGCAGGTCGCGGATCTTCGACTCCAGGGTATTGCGCACTTCCAGCATGCGCTGCGCATTCGATTCGGTGAGACTGCCCAGCGTTTGCTGCAGCGTGTCGGCAAAGCGCTTCAGCGCGCGCGCCTGCTCCTCGCGGCCGCTACTCGACTGCAGCTGCATCTGCTGGCGCATGCTGTCGAATTGCTGGCTTGATGCGCTCTGGTTCTGCGCCATCGACTGCGCCAGGTGGCCGGCCAGTTCCTGGCGCGTCGCCTGCGCGCTGGCTTGCAGTTCCTGGCGCAGCTCGCGCTCGAGCCGCTCGAGATGCAAGCCATCGCCGCTGCCGCTGCTGCGCAGCCATAGCAAGACCAGCACCAGCAACACGGCGATGAGCGCAAGGCCCGCCAGGATCAGGAGTTCTACAGTCGTCATCGATTCAATCGGGCTTGTTGCGCATCCAGTCGGCCGTCTGGAAAAAAGAGGTCATCAAGCGCACCCGCAGCGCCTCGTCATAGCCCAGGTCTTCCATCGCCCAGGCCATCGCACGCAGCCACTGGTCGCGCTCCTTCGTGCCGATCGCGTACGGCAGGTGCCGCGCGCGCAGGCGCGGATGGCCATAGCGCTCGATGTACAGGTCCGGGCCGCCCATCCACCCTGACAGGAACATGAACAGCTTCTCGCGCGAGCTGTCGTTGGGCACCGGGTGCATGCCATGGATGCCGGCGAAATCCGGCTCGAGCTGCATCAGGTCATAGAAGCGGTCGACCAGCGCGCGCAGGCGCTCGGCGCCGCCCATGATCTCGTACAGCGTCTGCGCTTCGGCTTGAACATCTTGCATGCTCATGCTTCCCTCAAGGTCTGCAGCGGTGGCTGGCGCAGCACGCCGCGCAGGCCGAACCAGCCGCCGACGATCGCACACAGCACGCCCACCACCAGGCCGGCCAGCCACACGCCAGGCGCGAACGCCCACGGGAACTTGAACTGGTACGTCGCCAGCGCCCAGCCCAGCGCGGCGGCGCCCGAGGCGGCCAGCAGGCCAGACAGACCACCCACCAGCACGAACTCGATCCGCTGCGCCCGCGCCAGTTGCTGGCGCGTGGCGCCCAGCGCCCGCAGCAGGCCCGCTTCGCGCGTGCGCTCGGACTGTGACCCCATCAGCGCCGCATACAGCACCAGCACGCCCGAGGCAAGCGTGAACAGGAACAGGAACTCGACGGCCACCACCACTTGGTCCAGCACGTCCTGCAGCTGGCGGATGATGCCCGAGACGTCGACCACCGTCAGGTTCGGATACGCCCTGGTCAGTGCATTGCCCAAGTTCGCGCCTTCGGGCGGCACGTGGAACGCCGTCATGTAGGTGGTAGGCGCGTTGGCCATCGCCGCCGGGTTGATGATGACGAAGAAGTTGGCGCGCATCGAGCCCCATTCGAGCTTGCGCACGCTGGTGATCTTCGCGTCGACCATCAGGCCGGCCATGTCGAAGCGCAGGCTGTCGCCGAGCTTCAGGCCCAGGCGGTCCATGATGCTCTTTTCAACCGAGGCTTCGGCCAGGCCAGGTGCATCCTTGAACCAGACGCCGTCGACCACTTCGTTCGCCTCGGGCAGCACGTTCGTCGTCGACAGGTTGAATTCGCGGTTGGCCAGGCGGCGCGCTTCGCCGTCGGCGAAGGTGTCGCGCGTGATGGCCGCGCCGTTGATCGCCGTGAGGCGTCCGCGGATCATCGGGAACAGCACCGGCTCCTGCACGCCAGCAGCCACCAGCTGGCCTTCGACGCCTTTCGTTTGCTCGGGCAGGATGTTGATCACGAAGCGGTTCGGGGCATCGGCCGGCGTGGCCGACTGCCAGGCCGACATCAGGTCGCCCCGCACGACGGTCAACAGCAGCAGCGCCATCAGGCCCAGCGACAGCGACACCACCTGCACCACCGTGGCGCCGGGCCGGCGCTGCAGCGACGTGACGGCAAAGCGCCAGGCCTGGTGCGGGAACAGGTTGCGCATGCGGCGCAGCAGTTTCAGGCCAAGCCACGCCACCAGCGCGAACAGCGCAAAGCCGCCCAGGAAGCCACCGGCGGTGATCAAGGCCAGCGTCAGGTCGCCCGCCTGCCACAGCAGCAGCAGGAAGAACGCGCCCACGCCCAGGCCGTACGTTGCCAGCGCGGCCGGTTGCGGCGCGCCGGCTTCGCGCCGGATCACGCGGTTGTGCGGCACATTACGCAGTTGCAGGATCGGCGGCAGCGCAAAGCCGACCAGCAGCAGCAAGCCGGTGGCCACGCCCTGCAGCGCCGGCAGGATCGACACCGGCGGCAGCTCGGTACGGATCAGTGACGCGATCAGTTCGAGCAGCACGAAGTGCGCGCCAAAGCCCACCAGCACGCCGATCACGCTGCCCAGCAAACCGATGAGGGCAAATTCAGTCACATACATGACGGTGACCTGGTTCTGCGTCAGGCCCAGGCAGCGCAGCATCGCGCAGGCATCCAGGTGGCGGCCCATGAAGCGGCGCGCCGCCATCGCCACGGCCACCGCCGCCAGCATCGCCGACAGCAAGCCCACGAGCGACAGGAACAAGCCCGCGCGATCGAGCGTAGCGCGCATCTCGGGGCGGCCGCTCTCCAGCGTCTCGATGCGCACGCCCTTGACGTTGCCGTCGCGGATCTGCGCGCGCAACCAGGTTTCATAGGCCTTGATGACAGTCAGGTCATTGCGGTTGGTCGAGGCGATCTGCAGGCGGAAGTCCACGCGCGCGAAGTCGTCGATCAGGCCCGTCGCCTTCAGGTCGG
>Ga0265797_10006959_pt1 | contig 15704 bp, 20 predicted proteins | sample P2T30metagenome_FD_192433 | JGI IMG/M metagenome (GOLD analysis project Ga0265797, IMG submission 192433) | Plant litter microbial communities from East Loma Ridge, Irvine, California - P2 T30 | ecosystem: Environmental > Terrestrial > Plant litter > Unclassified | place: USA: California... | reverse complement strand
TGTTTCCTCTGTTGTTGCCGAGCCATACGTCGTAGCCCTGCTCTACCAAAACAAATGGCAAGCAGCGCTCTCGGTCTGTCAAACACACCCATACCTCACTATTCATCATCAAGCCGTGATGTAGATATACGATCTTCTTCTCCACGCTGCCAGGCCCAGCATTGACGCGCTGCTCTTCCTCACCTCTGCGCCAGCCCAGTCTGTGAACACCCAACAGATACCCATCCCCAGTCTGTACGATGTGCTCTTCTGCGTAGTATCCATATAACTCGCACAGCTCGACGAAGTCGCTCGCCTGGGCTATCGGACTTGACACCGACTTTCTCTTGTTACGGTTCCGTCTTGAGTTTGGCGAGGAGAGACTGTTGAATGCATTCCTGGATATGCGGTATAGAAGTCTGACGATAGGACCAGGCAGTAGCAGTGTCACCGTCCTAGCTATGACTTCGAATATGAGTAGGCCGAAGGATGCGACCAGTGCTAGGTATTCCGAGAAGAAGAGTCGGCCAATGAAGGGGACTCGAGGCATTTTGGCGTGCGCTCAGGGTGGTGATGGTTAGATTGGATCTAACGACGATGCATTGAAATTGCAATAGGGCGACGGCGCAGAATGTCTCAGTGGTACTGCGAAGAAGGGTGTCAAGGGCAGGGAGAGTAGACGCACGCATTGAGCATGGCTGGGAACAAGCAAGATGCCTGCCCGCATTCTACCCCAACACGTGCACTCCACTGCTCGTCATTGTCATGTGAAAGTCCGAGTGCTCGCACGGCTCCTTGATCGGCCCGCTTGTCTGGGCTGGAGAGCGCCGATTCCAGAATTGTATGGCCAATCTGCTATTGACCATTTGAATACTGGAAGTAGAGACAACAAACCACCTGCGCACCACCGGACGATACTACTATTGAGAGCTATACCGATCAACGAAAATAATAGCTGGAGGAAGAAACAACAAGAACACTTGCCATCATACACACATACCCGGCGCAAAATGCCTGCTTCATGCACAGATATCCGTTCGTTGTCTTCCTTTCTATGCATATCATGCCCACTCACCTAACGTTATCACAGGTGCCGCGCTGGCCACATGTCTCCAGCAGTCTGACTGCGTGATGATCCACCGGAATACCCCCGCCGCCTGCTTGCGCCCGCCACTCAAGGACACCCTTCCCACACAATGTCTGCAGCTCATCCGCGGCTACGGAGAATGCAAGAGAGGACAAGTCGATATGCGCAAGCGCTTCAGAGGCAACAAGCCTATTTCGACGAGCAAAGAGCTGGAAGGCGGTGGAGAACAGGAGGTGGGCATGTTGTATGCCGGAAAGAGTGGTTATGAGGGTGTTGGCCCGAAGGGTTCAGACGGCAAGGACGACGCGCAGCTGGATGGTGGCTATGAGAAGTGGATAAGGAATGATGGTGTTGAGGATATCAGGAAGAAGTGAAAAAGTGCAGGCACGCGGCGTTATTCGATTTCCATAATAAGCGGCATTGGGTGGCGTTTGGGTAGCTCATCGTAGCTCAAGAGAGTGTACAATACTGTAAGATTATCAGGACATTCTTCGCAAATCATGACACGAGCGGGGAGCATTACAGATGATAGCCCCAGTCTACGGCGCACTAAGTGACATGAACCCCAAAAGATCTTGGGACGGATGAAGCTCTCACTGGGAATATGTTCACGATTGGGTCATGGCAGATGGTATTAGTGAAGTCACAGAGGTGGCAATTTCCAACGGTCCGAATGTTATGGATTACGGGTTGAAGATCATTTTGACAGTTTTATGTACACCATTTCCTCGACATGCACTACCATCAAAATCAACCCTAAAACGAACTCATCCCTCGAGTTTAGCCATCTCAGGTACTTCGGACCACTTCTGGCCCTCTGCCCTCTTCAACTCAATCACATCCTCGATGTTGTGTTTCCCAAGTCCAGTGGTACTATCGTGAATGTGCGGGCAAGACTCTCCAAGCTCCGGAGGGTATTCCACGCGTCCATCGATCTTCTCACGTCGTAGCTTCAAGACCCAGATGCTCTTGTGAGTTTGGAAGAACAAGCCAGCAGTGATAGGGATTTGGCTGGCTGTTGATAAGTGGATGAAGCCATCGTGTGCGTCCAAGTCCGTTGCCGGCAGAGTCTCAGGGAGTGGCGAGGGTGGAGCCTGGTCGAGGATCTTGTACCAGAAGGTGGGTGCTGAGGAAGCCATTGTTTGTGATTGATTTTTCTGGATGTATCAGGGTATGTTGATGGTATCGCAGGTGACTCGATTCGCAGCGGCAACGATTTCCTGATCGACGAACTTGGAACTTTCTCGGCATCCAAAGCCGACTTCGACACCGCTACGGTACTATTCTGCATGTCCTTCTTACACTCTAAGACCATCGCCATTCATTCTTTCAAAAGCGACACGAGACATGAGACTCTCGATACTGAACGACGTCTAGTAGATTTTACCTCCACCAATATATGCTTTGTGGATGCCGACTGTGAGGCTTATGCCTCTTTTCGATCACTTTAACTTTACAAAATGTTGCAGCGGGAAGATCAACATGGTTTGAGATTGAGGTGACATCGGCGGCTTACTCTTAGGACCAATCCCCAAGCGTCCTTCCCAAGCTTTCTCAAGCAGCGGCTAATTAGCTTGAAGACTTTGGCAATACTCTCCGCTCGCTACTAGACGATTTCCACAAAGATCGTTCTCCTCACTTCGGATGCATCAAAGTGGACCACGCGTTGCCTCGTGGCGCACTAGAACATGGCTCCTAAGAACATGTGCGCCTCGACGGTACGACTAGTTCGATCAGGTAGGAGGTATCTCACCGTAACACGCGTCTCCACGACCAAGGGGACGAAAGGTACATCTCAGAAGGCCACCCTACACCCCGCACGCCCCCCACCAACCTTATCCCCATGCCACACCTTAGTGAAACCACACATGCCTCGTCTCTAGGTCGGTGGCGTTTTGCGGGAGACTGAGAATGGCACTCCGGCGGCTCTGAGCTATCGTCACCGGCATCGCAACAACCGTAGATGCGAGACTTTGGCAGCTGTCGTCTTCGTCATTCGAAGGTTTACTCGATCGAGATATCCGGCTCTTGTGACTTTCAATTTCCTCGTCGTCTCTCATAAGATCTTTTGCCTTTGCACTGACAGCCCGATTACATCTCGTTGGCAATACTATACAGTGAGCATATCGCTGTTGATCACACGAGCTATCTTTCAAAAAGGTGTCTTGTATTTCCCCTACGACTCCGCCGCGGTTGGCTCCAATTCAAGATGAAGAAGTTCTACGGTCTCACGGGCACAAAGCTCAATATCGCCATCGCAATCATCGCTGGTATTGACTTTGCATTGTTTGGTTACGACCAGGTGAGCTCGGCCAGTACAAGTCTTGTCTCTGGACACTGCTAATAGGCTCAGGGTGTATTGGGTGGCCTCTTAACGCTCTCGTCTTTCCTGAGGTACTTTCCAGAAATCAATGTCAAAAATCCTCCAACAGGCACGACGTCCTCGCAAGCGTCCAATTACCAAGGCATTACTGTCGGCGGGTATACGTTGGGGTGTTTCTTTGGAGCTGTTGCGACGATATGGCTTGGTGAGTCTCGAAAAATCCATGGAGAGCAGCAGTTTGCTAATGGAGAGAAGGCAACATGTTAGGTCGTAAGAAGACCATTTTCGTTGGGTCAATTATCATGGTAATTGGCGCGGCCATCCAGTGTTCTTCGTTCAGTCTCGGCCAGCTTATCGCATCTCGTTTCATCACTGGATTCGGCAATGGTATGACATTTTCCCTCCAAGACCGAAGACATCCATATGCTAAAAGGGTCAAGGAATGAACACTTCGACAGTACCGACATGGCAATCTGAGACGTCGAAATCGCATCGCCGTGGCCAAATGGTGATGATCGAAGGAACCCTCATTGTGTTTGGCGTCATGATCTCGTACTGGATCGATCTTGGATTCTCCTTCCTGGAACCCTCAACTATTACCTGGCGATTCCCAATCGCGTTCCAGATCGTCCTTGCGCTCATCATCGTCATATTCATTCCGGGACTGCCAGAATCGCCACGCTGGTAAGTAGGCATTGTGTCATGCATACGTTGTCTTTGGGAGTGATGTCTGCCAGCGACATCATATTCATTCTTCGAGTTATTGGCTGTACTTGCTCAGACGACCAAAGAGCTCAGCTAACATAACGCTTCAAGGTTGATTCTCAAGGGGCGCGAACAAGAAGCGCTGGAGGTGCTTTGCGCTCTGTCAGACCTCCCCGAAGATGACCCATCGGTTCAAAGCGAGTTCAATGCCGTCAAGGACACTGTTTTCGAGATGGCACAAGGTCGTTTCCAAGACTGCTTCGCCATGAACAAGAACAGAAATTTGCACCGAACGATCCTCGCTTATGTGAACCAGATGTTCCAGCAGATCAGTGGTACGTAATCACCAGATTATGGTTGCATGGACTTTTGGCTAACAATGAATGCTTCAGGTATCAATATCATCACTGTACGTCACGATCAGCCAGGTTTTGGACGTTTAAATAACTCGCTAACTTCTGTTGTCACAGTACTACGCTGCCACTATCTTTGAGAACAGCATCGGTCTGTCCGGCTTCCTCAGCCGTCTTCTTGCTGCGCTCAACGGTACCGAATACTTCTTCGCTTCTTTCATTGCGATCTTTACCATCGAGAAGTTCGGACGAAGAAAGCTCATGTTGTTTGGCGCGGCTGGCCAAGCTGTAAGACTCCGATTCATCGCTTCAATTTGGCGCGGTTGGCACTAATCTTGGGACAGATTTCAATGGCGGTCCTTGCCGGTGCCACTTCACATACCAGTACTACCACAGGCATCGTGGCTGCAGTCTTCCTCTTCGTCTTCAACAGCTTCTTCGCGGTAGGCTGGTTGGGTATGACGTGGCTATACCCAGGTAAGCAGCATCTACGATAATATCTTTTAGAGCACGCTGACCATCTGTAGCGGAGATCACGCCTCTGAGCATCCGAGCCCCGGCCAACGCCATTTCCACGACGGGTAATTGGTAAGCTTTCCCGCTCACTAACAGTATCTTTTGCGGATCACATGCTGACCATCCTTCAGGATCTGGAATTTCATGGTCGTGATGGTAACGTAAGCATAAAGCAAGCTCGTTCGGGCAAAAGCATGACGCTGACAACATCATTGTAGCCCGGTTGCATTTGACAGTATTGGCTACAAGGTAACCATCGCTCTATCTCGACCCTTTTGATAAGGCTAACAAACGACGTCTCAGACTTACATCGTCTTCGCTGTCATCAACGCCTTCATGGTGCCATGTGTTTACTTCTTCTACGTACGGAACACCCTGCTGCACGCTCTACATGTATCAAAGCTGACTTGCAAATCTAGCCCGAGACCGCTGGCCGATCCCTCGAGGAAATGGACGAGATCTTCCATCAAGTACATGGCTTCAAGGGCATCTTCACGGTCGTCAAAGTCGCACGTGAAATGCCGAGACGCTACGGCAAGAAGGGCGAGCTGCTCATCAGTTACGATGAGACCGCAGAAGCTAGACGTGTTTCTGAGCGGAGACGTAGCTCTGTCGCAGCGCAGGATATCGACGGGAAGAAGTACAACTCTGGTGGTTCTTCTGGCGAGAAGGTTGAGGATGTGGAGGCGGGTGGTATCATTAGGTAGAAGTTGTGATCGAGTAACGATCATAGTATGCGCTCGGTTGCATGCTTGCTGTAACGAATTACCATGCTTGGGCGTACAATGTGTAGCTCAGTCACAACGATGATATTTATGTGTGCCAATTGTACTGCCCACAAAAAGGTGACCAGCAGACAGATCACAGGAAATGATGTGGTGGCTGTTCATTTTTGTGAAATGTCAACATCAGCAAAAACACACTACCATTTCCGATATTCCACAATGCTACACTAACTTTGACATCCCATACGCACAGTTATGATCCAAAGCTACCAATTTTGTACTAATAATCACCAAGAACCGAGATACTTCGATTTCTTACGAAAAGAGAACTGTTTGTGATTACCCCAACACGAACCCTTACATGACTTCGTGTTGTCTCACTTCAATCTGACGCGAGGCTCGACAACACAACGAGCATCACAACAATCAAATCCTACTGTCACGAGTGTATCACACACATTAACCACAGCACTGAATCAAACCAAAGTGGTGGGCCCCGAAACACGAGCTCGAGATAGATCACAAGTCTACAAACCCTCCTTATCCCAAACGCAGGAAGAACTCCCCGGACGCGACATGTCACATACTCAACATTGAGAGCTATGTGATCCATTATCGAGCCCTGGTTGTATCAAAAGCCAATGAAGACCTGTATTCCAGCTCGTCCGGGAATTGCAGTTAACAACATGCAAGCCACAACGTGCAACCCTGTCTACGGTACCAGACAAAGGTGCATCCCAACGATCTCCAAAGCGGACCCGAACCTGGAGGCATCACAATCGTGAGACTTCACATCCTCTGTGCCAGATAAAATAGGCAAGCTACAAACCAAACAACATCCTATGCGGAACGTTCCCCGACATCTCCAGCATCCAACGGCACGACAGCGGACCAGCCGTCAACACCATGCAAAAAAACAAAACGAGGCGGCACAACGCTTGGAGAAAACCGGGTCCCAGACTTGCAGGCGCATCGGCAAAGCCGCAAAGCGGTAAACATTGATCAACGTTGCTGCTTGCTTTCGCTACAGCACTCGCTGCAGTAGTGCCTGAGTGTGCGTAGGGACTACTGCGGCATTTGATCCTTCGCGGCCGGAGGTGTAAAAGCCGCTCGCCAGGAAGCAGGTAGGGCGTCAAGGGCGCTCTTCGGCATTCAGCATTACGAATCTGCGATGATGATTGGGGGCTTGGGAGTTCTGGTATCCCTGTTTGCTGCCTCGCTGCCATCCCAGATGGGCAAAGCTATGCCTGCCCGATTCACGCTGCCTACCTCGTGACCATGGCGACATCTTTTCTCCGTCAATCCCGATCGTGGGTGTCGGTCAGATCAATATGCTGAACGTATCAGATCAGCTTTGCGGCGATGAACGCGTGCGCCATCTAGACGTCATGATTCATGCTTTGATCGGGCTGCTGTGGGATTTTCTGTACTGATGTCGAAGCTCTTGTGCGCGCCGCCCTACCTCCTAGCACGGCCATCAGCACGCATATCGGTCGGAAAAGGCGCAAGCCAGCGAGCTCCGGGCTGAGGCCGAAATACAGCAGTTTGCTGATGCTGATCTTGCTGCCCATTGTGAGCCCAAAGGTCTAGACACTAAACGAGAGCGAGCAGACAGCACGTCAACCGACTTCTGGCACCTACAGACTCGTAGGGATGTAGCGCCACAAGTGCCACGGCCACAAACCACATGTGGCAATACCACAATCCACTGTGGATAAGCGTATGCCACCGTGGCATTATATGACGCTATCCTACTTGGGACGGAATCTTAGCCTGATTGAGGTGTTTTGGGCTCAATCAACTCCCTCCGGAACCCCTTCTAGTCACGTGCTATGTGGTAATCCACTGTGGCCTACTGTGGATAAGCATTGTGCCACTGTGGATCGACATCCCTACTACAGAGAGGCCTGGTAGGAGATTAAGAGCGCCGGTACTTGAAATCGTAGGACAAGGTTTGGGGATGCGTAGACAGGGAGGCTGGCAGGCTACATGGGTGGAGGACACGGGGTCCCGGGTCGGCACTCAGCTGACATACTTTTCATAATCCTCGAGGTTCTCCGCGCAAGATGCTGGTCTAGGTGATGATGGGATCTGGCTTAGCTAACAAACCCCCAGCAGAGCAAGGTTCGCCGTTATCGGGGATTGTTGCTGTTGGAAAGTTGGGCTTTCGTGTTTCAAAAGCTAACGGTCATGAATTCAAAGGGACGGACCCCCTCCTCGTATGGCTGGGAAGAACCTTGTCCACCGCCACGAGCGAGCAAGGAAAGCTCATCTGTCCACGTGCCGCAGCCGTCACAAGTCGACATGTACCTGATGCACTCACCGGCCGCGTGAGAGCGGGAAGACAAGTCCCGGAGCACCGAATACAATACACAAAGGGTGGCGTACTTGGGCGAAACGATCTGGGTGTGATGCTTGTTTAGCGGAATGAATTCAGGATCGGGGGCTAAAGCTTGAGAGCGCCTCTGTAAACGTCGCGAGATTGGGCGGCTGAAATAATATAATGGCGGCGAGCATTGGTCGTAAGCAACCGGAAACCAAAAACATCTTGACTCGGTCTCCCAATACGCGTCTGCTCATGTCGGTGCACTCCGCAGGCAGACGACACTTCTCGTCCATCTGCATAACCACGATTAATCATCCTTCGGAGGTATGTTCATTCGTGGCCTGTGATGCATGCTGCGGTACATTCCGTGGGAAGCGGATGAGACCTCCCCGAACAGACTAGCCTTGAAAGTATGAACTCGATTGACTATGGAGTGACGTGGAGTGACCTTCCTGCGAGAAGTTTCCGGTATCCGGAAACCCACTAAACTGTCACTGTTATATTATGCTTTTCGCAGTGTGCAGTAGCGAGTGCGTTATAGAGATCTAGACGCGCTCTTGGTGTAAATACAATATGCGTCTCGGACCGTAGAATGAGCAAGCGACCGGTGACAGGTTTTGACATGACTTGAGAGCATCGACATTGGTATTGCGACACGAGTCAGACGAATCTCTGCTGATTCGCATAGTGTGTGTCAACGGGCTCGATTGTTTTGTTGCGTCTTCACATGAGACCGGCAGTAAATTGTTCTACGTTGTAACAGTTTGAACGGCCTTTTGCGGACACGGCGGGAGAGCGGGAAGGCGGGAAGCATGTCTCGACTTCACCTCCTGGCCAATGAACATCACTCGAAGGCTGCTTGTCGCTGTAGGCAGTCTACTGCGTTTCCCATGACCGCACAGACAGGGAAAACACCGTAAGCGAACGCCACTAAAGCGCGCCCTGCAGCACCGTTTACCATGGATCATGCCAGTCATCGCGCAGGCAAAGGCCACTAAAGCAGTCTCGCAATGCAGCTTGTTCAAAGTTGTGGGTGCACATAGGCAGGTCAGCTAACAGAGCAGCAGAAACTGACGGTGAGGCGTGCACGATCCAAAATAGCAGCCCTGCGACGCCGCGCGAGTTTGGTCAGGTTTCCACGAGAAACGGCCGGAGCTGTCAGAGACAAACGGTGTGTAAAAACAGCGTGAAGATTGTGGAGATCGAGTCGAAGACTGCTTCGACGGTTTCCAAAAGCCGGTCCCGGTTTGAAGACTTGGCGGGTCCTAGCGCGGCCGTTTGGCGGATGCAAACGTGGCTGCAGGCAGGGATCGGGGATCTTGGGAGAACGTTGGTACCTCACACACACCGAGGCGAGCTCGGATGTGCTCGTTGGACTGCCGAACACGATGACTGCCGTAACACAGAGATTACTCGAGACGCACAAGAATGGCAGGTGAGCAGGCGTGAGACGTTCGGCGCGTGTTGCGGCTGCCTTGCCGCCGCCTTTTGGTGCGAGTCATCAATCAGATACCCGGGGAGGTGGCAGGAGAGCGAGGGGAAGAGAGACGCGGACGGCAGTTGTGTGAATGTGACGGGTCACGCGGTGACGAACGAGTTGGGCGAGGAGATTGTCACTGCGGGAGAGAGGGTGTCGAAAATTTGAAGGAGTGTGAACTGGCTTCCAGAACAAATCTCACCGTCGCAGAGTGCTGGCGAGCTTCGTCCTCCAATCTGCGGCGCACAGGCTACGGAGCTAGTGTGACGCAGACCGCCGCGTGTCGACTGCTGCCACGGCTCGCGATGGGCAGATGGTTATGATGATTATGACCGAAAGCAGCGATGGATGGGCAGAGCGAGCAGCAGCAGCGTCGCACAGTCAGAGGCATGCTGCTGTCGGCCGCCTTGCATCTGCCAAAATAGCAGCGCTGGCGGCGGCGAGACGCGATTGGCAGCAGCATGGCAGCCAGCAGGCAGAGCAGCCAGCAAGACGGTCTAGCGCGCGTTGCGTGAGAGCGTTGCGGTTGGAGGCGTGGCAAATAGAGTTAAGCCGACAAACGTGCAGTAGCTCGAGGATAGCGGTTTCAGGGCGGATAGCGCTGTTCAGCTGTGATGGACGCTATGTCGATGCTGCTGGCCTGCTCGCGTCGGCGGAGCCCACAGCAGTAGTGGTTAGCTGCGCGACCGGGCCTGCCTGGGTGATTATTGGGGCAATGATGGGGCCTCTGCCTCTGTATCGCGGAGCCTCTTGCGCAGCCTTGACATCTCCCGACTGTATCATCGTCGTGCCTAGCTCCGCACTGCCGACATTCGCAATTCTGCTATAAGGACCGCTGCAAGGTCGCGCGCTGGGGCTGCTGGCGCTGATCCTGTCTAATACGCTGCCCTGCCGTACCCGAGTCGCCGCCGCCTGTTTGCCATATCATCCATACCTTGCCGCACTTAACCAGCGAGACCAGACCAGCACCCTCGTCGAGTCTCATCGCCTACTTCCAGCGCCCAACGACACCCCGGCCAGCACCCCTCCTCGCTGCCCGCCGCCTGCCGCCACGCCCTGGTCGACATCTACCGACGTCCGGCTGTCTGTCTGCCTGTCTGTCATTCGCATCGCATCGCATTGCATCGTGTCGTATCGCATCGCATCGTACAATCTTGCTTGCTCGTCCATCGACACCACCAAGCCCTCAGCCCGCGACTACTGCTGGCTGCTGCCGCCACTGAGCAGCTCCTGGATCTGGCATGGTACGTACGCGACGCCACCGACTGCGTGTCTGTTGTGACAGACGCAAGCCGGCGCGGCGATTTTCCTTTTACCTACAGCATCTCCCCTCCAGACCCCACTGCACTGAGCTGCACCCCTGTCACGTGTCGCGCACGCGTGGGTGGCGATGCATGATGCAGCAGCAGCAGCAAGCAGTATGGCGAGCTCTCCTCGGCACCGCATGAACAGCGCATGTTGCATGTTGCATGTCGCATGTCGGGCGGTCAAGAGAGGCTCAAAGTCTGCCTAGTCTAGACGACGGACGGCCACGCGCAAACAGCGTGCTGCAGCAGGTGGAGGCTAAGGTTTCGATTGTCGCCGCCCGCCTTTCCCCACCGACAACGCTTTTCTCGCTGCTGTTGGCGCACCCCAACTCCAGTCGAGCTGCAGCAGCCTCTCGTGCTACCGGCTGCCAATTTTTGCAGGGATCCGTGGCCTCGCCCGAGACTTCCTACTGCTCTGCCTCGTCGTGTCTCTGTTGTTCCACTCGACAACAATAAACACCCACGCGCGCGACGTTGCACTAACAATCGCCTTGTCTTGTCTGAGCCACCAGCCACTAACCGACCGTTTCTTCAGAACAACCCCAATTCTCACCAGCAGGGTCTCCCTCCGCCCCAACTCCAGCACCCCCGCCAGGCTGGTCTGATCCAACAACACCGTCCCAACTCGCCTCTCCAGCCGCACGGCATTCATCACACCTCCCAGGCGCCCTACCTGTCGCCCCATTCGTCCACTCACAGCTTGGCCCAGCACCATTCGCCTTACGTGGGCTCAGTCCCGAGTCTACCCTCGCAGCATTCGGCCGACCCAAACTATTTCACGGCCCATCCCAGTCCCTACAGTGCCAACAGTGCTGCCGGCTCCTACGCTTCATCAGGTACGTTGCCACCCTTCCCTTGTCCATTGTGCAACACCACTTGTAATTTTCGTTTGTTTGTGTGCAATCATGCATGACGTACGATCGATTGCCGACTGGTCACTGACGTGTTTTGTAGAACCCAACGACAACATGGCTGCCCAAGCAGCAATGAGCCGCCAGCAATATCCGCCCATCTCGAGTTACCAGACTCCCCAGTCAAACTCGCCGGCATCGATCAGTTCGCCACAGCATGACATTCATGGACGACCCATCTATGCCTTCCCGCCTATCTCAGGCCAGCCCCAGCCAATGTACTATGGTAGCCAATACCAGATGCAGCAAACATCACAGTACCCCCAGCATCCTCAGGCGCCTTCTCATCATCAACCCATGACATCTGCACCTGGAATTCTTATGTCGCATCAACAGCACCCACAGCACCCGCAGCACCCGCAGCACCCACAGCATCAACCGCACCAGCAGCCTCAGCATCCTCAGCAGCCAATGCAACAAACGCCCCAATCGGTTCACTCGCAGCCGAGTATGATGGATTCCAAACCGCAATCAATTCAGAGACCCTCATCGGTGATTGCACCGATTCAGGGAACACCACAGACGCCTTCTGGCCCAACCATGGGAAGCATGCCACCCGGGTCTGCTGGCTCTGGTCCAAATTCGAGTGCGGCTCCTGGACCTATTCCTGCAACAACACCGCTAGTTGTGCGTCAGGATAATACAGGTGTGCAGTGGATTGCATTCGAGTACTCCAGAGATCGCGTGAAGATGGAGTACACGATCAGGTGCGACGTCGAGTCTATCAACATTGACGATCTCACCCCTGAGTTCAAGAATGCGAACTGCGTGTACCCACGCGCGTGCTGCGGAAAGAACGAATACAAAGGCAACCGTCTCCACTACGAGAGTGAGTGCAACGCTGTAGGCTGGGCGTTGGCACAGCTCAACCCTAACCTCAGAGAGAAGCGTGGCTTGATTCAGCGTGCTGTTGATAGCTGGAGGAACAGCAATCAAGATCCGCGACTAAGGAGTCGACGAGTACGCCGACAAGCGAAGATTCACACCAGAAAATCGACGATGCCTAGTGCTGCTAGCCATTCACAAGGGCCGCCAGTTCTGCCTCCCCACGGTCTTCCGCCAGGAGCCGGCAGACAAGCACTAATGGGCCCAGGAGGATCACAGATGCATCATCATGGTGCTGGAAGTGAAGCAAGTGACGACGTTAGTGGTATGTTCCATCCGATGTGACGACGATGTACTTTTACCTTGCCCGCACCTTTCCTTTTTACGAGAAACCACATATATGGAAGGAATCAACCCCTGGGAAGCGGGGATGCGACGTGGATCACACAGATCTGAATACAACCAATCCCTGCACCGAAATCACGCGAATACATGCTGTCGATCTTTTTGTTTCTCGCTTATTGCTATTTGGCAATCCCCTGTCGCTTCGCCCCGTCATACCCTTGTCGAATGATCGACCGCTAACCTCTTGTGTTAATATAGGCGGAAATGAATACACAACAGCTCCACCAAGCCAGCAACCACAATCACAACACTCCAGCTCACAAGCCGATCTGTCCTCGCCATCCAATGTTCGTTACACTCAACAATTCTACCCAACCTACCCGAGCCAGCCTACTACAGCCGGAGCACAAATGCCTGCGGTTCCCGATGGAATGGATACGAACATGCCCTCTCATGCTTCGACTCTAGCAACGCCAATCGCAACATCGGTCAAGGAGGAAGACGAAGAGAAGAAGCGCCATCTTTTCGGTGACGTTCCGGAATCCAAGCGTCGAAAGTTCATTCTCGTCGACGACAATCAGCGCGGAACGCGCGTGCGAGTGCGCGTCATGCTTGATCAAGTCAACATGGACGAGATGCCCGATGCTCACCTGCGTACCAACGCAGTTTACCCACGCTCCTATTACCCGAGACAGATGCGCTCTCCTCCAGGATCTCCTAGTGCGCGCGGTCACTGGGATGACGAGGACGACCTGGTTGAAGGCCCTGCAGCGGCGAAGGGCACAACACTCGTCCCAGTGTCACTCATGGATGGCAGTGACGCAAAACTTCCGGTACCAAGAATGACCAAGAGCAGGAGAGGGAAGGAATCAGCGCTGAACGAGTTGGGTTATCGCATGAGCTGGAGTCAGGCGCGTCAGTTTAATGGACGGACGCTGTTCCTGCAACGGTCTCGTGAGTTTTGAATCCGTTCGTCAACATACAGAACAGTTAGCTAACGATTTTGCAGTTGACGCCTACCGCAACAAGATGCGCAGTACGATGGTCGCAGGCGGCCAAGATGTCGCTTCCATCGCACCACACTTTGAGACTCGCACTGGCAAGAGGAAGTGGCTCGAGAGGACCAAGCGCGACAGACGTGGTGAAGATTCACCTTGATCGCGTTCGACATGAAGAATTCTGGATTTGAAAGAGTTCACCATTCACTGACACGGCCAATTGACACGTCCATAATGAGGAACGAAAGCGCAACATACTCCACGAAGTCATGAAGATAACCACTCATCGGCCACGACCCTCGTTCATCTTGCCAGCATCGCGACCGAATACGATCATGGGACCGACGAATATTGGGACCGAAAGTGTTGAATTGCCAACTTTCAGATATAGCGATATGTCAGTAATAGATCACAAGGAAGACGCAAGAAAGCTCATCCATGCAGATGGTGCAAATACGACCAGAGCGTTGGCCAGCGAGATAGAATACGAGCGCATGTGGCATGGCCAGTCATTTTTCGCGAAGGGCAGGTACTCGGTTGCGAGATCCTGCTGAACATGCCAATAGGCAAGCTTGTGGTACAAGCAGTAATAATAACATAGCAAATTCATGGACAAACTACAACGTCACATCTATTCCGTTCGTCACGATATATGGCTAGGTGATGGCGCTCTCGCTCTGCTATGCGCTCGAGTCTTGTGCGATGAGGTCCTGTCGTCTTATCTTTTGGGTGCGCAGAATCGCTTATCTCTCCTGGAGGCATCTTCGTGGCTCCGCATCGTCATGCGAACCATAATCGTCCAGCTGACGTGCAGTTGGCCTAGAACGACGCAATCGGCCCGCAGTAGCATTTCTCGAGAATACGACCCCGAGCAATTGCCGATGAGACACTGAGTCGGCCTCCAAGCTCGCCTAACGACAGAGGCGGTGTCGACGTGAGCTTCAGTTAATCGTATGAACAGAATTGTAACCATCCTGACAAGTCTCCCAGTAGGGACATCGCTGCTCCTACCAGCGAAACGCGCATGAAGAGAGCCGAGAATCAAATCTGAAACTGAGACATGCCGATGTCCTCCGCTGCCCCGCCATCGAGCTCTCCCGTCCCCATCCCCTTCCTTTCTTCTTCCTGCTCCAGGAGAAAAAGGCCCCCGCAAACGTCACTGATCGTTGCTCTAGCTTCAATCTTTCTTCATCCCTAAGAGCTCTCCAACCAAGTTTCTTTGGCACGCGAAAGCACGCAAAAACCAGACAAGCCAATCATCCGGCTGATACCGGCTCCCTGGATACCTAGCATCGAGATCCAAGCTCGTCTTTTTTGCATTCCTCCTCCTTTTCTGCTGTCCGCGTGGGCCGAGAGGGTTTTCCTGTTGTGGTAGCTTTGATAACGTTCCATTGGAGCGGTTGCTCACGTGGGCTACTTGGTTTGTTTTCCCTTTTCCTTGTTGGTTTCCTTTGTAGAGCTTTTTCTGTCATGCCCTATTGCTCCTCCCTTCCTGCCTGCTCTGCTGTTTCTTTGTTGATGTCGCTGTACTCGAGACGCACTTCCTACTTGCTGGAACACGATTGAGAAGACTGCAAGAGCATCTGATCGTACAACACTATCAAACGCTATCGAACACAACAATCTAGCAGCGTTGCCAACATCACCCGTAAGAAAATGTCCGACCTCGAAAGAACTGCCGCGATCCGCACCTTCGACCTCCCAGAGCTCCTCGAACAAATCCTCATCAACCTCTCGCAACGCGAACTCCTCCTAGCCCAACGAGTCTCCCAAGCATTCCACCAAACAATCTCCGCCTCCCCCAAACTCCAACGCGCCCTCTTCTTC
>Ga0265797_10006957_pt1 | contig 15704 bp, 14 predicted proteins | sample P2T30metagenome_FD_192433 | JGI IMG/M metagenome (GOLD analysis project Ga0265797, IMG submission 192433) | Plant litter microbial communities from East Loma Ridge, Irvine, California - P2 T30 | ecosystem: Environmental > Terrestrial > Plant litter > Unclassified | place: USA: California... | reverse complement strand
ACGTCTCGGTCGGCACCTCGATCGTGCGCGACGACGACAGCGTGCGCAAGCACAAGCTGCCGCCCGGCACCTACGTGACCCTGTGCGTGATCGACAAGGGCAGCGGCATGCCGCCCGAGGTGCTGCGGCGCGCGACCGAACCCTTCTTCACCACCAAGGGCCCCGGCACCGGCCTGGGGCTGGCGATGGTGCACGGCTTCGTGCAGCAGTCGCACGGCAAGCTCGAGATCGAGAGCACGCCGGGCAAGGGCACCACGGTCAAGATGATCTTCCCGGTGGCCGACACCGGCGCCCTCGATCCGGCCGTGACACCGCAGCCGGGCCATGACGCGCACGCGCAGGCCGGTGCGACGCCGGCCCCCGGCAAGCCCTGCGTGCTGGTGGTCGAGGACAACGACGACGTGCGCGAACTGGCGGTGAGCGTGCTCGGCCTCGCCGGCTACGCGGTGCTGTCGGCCGCCAGCGGCGAACAGGCGCTCGGCGTGCTGGAAGACGGCGCGCAGGTCGACCTGCTGTTCACGGACGTGATCATGCCGGGCGGGATGAACGGGCTGGAGCTGGTCGAGAAGGCGCGCGCGCTGCGGCCGGGATTGCCGGTGCTGGTCACGACCGGCTACATGGACGACCTGCCGGATCGCGGGCGGGCGGGGGAATTCACGATCCTGGCAAAGCCTTACCGGCACGAAGCCTTGCTGGACGAGGTGAAGGGCGCGTTGAAGGTAGACGCCTAGCGTCCACCTTCAACCATTACTGCGTCTTTTGTTACTGCGTCTTTTACTACGTCTTTTACTGCCTGCTTACTGCTTCGGCAGCCCGCCCAGCAGCGCCGCCAGCTTTTGCTTCGGCTTGGCCTGGCCCGACGGGGCGGCCGGGGCGTCCTGGCGCGCGCTGGACGAGGGTTCGTAGGGCTTGAGGAACCACGGGTCGATCTTCTCGCGGCGCGGCACGTAGCCGCGCGGGGCGCGTTCGCTGCGCTCGCCGCGTTCGGCACCGCGCGGGGCCTCGGCGCTGCGCGGTGCCTCGGAGCTGCGGCGGCGGTCGCCGTAGCGCTCGTTGTCGCGCTCGCCATTGCGCGGGCCGCGTGACGGCGCCACGAAGCCGCTCAGCTCGCCGCGCGTGATGGTCTGCTTGATCAGCTTCTCGATGTCGGCCAGCAGGCGCTCGTCCTTGTCCGAGTAGACCGACAGCGCATCGCCGGTGGCGCCGGCGCGGCCGGTGCGGCCGATGCGGTGCACGTAGTCCTCGGCGTTGTACGGCAGGTCGTAGTTGATCACGCACGGCAGGTCGGTGATGTCCAGGCCGCGCGCGGCGACGTCGGTCGCCACCAGCACGTCGATGTCGCCGTTCTTGAAAGCGTCGAGCGCGGCGATGCGTTCCTGCTGGGTCTTGTCGCCATGGATCGCCGAGGCCTTGATGCCGGCCTGCTCGAGGGTACGCGACAGGCGCGAGGCGCCGATCTTGGTGTTCGAGAACACCAGCACCTGCTTCAGGTCGCGCGAGCGGATCAGGTGCTGGACCACGTCCGCCTTCTGCCCTTCCTCGACCTTGTACAGCACCTGGGTGATCGAGGTATTCGTCGCATTGCTGCGCGCGACCTCGATGGTGACCGGGTCGGTCAGGAAGCTGGCGGCCAGCTTCTTGATCTCGGGCGAGAAGGTGGCCGAGAACATCAGGTTCTGGCGCTTCTTCGGCAGCAGGTTGATGATGCGCTGCAGGTCGGGCAGGAAGCCCATGTCGAGCATGCGGTCGGCTTCGTCCATCACCAGCATCTGCACTTGGCCGAGGCTGATGTTCTTCTGCTCGACGTGGTCGAGCAGGCGGCCCGGCGTGGCGATCACGATCTCGACGCCGCGGCGCAGGATCTCGGTCTGCGGCTTCATGTCCATGCCGCCGAACACGACGGTGGAGCGCAGCGGCGTGTGCTGGGCGTAGGCCTTGACGTTGTCGGCGACCTGGATCGCCAGTTCGCGCGTCGGGGTCAGCACCAGCGCGCGCACCGCATGGCGTGCCGGCGACATGCTGCTGTTCGCGTGCGGCAGCAGGTTCTGGATGATGGGGAGCGAGAAGCTGGCGGTCTTGCCGGTACCGGTCTGGGCGGCGCCCATGACATCGCGGCCCTGCAGCACGATGGGGATAGCCTGGGCCTGGATCGGGGTCGGATGCACGTAGCCCTGGTCCGACAGCGCGCGCTGGATCTCGGGCGCCAGGCCGAAATCGGCAAAGCGCACGCTCGGTGCGCCGGCGGCATCAATAGTGGTCGGTGTTTCAGACATGTGTTCTTTCGGGCAGTAAATCGTTGCGTTCTACGGCCCTGGCATGGCCAACGCGGGAAAACCGGGTGACGGGACGCGCGCTCGCGGCGCAGGGCACGCGGTGGCGGCTTGGGACGTAGACGCGGACATAGGGAGTCTAAACCGCGCTCAAGGTTACCCGAAATTGCAAACCCTGTATATGGAATCCTGTGTTTTCGCACACCGTTTGCCCGATATTTACGCAGCTTCGCTGTGCATTGGCGCTTTACATCGTTTTACTTGGCTTTACAAAGCGTCCCATTCATTTGCGCGTGCGCCGTCCGATAATTGACCTAACGAAACAAAAAAGGAATGGCAATCATGGTGGCAAGCGTCGGCAACAGCAGCAGCAATGTCGCGAACTGGAGCGATTCGGTGTTCTCCAAACTCGACACCAAAAACCAGGGCTATATCGACAAGTCGGACCTGGCCAGCGCCCTCTCCGCCACCGGCGACAGCCAGGGCAGCGGCGACAGCAGCGCGGTCGACGACGTGTTCAGCGCGATCGACGGCGACAGCGACGGCAAGGTCACCAAAAGCGAACTGACCGAGGCGATGACCAAGGTGTCGGACCAGCTCAACGCCCAGTTCGACGCCTCGCGCGTGCAGGGCGGCATGCCGCCGGGGCCGCCGCCGGGGCCGCCGCCGGGCGCGGCGCCGTCCGGCAGCGGGTCGGATGACGGCAGCGTGAGCGCGACCGGTTCGGCCAGTTCAGCCAGCGCGGCCGGTGCGGCCGGCGGCATGCCGCCGGGCGGGATGAAAGGCGCCGGCGGTCCGCCTCCGGGAGCGGGCGGCGCGGGCGGCGCCGGCAGTACCGACAGCACGGACAGTACCACCAGCACCGACTACGTCGCGGCAGCCGACACCGATGGCGACGGCACCGTCAGCGACGCCGAGCAGGCGGCCTACGACAAGAAAGTGGCCAGCGGCGAAGTCGACCAGAACGGCAACAGCACCGGCAACGCCTCGGGCTCCGGCGAAGCCGAAAAGACCGGACAGAAGGATGCAACGCGCGAACTGGCGCACGCGATGCACATGCTCAAGGCGTATGCCGAAAACAGCGGCAACAGCGATGCCTCGGCCGCTTCGACCGGCAACGTCAGCGTCGAAGCGTAAGAACAGCCGGCATCATCAGGAAGTAATCAACCCGTGCTCATCGAGCACGTCATGCAGCAATTCCAGCCGGATCATCGGGTTATCCAGCATCAGCATGTTCTGCTTCTGGCCGTTCGGCAGCGGCAGCAGCTCGCACCAGCGGTTGGCGACCCAGCCGCAATCGTCGAGCCGGAACGGCGGCTGCACCGGCCAGCGGCTCTGCGGCACATCGTGCAGCGAGGCCAGCACGCGGTCGAGGGCGTCGGCGGCGCCTTTCAGGTCGGACGGGATGCGCACCGCGTGGTCTTCCTCGACCAGTTCGACCTCGGCCATCCACAGGCCGTTGGCGCGGCGCTCGGTATCCTGCACATGAAAGCGCGCGCCACCGCGGCACACCACCTGCAGCAGGCCCGGCGTGGACGCCGTCGTGTCCTGCACCGAGGCCAGCGTGCCGGCGCCGACGAAGCGCTCGATCCCCTCCGGATGCCGCACTTCCTGGCCCTGCGTCAGCAGCACCACGCCGAAAGGCTCGTCCTCGGTCAGGCAATGGCTGATCATGTCGAGATAGCGCACCTCGAAAATCTGCAGCGGCAACACGCCATCCGGAAACAGGACCGTGCTGAGCGGGAACAAGGGTAAGGAGATCGTCGCCATGCGGGCATCATGACAGATTCGCCGCGCCGCATGGAGCACGATTGGCGACGCCTCGACTCAGTCCTCGGGACCCTGCAGCGGCAGCGTACGCAACGTGTCGAACAGCGTCCGCAAGCGCCAGCGCAGCCGTGCCCAGCCGGGATCGGGCTGCTCCAGCACGCGCACCAGCACGCGGGTGCCGGGCGCCAGGTCGCAGGCGAACGGGAACTCGCCCGCCTGTTCGAAAGGCAGGCGGAATTCGCGGCCCGGCAGCACCCGCACCTGGCCGAACACGTGCGGCGCCAGGTCGCGGTTACGCAGCAGCAGCACGTCGCGCACGCCCAGGGTCAGCCACACCTGGCCCGGTACCGGGGCGCTGCCCGCGCGCGGAAAATCGAAGCCGAGTTCGCGGGTCGGATAGCGCAGTGGCGCCAGCGCCGCCCAGGCCAGCAGGACCAGTACGATCGCGGCCAGCGTCCATTGCACGCGGTGCAGCAGGCTCATGCGGCCTCCGGGCACGCGCAGGGGAAATGGAAAGTCATGGCAGAGAGAGAAGATAGTTCTCGATTGTAGCTGGGGCGGCGCGTTTTGTGCGCCTGCCATCGGCATAGATGCGTATGCTCTCTGGCCACGGCGCGCCCCTGCCTGCAACGGACACCACTATTGTATACATGCCGCCTTCCCATTCCCCGAGCGCTTCGTCCCCCGCCCGCCCTGCGCCTGCGCGCAGTCCCGCCTCCTTTCCCCTGCTGCTGGCCGCGCTGGTCTTCCTCGGTTCGCTGATCGTGACCTATATGGTGGCGGACAATGCCCAGCGCGCCGCCGAAAGCGAACTGGAAAGCACCTTCCAGTACCGCGCGCGCGACCTCGAAAAGACGCTGGTGCGGCGCATGGCGGTGTACGAGCAGGTGCTGCGCGGTGCGCGCGGCTTCCTGCGCGGCTCGGTGGACGTAAGCCGCACCGACTTCGCCGATTACTACGGCGTGCTGCGCCTGAACGAAAATTTCCCGGGCATCGAAGCGCTCGGCGTGGCGTCGATCGTGCCGCGCGCCGGGCTTGACGCCCACGTGGCCGCCGTCCGCGCCGAAGGCTTCCGCGACTACGACGTCAGGCCGGGCGGCGAGCGCGACCTGTACACTGCGATCACCCACATCGAACCTTTTACCGAACGCAACCGCCGCGCCTTCGGCTACGACATGTACAGCGAACCGGTACGCCACGCCGCGATGGCGGCCGCGCGCGACAGCGGCCGCGCCGCCTCCACCGGCAAGGTCACGCTGGTGCAGGAAGGCGTCATATTGAAAAGCCGCGACGAGCAGTACGGCTTCCTGATGTACGTGCCGGTCTACCGCGCCGGGCTGCCGCAGGCCACCCTGCCCGAGCGGCGCGCGGCCATCATCGGCTGGGTGTACGCGCCTTTCCGCATGAACGACCTGATGAAAGGCCTGGGCGGCGGGCACGCGGGCGACGTCGAAGTCGATGTCTACGACGGCCGCCAGCCGCTGCCCGCGGCGCTGCTGTACCGCTCCAACGCAGCTGCCGGTGTGCCTGCCGCCGGCATGCCGGCGGCAGGCACACGCCATTCACTCTATAGCTACACGGCGCAGCTCGACAATGCCGGCCGCCCGTGGACCCTGGTAATCGCTTCCTCGCCCGCCTTCGAGAAGACGGCCGGGCGCCGCTCCACGCTGGCGATCGCGCTCAGCGGCCTCGGTCTCGGCCTGCTGCTCAGCCTCGTGATCTGGCTGCTGGCCAGCGAACGCCGCCGCGCGCTGCAACTGGCCAGCGGCATGACGCAGGAACTGCGCGTCTCGCGCGACCGCATCGACGCCGACCGCCAGCGCATCCGCCTGATCCTGCAGACCGCCTACGATGCCTTCGTCGCCATCGGTCCGGACGGTCGCATCACCGACTGGAATGCGCGCGCCTGCCGCCTGTTCGGCTGGCACGAAGAGGAAGTGCTCGGGCGCGACGTGATCGAGTTGCTGGTGCCGGCCGAGCGGCGCGCGCACGAGCGCGCCTGCCTGGCGCGGTTTGCCGGCAGCGGCGCATGTACCCTGCTCGACGGCCCCACCGAAACCACGGCGCTCGACCGCCACGGCCACGCGATTCCGGTGGAAGTCGCCATCGCCCCGCTGCCCACCGCGGCCGGCTACGGCGTGACGGCGTTCGTGCGCGACATCCGCCCGCGCAAGGAAGCGCAGCAGCGTCTCGACGACGCGCGCGCCGCGCTGCTGCGTTCGCAGAAGCTGGAAGCGGTCGGCAAGCTGACCGGCGGCGTGGCGCACGACTTCAACAACATCCTGCACATCATCAGCGCCAACACACAGCTGATGCTGCGCAAGGACGAAGCCGCGCCGAAACGCCTGACCGGCATCATGGATGCGGTGGAACGCGGCAAGAAGCTGGCGGCGCAACTGCTGGCGTTCGCACGGCGCCAGCCGCTGCACCCGAGCGTGGTCGACCTGGCCCAGATGATCGAACGCATGGACTCCCTGCTGCACCGCGCGGCCGGCGACGTCGTCGCGATCCGCTTCGCGCTGCCGCCCACGTTGTGGCAGGCACTGGTCGACCCCAACCAGCTGGAGAATGTGCTGCTCAACCTGGTGATCAACGCGCGCGACGCCATGGCCGCCCAGGGCACGGTGACGATCGCGCTGGCCAACCTGACCGTGGCCCCCGCCGACGCACTGGCCAATACCGGCATCCGGCCGGGCGAATTCGTGACGGTGGCGGTGAGCGATACCGGCAGCGGCATGCCGCCGGACGTGATGGAACGCGCCTTCGAACCCTTCTTCACCACCAAGCCGGAAGGCGAAGGCACGGGCCTGGGCCTGTCGATGGCGCATGGTTTTGCCAAGCAGAGCGGCGGGCATATCCGCATGGCGAGCGTGCTGGGAGAAGGGACGACGGTGACGCTGTATTTGCCGCGGGCGTTGCGGGGGATGCAGGATGCGGCGTCGGAGCCGGTGCTGGATTGATGAACAGTAGAAGCACGTCGTCCCCGCGAAGGCGGGGACCCAAGTTCTGCAAGCGCTAACTTGGCGCGTGCAAATTGGGTCCCCGCCTGCGCGGGGACGACGTTACTTAGGCAGCCCAACTATGCTTAGTTACGAACCACACGCCCCTGCTGAATACGCACATGGTCGCCATTGCGCAGATGCGGATTGCCCTTCTCGGTGAAGGTACGGTTGCCGCCGCGCGCCATTTTCACGCGGATGTCGGTGTAGGTATCGGTCTTGATGTTGCGCTCGAGCTTGTTGCCGGCATAGGCACCGCCGACGGCACCTGCGACGGTGGCCAGTGTGCGGCCGCCGCCGTTGCCGATCTTGTTGCCGAGCAGGCCGCCAACCACGGCGCCGCCGACACCACCCACGCCGCTGCCGCGCTCGGCTTCACGTTCGTAGGTGTGGGTCGAGACCACCGTGCCGCAGTTCTGGCATTGCGGTGCGGCCTGGCTGATGGCCGGCGCGGCGCCGGCGGTGACGAATGCGGCGACGAGAGCGGCTTTGCGGATCGAATCGAATTTCATGGTTTTCCCCTTACGTATTGTTGTAACAAACATGCTTACAGAGTAATCATAAGGCGAACTCGGGAAAAGCCGGATTCGGTATCAAATGCAAGCGGATGTAACTATTGAATATCCACGATCAGGTCCGGCTCCAGCGCGCGGAGGCGTTTCTCGACGTAATAGCCGCCGGCTTCCACGTAATGCAGGGCGCAACGTCCGCACACCGTGCATTGCCAGACCACGCAGCGGTTGTAGGGGAAATAAGCGGGCGCGATCGGCGCGTCCGGCGACCAGTAATTGGTGCCGGCCGGGTGGTATTCGTCCCAGGTCGCTTCCTGGTAGGGATCGTCGACCAGGGTGCCGATGACCTGCATCTGCCCTTCCGGGAACTCGGGCGGGACGCGCGTCCACGCCCTGTCGCCGTCGATCGCGCAGGTGCAGGGCTGCACGACCGCGAGCGATGACGCGGCCAGTGTTTTCAATGCGTCGATACGCAGCTTGTCGTCATGGGCCATGCGGTATTCTACCTTCAGGCACCGGCCTGCGTGCCAACCGCTTCATCGGCACCCTGCGCCGCGGCCTGCCGTGCCGTACCCGCATCGTCGAGCAGGAAAGCGATCAACGCCGCCAGCAGCGCAAAGCCGGCCAGCACCGCCAGGGCCAGGCTGAAGTTGCCGGTGTGGTCCTTGATGAAGCCGACCGAGGTCGGGCCGACAAAGCCGCCGACCTGGGCCAGCGTGTTGATCACGGCAATACCGAGTGCCGCGGTCGGGCCGGCCAGGAAAGTGCTGGTCATGCTCCAGAACACACCCAGGCTGCCCCAGATGCCGGCCGCGGCGACGCACAGCAGCACGAAGGCCAGGACCGGATGCGGCGCATAGGCGCTCAGCAGCAGGGCCACGCCGCCGGCGCCCATCGCCGCCGCCACATGCAGGCGGCGCTCGCCCACGCGGTCCGAGCGGCGCGCAATCAGCACCATCGCGATCGCCGCGCAGCAGAACGGCAGGGAGCCGAGCAGGCCGACTTCGATGTCGCTCAGCGCCCCCAGGCTCTTGACGATCTGCGGGGCCCATAACAGCACCCCATACAGGGCCGAAAGAAAGCAGGAAAACAGCGCCGACAAGGTCCACACGCGCGGCATCCGCAGTACCTGGCGCAGGCCCAGGTGCTCGGTGGCGGCCAGCTGGCGGCGCTCGCTGTCGAGTTCGTGCGTCAGCCAGTCGCGCTGCGCCGCATCCAGCCAGGCGGCCTGGCGCGGGGTGTCGGTGAGCCACCAGAACACGACAAAACCGAGCAGCACCGCGGGCACCGCCTCGTAGACGAACATCCAGCGCCAGCCGGACATGCCGAGCACGCCGTCGGTCCAGTGCAGCAGGAAGCCGGACACCGGCGAACCGATCGCCGATGCCAGCGCGGTGGCAACCACCACCCCGGCATTCGCACGCGAACGGTAGCGCACCGGGAACCAGGTGGCGAGGTAGGCGATCACGCCCGGCATGAACCCGGCTTCGGCAGCGCCGACGACGAAACGCAGCACGTAGAACGAAGTCTCGCCGTGGATGAAGGCCATGCCGCATGACGCGATGCCCCAGGCGATCATGATGATGCCGATCCACAGCCGGGCGCCGATACGCGACAGCATGGCATTGGCAGGTACCTCGAACAGCGCATAGGCGACGAAGAACACGCCGGCGCCGAGGCCGAACGCGGTCGAGCTCAGGCCGAGTTCCCGGTTCATGGTCAGCGCGGCAAAGCCGACGTTGACGCGGTCGATGTAGTTGACGATCAGGAGGAGGAAGAGGAAAGGCACGAGACGCCGGTAGACCTTCGTCATCGTGGGTGTTTCATGGACCGATTGCTTGGCCGTCATGGTTGTCTCCAAATTGGGGTGCCCGCGCGCCGGGTGCATGCCGCGGCGCTTGTCAGGCGGGGGTTATTCGAATCCGTACAGGTCCATCGTGGTGCGGCCGCGCTTGAGTTCCTCGACGATGCCGCGCTCCTTGGCCTCGCGCTGCGCTGCGCGTTCCAGCGTGGCGCCGACCTGCGCGGCCGGCAGCACCACCACGCCGTCGGCATCGCCCACCACCAGGTCGCCGCGCGCGATGTCGACGGCGCCGATGCGCACGGTCGCGCCGACTTCGCCCTCGGGCGCCTTGGCGGTGCCGCGGATCGCGGTGCCGCGGCAGAACACCGGAAAGCCGAGCGCGCGGATCGCCTCGATGTCGCGCACGCAGCCGTCGATGACCAGGCCGGCGATGCCTTTTTCGATGGCGGCCGTGGTCAGGATGTCGCCCCAGTAGCCGAAGGCGTGACCGTCCTCCGTCGGCGCGGTGAGCGCGACCACCAGCACCTCGCCCGGCCGCGCCTGCAGCAGCGCGCGGTGGATCAGCAGGTTATGGCCGGGAGCCGTGGACACCGTCAAGGCCGGACCGGCCACGCGCAGCAAGCTGGCCGCCCGGATCGCGGCCGGCAGGTCGCCCTGGCGCCCGAAGGCTTCGTGCAGCGTGGCGGCGCCGAAGGCACGCGCCTGCCCGATCTGCCCGGATGTCATTTCTGCACCCGCTGCAGCGTGTGGTAACCGTGCTCGGTGCGCGCATCCTGCAGGCGCTTGCCGGCGCGGAAGCCTTCGATGATGCGCAGCTCGGACTCGCGCGTGCGCAGCGCCAGCGCCAGCACCTCGTCCTCGCGCTCGCGCGGCACCACGACCACGCCGTCGGCATCGCCGACCAGCACATCGCCCGGCCGCACCCGCACGTCGCCGAGTGATACCGCGCCATTCACCTCAGCCACCTGCACGCGGTCCTTCCCGGTGCGCATGAAACGGCCGCGGCTGAAAATCGGGTACGCGAACTGCGCGGCGGCGTCGGCATCGCGGCAGACGCCATTTACCACCGTGCCGGCCACGCCCATGCGCGACGCGACTTCGGTCAGTATCCCGCCCCACACCGTGCAATCGATACGGCCGCCGTTGTCGAGGACGACGACGCTGCCGGCCGGCACGTCATCGATGTAATCACCCACGGTCCCCGGTTCCAGGTCCACCGGTGCGTAGCGTACCGTGAACGCGCGTCCCAGCAGCCGGGCGGCACCGGCGACCGCGGCGATACCGAGCGCACTGCCGGGCAGGCCCAGCTTGTCCAGCGCATCCGACACTTCGGCGGTGGACAGCGAGGCGTAGGCTTCGGGAACCGGCGCGCAACCAGCCGGCAAGTCAGGCGCATGCAGCGCTGCGGTCATGATGGTCTCCTGCTCGTGAAAAGTCGATGAGCCATCGTAGGAGCGCGGCACCGGCCTGTCCAAGACCAGCTTCGCATGCTTCCATATGTTTTTTCTTATAGTGTCGCCAGGAAGGCGTGCAGGTGGGCCGAGCGGTCGTCGCTGCGGAAGGTGGCCGACAGGGTCGTGCGGCGGGCCGTGGCGAAGCGCTTATAGAGCACGTCCGGCCGTCCCAGGCGCGCCACCGACTCGGCGACGAAGCTGACGCCCAGGCCTGCCGCAACCAGCGCGATCGCGGTCTGGATCTCGTCGGCGCGGTGGGCCACGTCCGGCGTCAGCCCGGCATCGCGGTACAAGCCTTCGATGAAGCGCGCGAAGGAAGCGGCGGGATGCTGGGGATACAGGATCAGGCGGGCATTGGCCAGGTCGGCGATCTTCAATTCCTTGCGTGCAGCCAGCGGATGGTCCGGTGCCAGCACCGCCATCAGGCGTTCGCTCAGCAGCGTGCGCACGGTAAAACCGGGAATCTCCTGGACCTGGCGTCCGATGCCGACGTGAATGCGGTTGTCGCGCAAGCCGTCGCCCTGCTCCTCGGTCAGCATCTCGAACAGCTTCAGTTCAACGTCCGGATAAGCGCGATGAAAGGCTTTCAGGGCCGGCGGCAGCACGCTGTACATGGCCGAGCGCGTGAAGCCGATGCCGAGCCAGCCGCGCCTGCCCTGCCCGATCTCGCGCGCACCGATGCTGGCCTGCTCGAAATCGCTCAGGATGCGGCGCGCCTCGCCCACCAGGTAGCTGCCGGCCTCGGTCAGGCGCAGCGGGCGGCTGCCGCGGTCGATCAGCTGCGCGCCCATGCGCTCTTCCAGCGCGCGGATGGTCTGACTGAGTGCTGGCTGGGCGACGAACAGGCGTTCGGCGGCGCGGCTGAAGTTGAGTTCTTCGGCGAGAACCACGAAAAATTGAAGGTGGCGCAGATTCATGGGAGTCCATCGCGCCGTCCGGGATGGCGGCCGCGTCAAGCCGCCATGGTAGCCGATCGCGCCAGGCGCGCCGCTACAGGTTCTTCGCCAGGAAGGCCTCCACGCGCTTCCAGAAATCGATGCGCGTCGCCTCGTTGCGCCACCCATGTCCCTCGTTCGGATAGCTGATCCACTCGACGTTGCGGTTCTTCTCGGCCACCGCGCTGCGGAAACGCGCCGCGTGGGCCACCGGCACGCGCCGGTCTTCGCTGCCGTGCGCCATCAGCAAGGGCTGCTTCAATTCGGCGGCGCGGCGCAATGGCGAGAACTGGGCGAACTGCGCGGCGTCGGCCACCGGATCGCCGACCAGGGTCTGCAGGCCATAGCGGCGCGCATCGTCGGACATATCGCTCTCCAGGGAGGTGAACAGCAGATCGATATCGGTCACGCCGGCCCACTCGACGCCACAGCGGAACAGTTCGGGGTCGCGGATCATGCCCATCAGCGTCGCATAGCCGCCGTAGCTCGCGCCCATGATCGCGACCCGCTTCGGATCGGCCCAGCCCTTGCCGACCGCCCAGCGCACGGTATCGGCCAGGTCGTCCTGCATCGCCCTGCCCCACTGCTTCCAGCCGGCCTTGAAGTGCGCATAGCCGAAACCGGTGCTGCCACGGAACTCCGGCTGCAGCACCACGTAACCGCGCGACGCCAGGAACTGGGCTTCATCCTCCCACTCCCACGACGCGCCGCGCACATACGGCCCGCCATGCACCAGCAGCACGGCCGGCAGCGCGCCGTTGGGCTTACCAGGCGGCGTGGTGACGTAGACCGGCACCTGCAAGCCGTCGCGCGCGGCAAAGCGATAGAACTCGCGCCGCCCCATCTGGGCCGCCTTGATGTCGGGATGCTGTCCGCCGAGGCCGACGATCTTGCCGTTGGCCGGCGTGTACACGTAAAAGCTCTGCGGCGAGCGGTCGGACTGCGCCCGCACCAGCACCGCCGGCGGATTGGCGCAATCGATGCCGCAGGTGACGAAGTTGGCCGTCCCCGGCAGCAGCGCATCCACCTTCTGCTGGATCCCCTTCATGACCGGATCCAGCCACGCGGTACCCTGGGCATCCGCATGCAGGTGCACGCCGATGATCTTGCGGGCCACGTGATCCTGTTCCACCGTGCCGGAAAAATCGAAGCCGTCGACATCGACGAAAGGCTCCTTGGCCAGTTCGCGCTTGTTCAGGTCGTACTGGAACAGGGCCGACCGGCCCATGTAGCCGGCCCGCACGTACAGGGTGTTGCGGCTGTCGAAGAACACCGGCTGGAAGCCGGCGTCGTTCAGGCAATCGCGGTTGCTGATCTCGCTCCACTGCGCACCATCACCCGCCCGGTACCAGACACCGCAGCGCCCCTTGGCCTCGGTCAGCGCCACGCGCGGCCGGCTGTCCGCATCCAGCAACCAGCTGCGCACGCGGGCCGGCTGCCCGCCCGGCAGCAAATCGGTCAACTGGCGCGTGCGCGTGTTCAGACGGTACAGGCGCGACGATTCCACCGTGCGGTCGATGTTATTGAAGGTGTAGCGCATCACGACGATGTCGTCCGAGCCGTCTTCGGTTTCCCTGAAATAGCCGTAATCGGCAGTCAGCGTCTTGTCCTTGATATTCGTGCCGAGGGCGGCCTGCTCATGGCGCCAGCTGCCGGAAATCAAATGGACGAGATTCGCGCCATCCGGGTCCACCGCGAATTCGTCGAGATTGCCGACGAAATCCAGCCTCGGGTTCTTGACGGTGAAACCGATACGCTTTTCGTTGATCCAGCGGACGTCATTGATGCGCGCCGTATCGAAAGTGGCGGCGACGCTCATTTTGGTCAGGTCGGCGGTATCGCGCACCACCAGCGCCTGGCCACCATCGTTGGTGCGGGTCAGGATGGCCACATGATGGCCGCCGGGCGACAGTGTGGCGAAATTGACGGTGGGGGCACTGAAAAAGCTTTCGACCTTCGGTTTATCGTCGGCGTGGGCGAGCAGGCTGGTGGTGATGCATAGCGCCGCAAAAACAGCATGGATCAGCTTGGACATGGCAGCTTGAGTTAGGGAAAGATATCAAATATTTAATCTTGGAAACCCCTTTGTCAAGCAGTAGATAGATCTCGGCTTTTTTCTGTTGTTGGCCTGCGTAATATTTTTGTGAACGATCTTTATCGTGACAATTGAATAGATTTCCTTGCATCAATATTAATTAGAATGCGCCCGCTTTTACCCCTTTTTGGAGATATCGCTTATGTATTGCACCGCATGCGGCACCCAGACCGCAGTTGGCAGCACCGCTTGCACCCAATGCGGCAAGCCGACCGATTACGCAGGCAGCCCATCCGGCTATGGCGACGTACCGGATGGCGTCAAAGGCTGGAGCTGGGGTGCATTCCTGCTGAACTGGATCTGGGCGATCGGTAACCGCACCTGGATCGGCCTGCTCGCACTGGTGCCGTATGTCGGCATTCTGGTGGCGATCTGGCTTGGCATCAAAGGCCGCGAAATGGCGTGGAAAAATGGGAACTGGCAGAGTGTCGAGCATTTCAATCGCGTGCAGCGCTCATGGTCGCGCTGGGGCGTCGGCCTGCTGATCGTCGGTTTCCTGCTGGGCATTGTGGCCGCCATCGTCATTCCGGCCTATCAGGGCTACGTGATGCGGGCGCACGCGCAGCAGACGGTGTCGGTGGAGCATCCGGTGCCGCCGGCCGTTTTGCGCGTCGGCTGATTCCTTTTATTGTTCCCTCCCTGTACGGCAGGGAACGGAAGTACCGGCATCCATCGCTTATCCTCGCATCATTCTTGGCAATGATGCGAGGTCCGGTGCATGGAAAAACAGCCCTTCGATATCGGCGTGGCGCTCGATCGCATCGAGCAGGCCGTACAACCCTGGCCCAAGGCGGCATTGTTCCAGTTGGCCGAGGAAGGCTATACCTCGGTCTTCGAGCAGCTCCTCGCCTGCATCATCTCGATCCGCACCTACGACGAGGTAACGCTGCCGGTCTCGCGCAAGCTGTTCGCCCGGGCGCGCACGCCTTCAGCGATTTGCGGACTCAGTTGGGAAGAACTGGATGCGCTGATCGTTCCCAGCACTTTTCACGAGCGCAAGGCGCAGCAGATCCTGGCCATTGCGCGCCAGGTTGAAGAGCAATTTAGCGGCGTGCTGCCGGGCGACCGCGATGTGCTGCTGTCGTTTGCCGGGGTCGGGCCCAAGTGTGCGAATCTGGTGCTGGGCGTGGCGTGCGGCACGCCGGTGATCAGTGTCGATATTCATGTGCACCGGGTGACCGGGCGCTGGGGCTATGTGAAGGCGTCGACGCCGGAGAAAACCTTGGTGGCGCTGGAGGCGGTGTTGCCTCGTGAGTACTGGATTACGATTAATCGCTTGCTGGTGCCGTTCGGGAAGCATATTTGTACCGGGAACCGGCCGAAGTGTTCGACTTGTCCGGTGCTGGATATGTGCCGGCAGGTTGGGGTTGAAGAACACCGTTGAGCGGCGACAAGCAGGTGTTGTTTCGGCTGACTCTTAGCGAACACTAGGGCTGATTGACATCAAGCTTTTCTTAGAATCGTTTTCGATGTTTGCCGGGAAAAGTATTCTCGGGTGTTCTGACGTTTGTGTGAGGGGACTCGATGGCTGGCGATAAAGAAAAATGACACTGCGCTCCGCCCGTATGGTGTCATTGGCTACTGTAATAACCGCCTCGATATTCCAAATTAAAAATGCCGCCGCAGACGATAGTGCTAACTATCGCACAACACCAGGTTTTGCAGATCTACATCTGAAAGTCAACGACGCTTTCACGCAGGCCCGTGCAAGACTCGTCAAGTTTGGATGGGTGCCTACCTGTCGAGTCCCGTTTGATCATAAACGCGTTTAACGAATAACTCCGGCCGCTTCTGTTGCCATTCCTTAAGTGCGAGGATAGGTGTTTTACTGCCGATGGCGCGCTGTGGAATGTGGTGGTTGTACA
>Ga0265797_10006956_pt1 | contig 15708 bp, 11 predicted proteins | sample P2T30metagenome_FD_192433 | JGI IMG/M metagenome (GOLD analysis project Ga0265797, IMG submission 192433) | Plant litter microbial communities from East Loma Ridge, Irvine, California - P2 T30 | ecosystem: Environmental > Terrestrial > Plant litter > Unclassified | place: USA: California... | reverse complement strand
CGTCAGAGGCTGCATCCAGCTCCGGGGCCTGGTCGAGCGTGTCGAGTGTGTTCCAGTTCTGTGTGGTCTGCAAATTCGACAAAGAAGGCACGGAAGGAGCATCGTTGGTTCCTGGAGAAGGGACCTCGCCAGCCGCAGCTGATTGAGTGTCCTCCTGAGGTGCCGGTTGAGACAAGACTAAATTTCGCAGTTCCTCACGGTCAAGCAGCATTAAATCGGCAATTGAACGATCTGGAAAGAGTCGTGAGCAGACAAGCGCCTGCTGGTCGATCGTACGCTGCAGTTGATCAACGAGACTACACACATCCAGTCAATACCTACTGACAGCCTGCAAGCGAATGGCCTGTACACACCTCCGTGACGGCATGGTCTTACGAGCACGCCTCGCATACTTGCACAGCTCCGGTCGCTCTATTCCGATGCACTGTTGGCAAGGCTGGCCTCCTCCACATCGCGTCTTTTTGCGGCGACATTCTAGGCAAGCTGTCGTGGTAGAGATGCGAGGCTGTTCGGTGCCGTCTTTTGCGTGCGTCCGGACACGTGGCGACGTAACTGTGAACGTATGGTACATTTGGGCCAGAGAGCATAGAGACGTGGAATAATGTCGCCCGGAGGATCAGCGCCGGGAGTCAGTCCCGTAATCGAGCATGCTTCGTTGCATGTTCGTGCTTTTTTCGCCCCTCACGGCCAAGGGTTGCGACCTCGGGAGGAGGTTGGAGTCGTGAGGCCACGAGGTGAGGACAAGCTTTGGTCGTCATCGAAGCGAGATCCACCGGCATGCATTGACTTTCCAAGGATTTAGACCTCGGCCTTCTGATCCACATCCTGCGGTGGTTTTCCTAGTCACGGTGTTTTGAATTCCCGTGCACAGTACGACAGACACAAGAGCGGCAATCGAAAGCCCGTTCTGCGCTGACAGATCGATGACAGAGGTTCCACCCGGACACCGTTGTTCTTGCCATCGCGCACTCCGAAAGGCTCCTTTGAAGCGACGTTTCACACTCCCACCCTGAACCTTGTGCGATCCTCTACGCAATGACAATGACAGCATAATGACCATTTGGCCGTTTCCTGGAGATAGCAATGCTGTATATTCCTGCAGCGTGCACAACTAAATTTGGGCTCTGGACCGACGCGGTGGATGGAAACTACTCAAAGGCCTGCCTCTTCAGGTATCGCTTTGTCTTCCGGGCCCGTTTAGGCGATGCTTTTGCAACGGTAGCAGAAGCTGTGGATACCGCTATCGAATGATCAGTCTCCATAAGGTCTTAGCATGTTGTGTATACGTGACTACCTAGTGTGAGAGTGGTTAGTATGGTTGCAACCCTCCTACCAACGCAGACGGCCTGCGACTTACTCAACATCTGTGAAGTCAACGTGACACCCATCATACAGTAGCAAAGAACACATTTTGCAGACGATCTGATGTTTAGGACATACATATATAATCGTCCCTCGCATATAAATCCCTTACACATCTCACCAGTCGACCAGCATCCATACTACAATCATGAAGATACACTACGCTCTAAGCCTTGTCTTGGGACTGGCGGAGTACGCAGCAGCAGGCACATCTTTCGCCGGCTCGAACCTCTACTATGCCGCAGGTCTCACTTCATCCCAGCAGACGACCCTGTTCACAGGCCTGAAAGATGCCGGCGTGCAAGTGCTTCGCGTCTGGCTCGATGGTAAGTCCTTGCCTTCACCACCATCCATCGCCATCCCAACTCCAGGTCGAGACGAACACAACAATTCTTACAAACACCAGGCCAATCATCCCCCCAAAAAGGCACCCAAATAACCAGCTACCCCAGCCTCGAAGGCAACACTCCCAAATCCTGGAACGACGAAGTCCTCAACCGCCTCGACGACTTCATGTACAATGCCAGAGGCTACGGCATCAAACTCATAATCTCCTTCCACAGCTACAACGCCCTGCAAGACAATCGCGACTTCTACGGGCAGTATTACGGCACAGGCGACTTCTACAGCAACGCCGATGCAATCGGCCACTACAAAGACCGCATCGCGCACGTGATGGCGCACGTTAACCCGCACAACGGCAAGACGTGGGCGCAGAGCTCGGAGTACATCTTTGCGTTTGAGACGCAGAATGAGGCTATGCATGATAATGTATGTCATTCATACCACAAATCCCAAACGACAAGAACTAACAACACCCCCCAGAAATCCCCCTCGGTCCTAGCAAAATGGCAATGCACCATCGCCGGTGCAATCAAAGACAACCTCGCCGGCCGCACCGACATCCTCGTCTCCACCGGCGGCGCCTCCTACCTCGCCACCTCCGTCCAAGACGCCTACTTCTCCTGCGCGGCCCTCGACGTAATCGCAATCCACGCCTACGGCGTCGGCGATCTAACTAAAGAAGCCCTCCAACCCTACGTCACGAAAGCCCAGAACGCAGGGAAAAAGCTCATCATGCAAGAATGGGGCATGTGCTACTTCGACACTTCCAACAACAATTGTCCTAAGGGGACACCGCTTTCCGCTGCGACTAGAGATGCGAATATTAAGAAGTATGCGGATAGTATTAGTCAGGCGGGAATTCCGTGGATGTACTGGCAGATTATTCCCAACGCCGATCCACATGATGGTTACGACTATGAGGTAAGAGCGCCTCAAGGCCATTCAATGAGAACGATCACTAACCTTCGGTCCCGATGCAGGTGGGCATCAACAACGCGAACTGGGGCGCGCTGAAAGCCTCCGCACAAGTCACGCGGCAATACGCATCCGCGTTCGATTTCTCCAAATGGCTTCCTTAGGTCGGGGACCCTGATGGTTAATTGGAACGACCGAAGAAGAGGAAAAGCGTAGCCTCTCTGAATTGGAAGGCGAAGTGGAAACAGGGACGAATGGCCAGCACTTCTACCGTTGTTCGATGCGCTCTTCATTTATTACCAGGCTCCATTACTTATTCCTTACGATCGAGATAGCGCGTGCGGGTAATTCAACATGTACCTGACCTTGGTGATTTAAAATGTCATAGTCCTCGATCAACATCATTTCACCTAGCTCAACAAGACTGAAAACCACGATCCCAATGACCGACAACAGAACTCAGATGAACAGAAAAATTTGATGCGGTCTATCGATAGTCTATATATACTTTTCGAACAAATATGCAAACGATGCGTTACAAAATCAGCAAACTAATGCAGCGGGTATCAAAATCAAATCTCAAAATGCAAAATCCTCCCAGACTCCTTCTTTTTTATGCCCCAGAAACACACCAAATCAAATCACTTTTTGTTTCCCAGTTCATCCCCTCATATCTCCATCGCAGCACCTTCCTCAGACACATTATCCTTCGGCGCCTGGTTCGTACCACTCGACCGCCTTTCCACCGCGGCAGCAACATTGGATTCTTGAGATCCACCAATAGGAATGTGTACCCAGCTCCTCACTTTCTTGCTCGTATCAAGGATCTCCGTGTCCATCTCGCCGCCGATTTCGATGTCTGCTTCACGCATGACCTGCACCATAGCGCGGACGTTCAGATCGATGATGTACTCTGGCTCTTCTGCCTTGGCGAAACGCTTCGTGATCCATGGGAACAGAACGCCGAAGTCGGATTGGTTGAAGTGCTGGCTTTTCAATGGGTAGAACATGTGCGGGCCCTTGGTCCTGGTTTGCGGGCTGGCGGGTTTGCGCTGTGCGGATGAGGCGTCTGAGCCGTAGCCCGAGTCGCGCATTGATGAAGCGGGCGAGTCGTCTCGGATACGTGCGAGATTAGGAGCAAGCTTGAGTTTGTCGGTTGAGGTGGTGGGTGACTGCTGTGGTGGGCTGATGATTTGCTTGGTGACTTCGCGGTTCTCGCTCCACTTGAAGAAGCCTTCCGAAAGTACTGAGAGGATGTTGTCGCCCTGAGGGCCACCAGCGTTGTAAGAGGGCATGGGACGCTCGAGCAGCCATCGTTGGTCGGGCGATCGGAATGGCAAGCACCACATGTCCAGCAGCAGAGCAGGCGATTCGGGCATGATCTGCTGAACGATCGCGGCGTCCGAGTTCGGCACAATGAGAGGCTTGGACGCGTCTTTTGGTCGGTCTTGGTAGTAGAAAATGCTCTTAAGCAGCTGAACAGTGGTATTCGCACCGAAAGAGTGGCCAGCCCAGCTGACTTTGCCTGGCCGGTGGATATCCAGTGCCCCTTCGAATTGTCTCAAAACTTCCGTTCGCTCCTTCTTCGACCAGCTTGTGTTCTCATCCATGTTCTCCACCTGTTGCCCAGCATCGATTTTCATCAATGCTTCGAAAGTCAAGCTGGCTTCCCAAAGCCTGATCCTGAGCTGCTTGTCTCTTCCTTCGTACGTCTCCGCAGACGCATTGTGAGGGATCTTGACCGCCGGGATGGTTGTAGCCGGAGAGTCCGCGGTGGCTCGCACATACTGAATCGGACTGCTGCCGTCCCTGTGGTCCATGGCAATGACCACCATACCATTGCTCGCCATATCGCCACAAATGTAAGAGTATGTGTTCCGGCTACCAGCCAATCCATGGCTGAACATCGTCACCGGCCATCTCTTACTATCCATAGGCGGTTCAAGTATTTTAGCATTCCTATGCGCGGGAAGCTTGATCCAGAAAAGTTGCTGCGGCATAAACGAGAGGAAACTAGCCAGCTTGCTACCAGCGCCCAAGAACGTCGCGAAAGCATTTACAGTCGCTCGTTGCGGCTGCGGAATCCATCGCACCGGTCTGTGTGTATCGCCCTTCCCAGGTTTCTGGCAAGGGTAGAAAATGCGAAATGCGATTGTCTTTACAGCTCCTTCAGGGGCGTCGCTCGCCACCGGCAATTCGGACACGGGAATTTCGACATCCACAGTACCAACTTCGTATTTGCCCTTATACTCCGGGAAAGTGTTTACCGGGCTCAGGCTGCTGAAGGATGGCAGGAAAGAAGCCATTGTAGTGCGATTTCTCGATTTGTGGACCTTCCGGAGGGTTCTGAAAATGATCGACACTGCTGTCGCGTGATCTTTCGGACGCCTTTGTCCGAAGCTGCGTTCTGAGGCCAAAGAGCGTGCGAAATGAGAAGAGTGGTAGAAAAGACGGTGGAGCGTTCGTGGATGTGCTATGTACAATGGCTCCTCAACGGCAAAGACAGGGCTGTGTCCTGATGAAATGATAGACGAGATAGAAAGGAGAAAGCGCACGAAAAGCAAGGCAGGCGAAGAGAAAAACCAGAAGCAGAAAGAGGTCGTGTGAGAAGCGATTTAGTCCGTCGGGACTCGTGGCGGCGCCGGACTTTTGACACGCTGATGACGTTTCGCCGAGGTCCAGGCCACCTGAATCTCAGGGTCCGAGTTAAGCGAACATGTGACACTCCCGGCGATGCCGCAACCACGTCGTGCTCAATCCTTCGAGGTCGTCAGATCTTGGTTGACGCTTCGCCACGATCCGGTCATGCCGATCCCAGCGATTCGTTGTTTACCAATGAGAAAATCCATTGCGACGCTATTGTTGCTAGACATCTTGCAACATATGGAGGGTGCTGTCACACGGTGGCTGGCATCACGAAACAAAGCGACAAACCATGTAATAAATGGTGATTAATAGAATTCGTTGTGTCCCTCGTACTTTCCATGGCGAAGGGCATATTCATAAAAGCCGGCTTCACCATAACCTATCAACACATCTACCATTAAAAAAGGAAACGCCACGCTCAAAAGCTGCACTTCATCACACAATCACTTGCTGCTATACAAGAACGACTTGACGCCCGGCCAATCGCGCAAAGTCGCCGCGGGTTGTTGTCACGCGCCCGCAGGAGCAGATCTCCTCGGGGTATTACCGCCCCTTAACCGCTCAGCACTTGTGTCTTGAGTAGGTGGAGTGACTCGTCCGGACGTGACATTACCGTCTTCCTCCTCCTGGTCATCCTCATCGCCTTCATATTCTTCGTCTTCCTCGTCGTCTTCTAGCATTGAAGCAGTAAGATCGTCTTCGTCGCCTTCGTCGATGGATTCATATATGGACTCGTCCATACTCGGCCGTGGCCTTCCGTCGCTGAGGTACGAGTCTAGCATTTCGCTGCCGGCTTCGTCTTCGCTTAGGACAGCGCTGCCGGACATGATGCTTTCGGCGGTTCGGTGGGTCTGTGTCCTGTCGAGGTCGAGCGAGTGCATGCCTGTTGCCAGGTCGTCGTCGGCGTCGCCGGACTCGCTTTCTGAGTCTGTGAAGTCGACTAGGTCCAGAGGCTTCGTTCGCCAGTAGTTAAAGTCTGTGAAGTCTTCTGCGCCGCCTTCGACCAGTAATCGTAGGCCGATTGGCGGGAAGTAGTGGTCGACGATCTCACGCATGCTGGCGTAACCGGTCTTGTATGTGTTCAGACTCAAAAGGTCAAGACTGACTTCTGAGTTTGAGTTGATGGTGAAGATTCGTGTTGAAGGGATGTTCACGCTGCGATAGCTGAGCGCGTCGGTCAACCGATTGCCGAAACCGGCGTAGAAGGGACTTCCACCCTTGCCTCGCCCGGGTGCCAGTCCGGGTGGTAGATTGCTCAGTCCTTGTGCGGCAGATGCTGTTGTGTCATTGGTACCGCCGTGTCCTGCGAACAGATTCATGATGTCGCGCAGACAAGCCATCTTGAAGACCTCAGGCTTCCGCAGGTAGACTTCTCGTCGCAGAGCGGCAATAGTCTGATCAGGACTAAGGATGATCGGACCCTTGGGCAGCCTGTAGCCATCTTGGACAACGCCGTCGATATACCCACGAGTCCTGTCTGCTTGGCCTACACTGCGTGATGTCAAGTACATGAAATTGTAGCCGTTGGCCGAGATTTCGGTGTAGAGCTTTGCCACACCTTGATGTGTCCAATCGCGGCCAATTGAGGTCAACACATGGCCGAGGACATCACTCTTTGTGATTGTTCCATCAATGTCCGAAATGACAATGGGCACATCATGCTTCCAGTACCATAGCGTGGCGCCGCAAGTCGCGCGATTGACCGAGAATTGCATCTCGTTGGCTCCAGAATTCAAGTTCATTGCTTTCAGCTGGTCTGATGTCAATCGTAAAGTCTTTGCGTAGTTGCGGTTTGGATCTCCAGCAGCGTTCCCTGGTGTGGGCGACGAAGGGTGAGACATCAGGCCCACTGCGCTATCGCTGTCCCGACGGTAATGTGTGCCGGCATAGTCACCGGTAGAGTCACTGCGCGCATCATCGCTGTGGTATCCTGGGTCGGAGAGTGCATCTGTCGATTGATAGCCGGTTTGCAGCGCACCGAGCCCATCAGCTGCTGCTTTCTTCGCAGCCGCTTGTTTCGCTTCTTCACTGCTGTAGATCCACAGGTTACCCTTCTCGTCTGCTCCAATGAGCGCTCCAATATCGTAAGGGCCTTCCAGCTCTTCCGACAGTAATCTGCGTGCAATGCCCTCCGCTTGAAGGGCTTCACTTGTATCACTCTTATAGCCCGTCATGTCCAGCATCAAATCACCAGAGTCTGTTACCTGAGTGGCAATGTTGGATGTCCACAGCTTTTTCGACAACGCTATCGCCCTTGAGACTGCCTCTTCTTTCGACCAAGGCGGTGGACTGGCGGAGCGCTCTGTGCGTGCATTGGGTGGTGATATGGGCCGTGGTGGTACTGCGGAACCTACGAGTTCGGAGCGGTTCAGGGATCGCGTAATGGCTGCTTTAGCAGACTGAAGATCGCCATCTGTGGCATTGCGCTCCAGTCTAGGTGCCAAGCGCGCATGTGCTAGGTCTGCAAGATCGCCTCCTAGGTTGTGTCGTCTCGTTTGGTCTGGTACGGATGACATAGCTGCTACCTCCCCCCCTTCACTCTTAGCCTTGGAGAGCGTTGGAAGAGACATGCCCTCGGTTGTGCTCCTGCCATGCTTTCGTACCCCAGGAACACTGAGGCCAATGGTGCCAGGTGAAAGGGACGCAGGTTCCACACTATCACCCTCGAGCTCAAACGGATCAGGCTCCTGGAAAGCAGGTGTGTTTACGGCGCTGGGTCGTAGCTCTGGACTTGTCGCAGGACTGACCAGCGGGCTAGTCTGCAAGGCCTCGGGTATACTCTCTTTTGTCTCGAAGACAAAAAATGCCTCTCCTCCATCGCCCAGCTTCATGGGGTATTCCTGCTTTTGACCATTTATTTGGAACTCGACCTTCTTTTCGGATGGGCGAAGGAGGCTGAATTTGCCAAAGCGAACGTGGAAGGGCGAGCAGGCGAGGGAGCCATCCTCCTGCTCCACCACAATGACATCGATTGCGCCGCTGAGAGTCGCCGGGTTGATGCTGTTCCAAGCTGTCGACACGCTGGAGCCGAGGCCACGGACGTAGTTCATGGTTGTGTTGTGGTGATGCGAATGGATTTACTTGTAAACGAGTGGAATGGCGATGTGTCGAAGATCGGAAGTGGGGAGTGCCGATGTGTAGGCGACGGCGGCAACTCGTCAAGCAGGCAGCGAGGGTGAGGGTGAGAAACAGGTCATACAGAGTGAGTTTTGGTGGTGCAGCAGCCACGGGGGAGTGTCTCGGGTTATGGCTGGTCGTCAGGCTAGTGACGGATGATGGAGCCAGCTCAGGAAGTCAGCAGAGCTTGAACGTCATACGGGCGTAAAAAGCGACCTCGGGACTTGCTGCTGCGCTTGGGTGGAGGGAGGATTAACGTGGGTGCCTAGTCAGACACGTGAAAGAGGATGTAGTGCAGGGAGATGGGAGATGTTGTCCTGAAGAGTGCACACATGTATGTAGAGATATGGATGAATAAATACCTCTAACAGCGAGGGGATGGGCGATTGCGTTGTGTCTCAACGGCAGGCACATGCTGCAGCTGCTTGTTCCATCAGCCCTGCAAGCTGCGCCGCCCGCAGTACCCCAGACGGAACCGGCAAGGTGGATATTGAAGGAGTGAACGTATCAATACATATGATGCTTGTGAGGGGGCAATTTATGTAAGAGACCAAAGACGCGCTCTGATAGCCCCAGGAAGACGAAGTATATCACAACATAAGGCACCCATGTACAGGCACTGGCCCACCCTCTACATCTGGATATCTGCCACCACTGGCTTATGCTCTCGATGTCCGAAGCCTAGACTTATGACCGTGACTTCCGCATTTGCCGACCTCATACCTCAGCACATCTCTTCGCGGACTAAGAATGATCTAAGACTGAGGACGTTGTCGCACATTGCCACCTGCCTGCAAATGCTCCAATCTTGTATATGTCAACTTCTACCTCCATTTCAAGTGAGAGAGACGTCTACCAACGGCCATACAGCGAGATAACCCTCTAGCTTTGATGAAACAAGGCCTTCCCAGCAAGCACTGCGGCTGATGATTGACCTTGGTGGATCGTCAGCTCAGCTCGCTTATCAACGCCCTCTAGTATGCACAGATCCGGACAGGCATCATGACACAAAACCATTGCCTGCATTGGTGTAAGTCTTCGTGGTGTAAGACATATAAGTACACACGTAGTCTTTGCTGTCAGATCGTCTCCTTTCCCTCCTCTCTGACTGGAGAAACTCACCGTATCACCTGAGTACTATCACAACAGCTCAAGAACCACCAGAGCAATACAAGAAAAAGATAAAACACAACCACAACCACAGCCATGCCCCAAACCCACCACTTCATCCTCGTCCACGGCGCCTACCACCAACCCGCCCACTGGTCCCCCCTCGTCACCCTCCTCCAAGCCTCCGGCCACCAAACCTCCACCCCTCGCCTCCCCTCCGTCAGCGCCGTTCCAATCCCCAACTGCCTCGCCGCCGACATCTCATCCATCAAAACCTCCATCCTCGACGCCATCGCCAGCGGCTCCGACTCCATCGTCCCGATCCTCCACTCCTATGGCGGAATCCCAGGTTTCGAAGCCATCGCCACATTGACCGACGAAGAGAAATCGAAAATCACCCGGGTGATTTGCATATCGGCGTTTATTATTCCTAAGGGGGAGTCGCTTGTTAGTGTGCAGAAGCCTGATTCGAGGAATTACGTCGAGATTACTGTGAGTTTTGTGTTGTTCTTTTCACCGCTATCTGGCATCAAACAGATCAGTCTCATATATCTGCTCAATCCACTTACCGCAACCATCGATACTAACAACCCACTCTTCAACCACAGGGCCCAACAGCGACCGTCCCCTCCCCAATCGCCATCTTCTACAACGACGTCGAACCGGGTGCCGCCGAGCACGCCGCTTCCTTGCTCCTCCCGCACGTCCTAGAAGCTTTCTTCACCCCAACGCAGCACGACGGCTGCGCGGACTTCCCCGTCACATACATCCTGTGCACCAAAGACGAAGCTCTCACAGTATCCTACCAGCGCGAAGCGATCGAAGTTTGTAAGTCGAGAGAGGGCAGGAAGGGAGGGCAAGAAGCGGTGGAAGTTGTGGAGATGGAGAGCGGGCATAGTCCGTTTCTGAGCATGCCTGAGGAGACGAAGGAGTTTATTTTGAGGGCTGTTGGGGGGGCTTCTTGATGAGTTCTACAATTGGAACGATTTAACGCTTGAAAATCTTCGATGCTTGGGGATTGAATGGACAGGCTGTTATACGGTAGCAGAGTGGTATCATTTTCAAGGAGGTATCTTCGTCTTCCTGGCAGCATCATTTTTGTGCTTAGGGCAACGTCCGTCTTTGCCTTTCCCAAGTTTGATGTACTTGGCGACGGACCAAAGCCATCTTCACTGACATTCATCATCAACCAACACTTCACTCCCCATCCACATCCCCCGCCTCAGCCTCAGCCTCAGCCTTCTCAAGCCTCTTCATGTTCTCATCATCAAACACCGTTTCGTCATCGCCCGGAATAGCCGGCCTGCCGAACCCAACGACTGGCCCAACCATCTCGATCCAGTCCTTCCGCTTCTGCATAAGCGCCTTGACACCCTCACTAACTCCACGTCCACCAACCGCAACACCCTTCTGTCCAGCGCGCTGGTTGTGAGCGGCACCCTTTTTGTTGTTGGGCTTGGCCAAGCTGCGGTTACGCTTGAGGTATGCGGCGTTGACTTGGTTGTCGAGGTCGTCAGCGATATTGGCGTACTCCTGCATAGCCATGCGCTCTTCCGTCAGCTCGAGGATGCGTGCTTTGCGCGCGTTGTTGCGGGCTGCGACGGTGCGGAGCTCGGCTTGTAGTGTGCGAAGGCGTGCGGCGACTTCGTCGTCTAGTTGTTGTGAGAAGTCGGGGGTGTCGGTTGGGCCGAGGAAACCGATGTACTTCAATTCCTGGATGGCGCGGGATTCGAAGGAGTCGAAGTCAGGTGGTGGTAGTATCGCGGGGCGTGGAGCGTCAGGTGGTAGAGCAGTCAAGGGGCGGTGTTCCTCAGGTACCGATGCACCAGGAACAGCGTCAGCCTGTTGAGAGTCGGCGTTGTCGGTGTTGGTCATGGTTGTGTCGCCTTGGGCGTCTGGAGCGCCGTCTTCTGTGGGACGGTTCGTCGCGGTGGCGCTGGGTTGTGGTCTTATCAAGGACATTAGACGGTTCATGACCGGACCCATTGAGATCTCATCCGTCTCTGCGACTTCGTCGTTCATGTCTTCCATGCCACCGCGTGCAGCGTTCGGGTCGGCTTCTTCCTTCCTAGGAGCTTCAGTGCCCGTGAGTCCATCTTCTGCCGCCCAGACTTCCTTGTAGGTTCTGTTGCCGCGCTGAGGAATAATGTATGGGGTGACTCTGTCGCCGCGCTCCTTCAGGAACGCGACATCCTCTTCCGTGAAAGGCCGGATGAAGGGTTCGAGATATGTTTGGAAAGTAGAGTAGTTGACTTGGTTGGCTGGCTTGGCATTTGAAAAGTCCATATCAGGTGGGTCTCCAGCCGTGAGGTCGTGCAGATCTGATTCTGGCCATTGCTTGACGTTGTAGATGTCTCTCTTCTCGTCGTCCGTCGTGGTTTCAAGGATTGGGCGAATTTCGTAGACTGTAGGATCGTATACCGCAGAAGGGTCATCGCCGAAGGCGCGCTTGTAGAGAGGTAGCGCTGGCTGGGTATCTTCGGTAGAGTCGCCCGACTCTGATGGTGATTCTCCGGTATCCATGAGGTCTACAGGCAGTCCGCCAGGCTCGACGGGTGGTGATGGAGGAGCTGCTGTGCCTGCAATTCGTTAGTGAGAAGTATTCGAATGATGCTGGCAATGTTAATGCAAGTTTGGAGAGTGTTGAAGAACACGCTTGGAGTGATGAGTTGTGACACGTGGTTCAGCAAAAGTCGCAGCGCATATGAACGGCAAGTGCCCTCGTGATGATAGAACACTTGACAGTCACTGCACATCACCAAGCAACGTGGCACTTTCACTCGCGATCATGCGACAAAGAGAGCAGCTTACCTTCATGAACACCTACACCATCTTGCCTCGCAAGCATATGTTCGCCAACACTGGGCACACTGGGTTTCTTCTCGTCACTCCCCTCAGCCTCAGCATGGCTCCTCTTCTGTCCGGTCTTCTTTGACTTCCCACTGCCATCTTCACGTTCCTTCTTGATGCGATCCGCGGCAAGCTGTTGCTCGGCGGCCTCGCGCTCACGCTCCTGCTGTGCGCTCTCCTTGCGCTTCTGTACCACTTGCCTGAGATTGCGCTCACAGGTCTCGCCTCTCTTCTCCAGCGACTTCAACACTTTGTCCCGGATCTTGTCGTGCAGCGCATGCAGCTCCCTCGCGGTGGGAGGGTCGTGTGGTTTTAATGAGGGCGGATGCGATTTCTGTATGAGGGTGTCCAGGTCCAGGTCGGTGGATATGAGGTAGGCGGTCGGAGTGTGAAGGTATGGCGTCTCTCTGGGTAACGCGGGCGCAGCCTGACTGGTGTTTGAGGGCGTTGCGGCCAGAGGAGTGCCGGGTGTGGTGTCTGTGAGGGCGGACATGGGTGTGCTGTGTCTGCTGGACGATCTGCGGTCGCGCGCGCTCGCCTTGCCGGTGCCTTTCTTGGATGCTGGCGCCATGGTCGAGATGGCTCGCTTGCTTGCTTGCTATGAGGGAGCTGCCCGTGCTAGCTGCCCGCACGATTTATCTAGTCGCGGCCCGGGCGTGGATACGAAGCATCCCAGTCGCGATCAGGGTCGCACTCGTGGAGCTGCTGGAGCGAGTGTGGTGATGCGAGGGTGGTCTTGCTGTTCTCTTCCGACAATCTCGGTCAATCTGCGTTGCAAACAAATGTATGGAGGTGGTGAATGTGGTGGTATTCTGACGTTGCTGCCGTGCGCGATTCACTTTCGAGGATTACCTTAAAGTGGTCGTTACGCGAACCGACGCTTAAGAGCGGAGTCCCCACAAGTCGGCGTCGGCGTTGATTCAAGTGGCTGACGTAAACTTGAGGCGCTGCAGTCCTCCAACAAACATGTGATCCGGATTGACTACTACCTCTGCTTAGTCGTTTACTCGTTCAATCCCAGGATGCCGTTCAGGACTTACCGGGTCCAACGACTGGATACACGAGCGCACATTGACCAGCATGACATACGACCACTCTTAGCGATGCCTTCGTGGACCGCCGCCGAACCATGACATTGACAGCACGGTCACCAGTGCACACGCATATTCTTGCTTTTGTGACTTCAAGACTGGTTGCAATGCCAATATTGATGGTGGTAGCATCGCATCACTGACGCTGATGGTGTCCTCAGACATCGAGAGGATGCCCATATGTAAACTTATGAAGACGCACTGACAGACAGGTGACATGAGTCATAAGTCTCTATATCAATATCACGATAAGGTACTCCTTATCAAGCATCGAGATCTACAACTACCGACAAGAAGACACACATCCTTCAAGCAGGCAAGCGAGATCACACATCATAGATGCACGAAACAGCATCTCATCTACGCCACGTGCGCTCACCGCCCACTTCGCTCTCCCAGCTCTCTCGCTTTCTCGCTCTCCCATGTAGGTCCTATCACTCCCGGATCTTTCCTATCGACGCCTTACCAGAAGTCTAATGCAGGGACGGCGAATCAGCGGCGCGCATCTCCTGCGGCGCTTCTTCTAGATCTATGGCGTCAGCATTAGTGTATTCGGCGCGGGCATCGAACTAATTTATCTTCCGGTGGGTGGGAAGAGAGGCGCCAGGGCGCGCAAAGTGGGTGGTGAGAAAGTGGGATGTCCATGCATTTGTCAACCAACGCGATCCAACATGGATGGCCGCGTAGGTGATTCCTGGGAATATGGTCTATGCTGGTCGCCTTAGCTAGGAGTTACTCCTTCTATTGCTCTGTAGTTATCCTCTACCTTCCATTATCTCAAGTACATACCAATACACCAAGATCTGTCGTCGCAATACACGCCCGCTTCCGCGAAATACAGCACATATTCTTAACTCACGGATCGCTATAGCCACTCATCGACAGTAGAGTCTTCCGACTAGTCAACAAACGAAAAAAATCGCAACACTTCGCAGGGCCTTCGTGCCACTTGAATACATTACACGACAACCCCCACCTCTTTGTCCCACCGCCGCGCAATCATGGCACAACAGCAATCTCCCAAACTGAGCAGCATCCTGCCCCCACTAATCTTTGGGTAAGGATCGACCAATACCCTGTTTCTCAAGTCAATTCTGACAATAATTACATTACAGCACCGCAACATTCAACTACCAATACAACGCCGACCCCTACGAACTAGACACCACCGGCCTCGTGCAACAAGCCCTCGAATACGGCATCCGCGCCTTCGACACCTCCCCCTACTACGGGCCCTCGGAAGAAATCCTCGGCGCCGCCCTCGACACGCCCTTCGTCCGCGCCAACGTCCCGCGCGAGCAATACTTCCTCCTCACCAAAGTCGGGCGCATCGCCGGCGACGAATTCGACTACTCGCCCGCATGGGTGCGACAGAGCGTTGCGCGCAGCTTGCAGCGCTTGAAGACGGAGTACTTGGATGTGGTGTACTGCCATGATGTGGAGTTTGTTAGTGAGGAGGAAGTCATGGAGGCTGTGCGCGAGCTTAGGCGGATACGGGATGAGGAAGGCACGATCAAGTACGTCGGGATTTCGGGCTACCCTCTGCCTGTGCTGTGCTCGCTCGCACGCAGAGTCCTGGCCGAGACCGGCGAGCCGCTGGACGCGGTGATGAGCTACGCGAACTTCACGCTGCAGAACGAACTGCTCGCCACGACGGGTATCAAAGAACTCAAAGCCGCGGGCGTGGATGTCGTGCCTAACGCTTCGGTTCTCGGTATGGGATTGCTGCGCCGCGAAGGCGTGCCAATCGGCAGCATGGGCAACTGGCACCCAGCCAGCAACGACCTCCGCGCAGCCATCCGTCGCGCCTCGGATTTCTGCGACCGCCACGACGAGAAGCTCGAAGTCGTCGCCATCCGCTGGGCGCTCGAGACTTGGCTGCGCACCGGCTCCACCGTAGGCTCACGCGGCGATCCCGCTTCCGGCGTCCCCTGGACTCCAGAGCCCATCTCCTCAATCCCCGGCAACGACAAGCTCGGCGTCAGCGTCATGGGCGTGAGCAAAAGCAGCGAATTAGAAAAAACCATGCAAGTCTGGCGATCCATCCTGGACGGTCTGGAAGGTGGCGAAGAAACTGCGCGACGCGCGGGAAGGTGGAAGAGAGACCACGAGTGGAGTTTGAACCGTCAGAGGGCGGTGCAGATTCTGGCTGATGGGATTCGGGAGCATTTGGACGAGTGGCTGGATTATGCGTGGGCTAGTCCTGGCGAGGATTATGTTCAGAAGAAGGCGTTGGAGGGCAAGAAGGGACAGGATTTGTTGGCGCCACAGT
>Ga0265797_10006955_pt1 | contig 15709 bp, 10 predicted proteins | sample P2T30metagenome_FD_192433 | JGI IMG/M metagenome (GOLD analysis project Ga0265797, IMG submission 192433) | Plant litter microbial communities from East Loma Ridge, Irvine, California - P2 T30 | ecosystem: Environmental > Terrestrial > Plant litter > Unclassified | place: USA: California... | reverse complement strand
CCCCACCCAGACCCAAACCCAGAGCATCCTAAGCCCCAAAACCCTCCCCAAACCCCCCCGCACTATATCCATTCCCCCAATCATTCTGCGTATCCAGCATCCAACTCACACTATCAAAAAACTCAAAGCTATTCGCAGTCCCCAGCCCTTGCGGTAACTGCAACGGCAAACTAAGCGTATTAACATGGGGATTGAAATTCGGCATGCTGTGCGCCGGGTTCTCGACTAGAAGACCGGGAGGCGGCGTGGAATGTGTCGAGGAATCCGGGTTGGTGGGGTTCGTCATGACGGTGTTGTCGAGGGTGTCGGCGGCGGCGGCTTCGCGCCAGCGCCAGACGCAGTCGAAGACTACGGACATTGATTTGCGGCTGCGCACGATGAGGCCGAGGGGGTCGTCGTGGAGGGATGTGGAGTCGCGGCGGGAGTGTTGTTGGTGTTGGGATTGCGGGCGGGTTTGCGGGTTGTGTTGTTGCTGCATGTGGTGCATGTGGTTGAAGGTCATGCCTGCGTTGCTAGTCGAGGGAGACTGCGACATGCTGTGTAAGCTCCGCGAGCCTCGGACGCTTTCTTTCCAGAGCTGTGCGAGGACTTCGGCGAAGCGGTCGGGGAGGTCGTTGGGCCAGACTTTGGATTTGCGGAGCACGTCGACGGTTTGGAGCACGTATTTGCGGCCTTGCTCGGCGGAGAGGCGGGATGCGAAGTCGGAGTTGAGTATCTTGAGGAGGCCGAAGCCGGCGGCGAGGGACATTTGCATGATGTAGTAGGGCACGAAGAGGAGGCGGCTTTCGCTGTGCAGCTTGAAGACGCGGTCGAGGAAGCCGGTCGCGGCGTAGTAGAGGGCTATGAGGTCTTCGCGGCGCTCGAGGCGGTGGTCGGCTACGAAGAAGGAGAAGAGGTGGGCGTGGACGGATACTGCGCGGTGGTAGAGTTCTTCGACTTCTATTTGGATGAGTTAGTTTCGAATTCTGATCCAAGTACTGATATAACGTACCATTGTCGACTCCATCCACCGGCTTGCGGTCAGCCTTCAGACGTTCCACCTGCATATTCAAGTAGGCGATCCACTCCTCGTCGGAGCGATCTTTGTGCCGTGAATAAAGCTGCCTGCCTATCCGATCTGCCGCTCGTTCTTGTCGCAACCGCACGTACAAGGTGGGAGGAAGGATCTGCATGTCATTCGCATCGTCCGTGTCAAAATCGAGCGTCGAGTTGTAGAGGGTAATCGAGGGCTGTCCGTTGCCAGTGGAGACACTACAGCATGTCAATCGAGCACCAAAAGTAGTCGTCCTATAGCTTACGTCTGAGCCACAATGTTGCAGACCGCCCACGTCCGCAGACGGTCATTGATATCTTCCTGTCGCAGCCGTACCTTAGTCCTCGCAAAGTCCTGCGCATGTGTCGGTTGATGCAAGCCTATTTGCATAGCAGTCTGCATCATGGCGCCGCACAGTATGAAAGTCGGGTCCGTCACTGTCCGCTCTGCAGGTATCGGCCACGTACACAGCAAGCACAACGCCTTCACGACATGATGGTTCGGCTGATTCCGTATCGAGTCCCATATCAGGTCTGTCAGCGGCTTTGACAGGTCCTTCAGCAGCCCAGGTCGTCCGCCATAGCGCCGAGCCGCGACGCTGATTATAGCCCAGAATAGCAGCTTGTGGTCTTGCGAAAGGTACTCGTCCGGTGAGCGCACCTGGTCCAGGAACGGTAGGAACGGGTGGTACAGCTGGAAGTACTCTGTGAACAGCTCCGTAACTTCGCCGAGACTGAGGCGCACATTCGACTCGCCCGACCCCAGCGGATAGAACATAGGCGATCCGCTCCGCAGGTCCAGCAACGACGTCGCCGCTACCTGCTGATGCTGCGTTTGCAGAAATGCCTCGTCCTCGACCTTCGGCGCAGCACCATTGCTGAAACCGTTGCTCTCTGCAGGCGGCTTCAGCGTTGCCTGTGGACCCTCGTATACGGCCAGACGCTCCCGTAGGTACTCCATCTCCTTCTCCATCTCGGCATTCCTGTTGCGCTTGCCGACGCGCTTGAAGTTGGGCTCGATGACGCATCGGAGGTTCTGCTTCTGGCAGCGATTGCAGCTCACGAAAGGGTCTTGCTGGACGTTGCACTTGAGCTAGATGCACTGTCAGCGGGTGTAACATTCATTGTGCTCGTGCGCTCGAAAGTGGGCATTCCTCGGTACGCGCGCCCCTTCACTACAGTAGACTCGAGGCTGCGGCGGGCGCATATCGACGGAACTCCAAAACCTGTGTCGCTGCGCAACAATTTCCCTCGCGGAACTATAATGCACTCACCTTCTGCTGCCGACACTCATTGCACGCGCGCTTCACAGCAGTATTACGCCGCGACGACGGCCGCCCATCCTCGCCATTCTCATTCTCCTCGTCGCTGGACGCCGAGCGCTTGAAGCCGCGGGTGCTAGTGGGCGACGTGGGCGAAATGGCAAAAGGATGATGGTTCATCCCTTGCGTCGGCGACATGGACAGCATCTCGAACGGCGCGCCCGATGTCGGTTGGCGAGGTCGGGAGCGCGGGGAATAGTTTTGCGGATTTCGGAGGTAGGTGGGTGGTGGGACGAGGGAGTCCGTATCGGTGGTAGAATGTATTTTTCTGGTAACTGAATTGGTTACGGTCACCAGTCTTGCGCCAGCTCAGCTCAGACTCAGCTACGGACACCTCGAGATATGAATCATGTGCTCCCCGTCGGCTACCGCAGCATGCAAGCTTTCTGCACGAAGCCGCTGAACCTGGAGAGCGGGCTGCGAAATGACTCACCAATCAGAGGAAAGAGCGTTTGCGAGTCGCGCCTTTCCAGCCTTGTCTTAAGGTCACTTCAATATGGACGCGCTCACTTGGTGTGAATCATTTCTGTGCTGGTCTGATGCATTTACATTTATTTCTAGGTACGATTTGGCAAGATTAGCAGCATCAAACTACATGTCGGCCCATGGTTCAAGAACATTCACGATTTGCCAGTATGCTCGTCACGCAGATGAGATACACAAGCATTTCATCGAACAGGCAAATCGCAATCGGAGCATGCTATTTCAAGATGCATGCACAGGAACGTCATTCCACGCTGTGACGCATGGGTAATGGTTAGTTTTACGCCTCACGTCCTCCAGGCTGAATGGCTTCACCCGGTTGTTCGTTCGTATTCGCGGCAACCGCGACTGGAATCTGGGGTAGAAGTTCTCATGTGGAGAGCTGAACAGGCGCCACAAGCGTCGGGATGATATGTCACGTTGCAGGTGAAGCCTTGCTTGCCAGTCTGCAGTACTGTCAGGAAATTGCAGCTAGACCGGACACATCGAGCTCTGTCCAAGTCACAAGTGCCCCATCATGCGCATGCCTCACAACCACCATCCATCATGCAAACGCACAACAATGTAGCTTGTGGATGTATTCGTGACCCTACTCAGCTACCGTCCCTCAAACACGGTCGGCCTGACGCAGCCATCGCCTTGATATCGTGAAAGCCGACCTAACCGGCACTGCCCGTAATGCACATTGAACACCGATAGCCCCAGTTTTGACATGCTTTAAAGACCCCTCACTCCGCACACCTGCTTAACGCTTCTTCTGTTGAGACTCTTTGAGCACCTTCTTGACGACCTTCTGCTCCTCGATCAGGAATGCGCGGACAATGCGGTCCTGCACGCAGCTTGCGCATCGCGAGCCGCCGTAGGCGCGCGAGACGGTCTTCTTGGGGCGCGAGATGCTGGCGTATTCGCGGGGACGGAGGGCTGGGACGCCGGCGAGCTTGGTACCGCAGTCCTGGACATTGTTAGGCGTGCGCTGTGGGATGGGATGGGTGGTGACATACACCGCACTTGGGAGCAGTGCCCTTCTTCTTGATGTGCAGGTAACGGAGCTCACCACCGGGAGTCTATTGAGGGCTTAGTATGTGTTCCTGAGCGCGCGGATTCTCAATTGACTGACCTTGATCACGCGGACCTTCTGGCTCTTGGTGTTGTATGGCGCACGACGCCTCTGCGAGACGTTAGCCAGCGTCCTGTTCCATTTCCAGCCCCATTGCGGCACGCGGTGTTTTCGTGGATTCGATGCGACGTACGTATGTGAGTCTGTTGGACGGCATTTTGTTGGTTTTCCGGGGAGTGTGGTCGGCGGTTGTCGTGAGTGTCGTCGTGGATGGCCTCCAATTTTCGCGAGATCCGAGAAGCGAAGTGTGCGCTAATGGACGCCAAGATGCACGGACCGCCCACGTCGAACCATGTGCACATCTCGATGCCGATTGGTGCTCTGGGGACATGCAGAACATTGCTGAGCCTACGAAGGAGCTCAATTTCAGTGATCGCACACGATCCACCAAAATCTCCAAGTTGGTGTGCAATCTCTACATACGAGCTCCTTCGTAACACATCGTGTAAGCCGCACTGCGCCGAGCACATCTCATGATTCTCATCCAGTTTACCTCATTTCCTCCGTGCAAGCGAATATTCATACTGTTCTCAGAGCTACAAAGCTCATGCAATAAATCTGTCATCTCCGTACAAACTCAAGCAACAATCTCAGTGATTTATAGTCTAACATCGCTTCAAATCCATCCACATCCAGCATCATACATCATCTAAAATCTATCCATCACACATCACCCCCGCCACATCCCAACCCTACATCTTCCCCCCAAGTCCCCCCATACTCTGCGCATGCGACGTAAGCGTCTCCAAACTACTATTCGACTGCCACCTATACAACTCCGGTCCCCTTGTCGAATACGGGCGCGAAAACCGATTATGCACAATCACAGACTTGCGCTTGGGGTTCGCATACGCATTAATAGGCATAGCGTCGTTCTCGGAGCGCACGCGAATCTCGGCTGGTTCTTCCTCAATGATGGGCTGTACGCCTTTGAAGCGGTAGAAGGCGTCGAGAGCGGGGATGGAGAGGCCGTGCCAGACGATGGAGAAAAGGACGAGCCAGTATACGACGGGGATCATGGCGCGCGTGAGGTTGTCTTCTTCTTCGGTCATTGCTTCGCCGGGCTTAGGAAAGAGGTGGCGGGTATGCTCGACGTAGAATACGGCGCCGATGCCTGTGCGTGGCTGTTAGCTCGAAGCAATGCAATAGGAGGACTACACGTACCAATGGGTCCAAAGTAGCCCATGAACAGGGCCTCCTTCCAGTCCTTCACGCAGCGTGGCATGGCCCTGTATGTCATGAATATGGCGGGGATGCGTCGGAAGATGATGATCATGAAGCCCAGAGCAAAGAGCCTGCCCAAGGTGATACCAGTTGTATCCGGCATGTGGAAATCTCTCCAGGGGAAGATTGTGCCGATGTACATGAAGCCGCCGAAATTGAGAAGGACATCAAAAGAGCTGTTGACTTCGTCATGGCGTTTGTCTGCCTCCTCGAGATACTGGCCACCCCAGTTAAGAGCGTTGCCAGCCACGAAGCATGCGAGGAGGTCGTCGGTACCGATTGCACCGCAAACACCAATGGTGAAGAGCTGTAGTGGCTCGTTAGCGACACAAGACATGAGAGGAGTAGATGCCGCCTTACCCCGATCGCTGCTGGCCACAGCAGAAAACTCTCTGAGTCGATCCATTTCTTCTTGAGCCCGAACTTGATGGCGTACATGCTGGCGAAACCGATGATGGCACCGATCGCGACAGACATGAGGATGATGTAGAGCCATCCCTCTACAATCCATTGTTCCATTGCCTTTCCGATGCCACCTCCAAGGCGTCCGATGCCCTCCTCTTCACTTCGTTTGATAAGGTGGGCTGCGGTCTCGGCGGCAGCGGACATGCCTTCCTTGAACTTGACGTCCTCCAAGCCGGCGTGGCGGATAAGGTACGTTGCGAGTCTAAGACTGTCAGCCTGTGCGTACTGCGACATGCAGCCATGAAGGTAGACTCACAGCAGGAAAGGAAAGCCAAAGCCATCATTGGCGCCAGCTTCGGAGGAAATGAGCTCTCGCAAGGCGCGAGGAACGAACTTATCCGCGAAAGGTCCCTTTGCCACGGCTTGCGAAAGGATGGGGTCGGTGCAGGTAACGCACGAACCAATAACGAGGGCGGTCAAGAGCGTCATCTTTGGTATGATGATGTAGATGCACATGCTGGTGAAGATCCACATGATAGTCATGACTGGAAGGAGACATATCGCCATCTCTTTCCAGTTGTGCTGCTGGTATCGTGCTGGAAGCTGGAATCCAGCAATGACCAGTTGCACGCCAATCACAATTCGGCACATTCCCTAGGCGAGTTAGACACCAGTCACATCTTCTGTACTCTGACTTACCAGTGTGATGGCTTCTTGCTGACCCTCAGCAGCCGAGCCCCATCTCTCAGCATCGATGAATTTGGCTGCCAACGGTCCGAGTATGATACCGAATACCACCGCAGGAACTTGGGATAATCAGCTTAGACACGTGCGAATAGTGTAGTACGACTTACGCGCTTCTCCTAGGTACCAAACCTGCTTTATCTTGACCGAGAAAAAGCCATAAGCAACGATGAACGCTCCTAGGACGGAGATGACAATGTTGAGCTCGCTGAGATCGAAGGTCGGCATGATTGCGATGTTCAATTGTGACTCTGAATTTCGAAGAGCTTGTTAGACGCGTCAATGTGCGATGCCGACTCGAGACGTAAAACTTCAGACCAGCTGAATCACAATGCCAGAAACATGGGACGTCCAAAGAGAAGACTGAAAGACCACGATAAAAAGGGCCGAAGAAAAGAAGGTAGACGGAACGAAGTGCCAGACTCCTAAGGTCGATCCCACTAAAGGGGCCACCGCGCAGTCTTAAGTGAGGCTGAAGCGCTCAGTGCTTTTGGAAGGGATGATCCCGCACCACGCTGAAACGACATTCCTCGATAGCTACACTTCGTGCCTGAGTGGATCCCAATGTCAGGGGAAGTAGAGCCTCCGCTCTCGTGAACAGCAGGGCGGAAGCTGACACGCCGTCCATGTTCGAAACGAGCGCCAGTTATTCTGTGTCCAAGATGGCTGGTAGGCGGAGACGCATGAGTGACAAGAAGCGCTCTCTGCAGGCGTGAAGCGCGTAGATCGTTATATTCTACGAGCTTGGCTGCAAGGTGATCGTGCTTATGGTGTATCAAGATGCAACTGCCAACCAGTGCCAACCTGTGCCAATTGTTGGCGGTTGGATCAGTGGCGGTCCAATACTGCTTGGCGCTGGGCGGAACAGCCGTCAGAACCGGCTTGGCTGATAAGCTCCGCTGCGAACTACCGGTAGAACTGCACACCCGATGCATGCATGGAATAATTACCAATGGTAGAGTTAGCGGAGGTCGAACGCGTGGATGTACTCTAGATGAGAAGAATTGACCAGCGTCAGACCGTTTCTTCTTGATGGCTCCAGGACAGATTCGCGCTTTGTACGACTGCCCAGCCCTAGCTCACAGGATTTCCCAATCAAGTCGCGGACAAGACCTTATTTGCACACGATGGCTACGGGCGGTTACAGATAAGCGTCTTCTCTGATCTGGCCGTCGTCATTGAGCCTCATCATAAGGCGGAAACAGAGCCAGAGGCAGCAAATAGTAACGTCAGCCGAGTACCAAGGACTCCTGTGTAACCACCTTGTCGGCTTTGGAACGCTCGATGCTTCGAAGGTCTAGGCGCGAATTCTCGTGTGTCTCAGCAATCCAACTCTTGCCCTGGGCGCCAATGGAACGAAGCACCGGCGATAAGCAACACAAGATCATAGCCGAGGGTGACCGATACATATGGCTGTCCTACAAAGGTAGGAAGTGAGACGCCTTTTGCACAGTGATGGCACGTATTTGTTTACAAATATGAGCGGCATATCGTCTTGGGCTAGCGGAGATATTTTTCTGGCGAGGTGAAGGCTGGAGATTGTGTTGGGAATTAGAGGTCCATTGACGTCGAGCTTGAAGGAAGGCGTGACGATATTTGCGTAGATTTGTGTTTGTGTTAATTGTGTCGCGAAGGTACTTGGAACCTGTGATGAGTCCAACTGTTCATCATCCTGAGATGGACAACGTGTTCAACAGTAGTGCTCGGTTTGCAGAAGACAACGGATTCGAGCTTTGCGGTAGTAACCTTCAAGACATGCTGTGCTGGAGCTGGCCACCACTCACAGTGCCACCTCGATGTTCGAAGTGCGTGGGAAGTGGAAGTGTGTTGTTGTGCATCATCATAGTCGAGAGCCGGGCAAGAATGACTCGCGGAACAGGTCACGTGCCCCAAATGCGGCCTGCACTAGCGTCCGTTATGGAGATTTTCGAGATTCATCAGGCACGTCCAACACCACGCCACCAGGACGATTCCATCGTCGAATCTCTGCAACGCGAGGAAGGCCGATCCTCGATTCACACTGCCTTCGACTTCAGCATCAAAAGGCGCATCACGACTCGACGCCGGCGCGACACCTTTTTCGCGATCACGGCGCCTCCGCGCGGGCTCCTCGAGAAAGGGTCGCCCAACTCGTAGCTTGCAGGGACGAGCTTTTCGTGTCTGAAAACATTCTAGAGGTAAGAGGAGATTCCTGCATACTCGACAGTCACGTGTCCTTCGATTGGCGCAACGCACCCTTCCTTGCGCGCCACCAGCCCTATTCGCTCTACATATAATCACACGCGCCATCAATTGCAGCGCGGTACCTCAACTCTAATTCGATCGCAGCTCGCCTTACAGAGCAGTCCTCATTATGGCGTTACCTCCTCCCCCACCGCCTCCCCCGCCGCCGCCGCCAGGCCCTCCAGGATCAGGCTATGCGCCTCCTCCGCCACCTCCCCCTCCTGGCCCACCCGGCGCGCCTGGCACCGTGGGACCTCCCGGTATGCGAATGCCGATAGACCCGCAGATCGCCAAGTTTGCGCAGAAGAAGAAGGACTGGCTGCGACAACAGCGGCAACGATTTGGCGAGAAGCGCAAGGCGGGATTCGTCGAGACGCAAAAGGCAGATCTGCCGCCAGAGCACTTGCGCAAGGTGTTCCGGGATATCGGCGATGTGTCACAGAAGAAGTTCACGAGCGATAAGCGGAGTTACTTGGGCGCGCTCAAGTTTATGCCGCACGCGGTGTTGAAGCTGCTGGAGAACATGCCCATGCCCTGGGAGAGCAGGCGAGACGTCAAGGTGCTGTACCACACCAACGGCTGTCTGACGCTGGTCAACGAGGTGCCCCGCGTGATCGAGCCCGTTTTCCATGCGCAATGGGCGGCAATGTGGCTGGCCATGAGGAAAGAGAAGAGCGACCGTCGCCACTTCAAGCGCATGCGCTTCCCTCCCTTCGACGACGAAGAGCCGCCGCTGTCCTACTCCGAGAACATCGAGGACGTGGAGCCTCTTGAGCCCATTCAGTTGGAGCTCGACGAGGATGAAGATGGCCCAGTCGTAGAGTGGTTCTACGAGCATCGACCGCTGCTCGATACACCGCATATCAACGGACCGAGCTACGAGACATGGAACTTGGATCTGCCACAGATGGCTACGCTGTACCGTCTGAGCAGGCAGCTTCTGAGCGACATTGTCGACAAGAACTACTTCCACATGTTTGAGATGAACAGCTTCCAAACAGCAAAGGCTCTCAATGTCGCCATACCCGGTGGTCCCCGCTTTGAGCCACTGTACAAGGACATCGATCCGAACGACGAAGACTTTGGCGAGTTCAACGCCATCGACCGCATCATTTTCCGCGCCCCGATCCGAACCGAGTACCGCGTGTCGTACCCCTTCCTCTACAACTCGTTACCTCGTAGCGTCAAGATCTCATGGTACTCACATCCGCAGGTCGTCTACGTCCGAGCCGAAGACCCAAGTCTGCCAGCGTTCTACTTCGATCCCATCATCAACCCCATTTCTTCGCGTGCCGTTGCGCCAAAGAACCTCTCCGTGAGCCATGAGGACGAGGTTTTCGGATACGGCAACGATGAAGATGATGACGACGAGTTCGTCATGCCGGAAGAGGTGGAGCCTTTCATGGCAGATGAGGAGCTTTCCACACCCGAGACCTCCTCCGCCATTGCACTTTGGTGGGCACCGCATCCGTTCGACAAGCGATCAGGTCGAATGGTGCGAGCTCAAGATGTTCCTCTCGTGAAGCAGTGGTATCTCGAGCACGTTCCTGCGGGCCAGCCCGTCAAGGTCCGGGTCTCTTACCAGAAGCTGCTCAAGACTTTCGTCTTGAACGAGCTGCACCGGAAGAATCCCCAGGCACAGAACAAGCAGAACCTGATGAAGACACTCAAGAGCACCAAGTTCTTTCAGCAGACCAAGATTGATTGGGTGGAAGCTGGTCTGCAAGTTTGCCGACAGGGCTACAACATGCTCAACCTCTTGATTCACCGCAAGAACCTGACATACCTGCATCTCGATTACAACTTCAATCTGAAGCCCGTCAAGACTCTCACCACCAAAGAGCGAAAGAAGTCGCGTTTCGGAAATGCTTTCCACCTGATGCGCGAGATTCTTCGGTTAACCAAGCTCATCGTGGATGCTCAAGTTCAGTATCGCTTGGGCAACATCGATGCCTTCCAACTGGCTGATGGCATTCTTTACGCCTTCAACCACGTCGGTCAGCTGACCGGTATGTACCGTTACAAGTACAAGCTGATGCACCAAATCCGTTCGTGCAAGGATCTCAAGCATTTGATCTATTATCGATTCAACTCAGGCCCTGTCGGTAAGGGTCCCGGCTGTGGTTTCTGGGCGCCAGCTTGGAGGGTCTGGCTGTTCTTCATGCGAGGCATCATCCCTCTCCTCGAGCGATGGCTCGGCAACCTTCTGTCGCGTCAATTCGAGGGTCGTCACAGCAAGGGTGTCGCCAAAACTGTCACTAAGCAGCGTGTGGAGTCTCACTTCGACTTAGAGCTTCGTGCTGCTGTCATGAGCGACCTCATGGATATGATGCCCGAGGGTATCAAGCAAAACAAGGTCAACACCGTCTTGCAACATCTGTCGGAGGCATGGCGGTGCTGGAAGAGTAACATCCCTTGGAAGGTCCCTGGCCTACCTGCACCAATCGAGAACATCATTCTGCGATACGTGAAGAGCAAGGCAGATTGGTGGATCTCGGTTGCTCACTACAACCGAGAGCGTATTCGACGAGGCGCCACGGTTGACAAGACTGTCGCGAAGAAGAACCTTGGTCGACTGACTCGATTGTGGCTCAAAGCGGAGCAGGAACGCCAGCACAACTACATGAAGGATGGCCCTTATGTCTCGTCCGAGGAGGCCGTTGCCATCTACACTACCATGGTGCACTGGCTTGAAGCAAGAAAGTTCCAGCCCATTCCGTTCCCGAGTGTGTCGTACAAGCACGATACCAAGATCCTTATCCTGGCTTTGGAGCGTCTGCGCGAGGCCTACTCGGTCAAGGGTCGATTGAACCAGAGCCAGCGTGAAGAGCTTGCCCTCATTGAGCAGGCTTACGACTCTCCTGGCACGACCTTGGCTCGCATCAAGCGCTTCCTTTTGACGCAGCGTGCGTTCAAGGAGGTCGGCATCGACATGAACGATAACTACAGCAACATCAACCCTGTCTACGACATCGAGCCAATGGAGAAGATTACAGACGCGTATCTCGACCAGTATCTATGGTACCAGGCTGACCAGCGTCACCTTTTCCCAGCATGGATCAAGCCGTCAGATTCTGAGGTGCCGCCTCTACTTACCTACAAGTGGGCGCAAGGCATCAATAACCTCGACAAGGTCTGGGAGTCTGAGAATGGAGAGTGCAACGTCATGATCGAGACGCAGCTTTCCAAGGTGTACGAGAAGATTGATCTGACTATGCTGAACCGTCTGCTGCGGTTGATCATGGACCACAACTTGGCGGACTACATCACCGCGAAGAACAACGTCCAGCTCAATTACAAGGATATGAACCACGTCAATGCCTACGGCATGATTCGTGGCCTGCAGTTCTCTGGCTTCGTGTTCCAGTTCTACGGTCTCGTCCTGGACATCCTCCTGCTTGGTCTGCAGCGTGCGAACGAGATCGCTGGTGCGCCAGAGAGCCCCAACGACTTCCTACAATTTAAGGACAAGGATACCGAGGTTCGCCACCCCATCCGACTGTACACGAGGTACATCGATCGCATCTGGGTGTTCTTCAGGTTCACTGCCGAAGAGTCGCGCGACCTGATCCAGCGTTTCTTGACCGAGAACCCGGATCCCAACTTCGAGAACGTCATTGGCTACAAGAACAAGAAGTGCTGGCCTCGTGATTCCCGGATGCGCCTGATGCGACACGACGTCAACCTGGGGCGCGCAGTCTTCTGGGATCTGAAGAACCGACTTCCCCGTTCGGTCACAACCATTGAGTGGGACGACACGTTCGCCAGCGTCTACAGCCGCGACAACCCCAACTTGCTCTTCTCAATGTCTGGTTTCGAAGTCCGTATCCTGCCCAAGATACGCAATCTCACCGGAGAGTTCCCCGTCAAGGACAGCGTCTGGTCTCTCGTCGACAACGCCACGAAGGAGCGCACCGCCGACGCCTTCTTGCAAGTCACCGAAGAGGACGTGCAGAAGTTCAACAACCGCATCCGACAAATCCTCATGTCTTCTGGATCCACTACCTTCACGAAGATAGCCAACAAGTGGAACACCACGCTGATCGCGCTGTTCACCTACTACCGCGAAGCGGCAGTATCGACTGTGAACCTGCTCGACACGATTGTCAAGTGCGAGACCAAGATCCAGACGCGCGTCAAGATCGGTCTGAACTCCAAGATGCCTTCGCGTTTCCCTCCCGCCGTCTTCTACACACCCAAGGAGCTCGGTGGTCTGGGCATGATCTCCGGCTCGCACATTCTCATCCCCACCAGCGACAAGCGCTGGTCCAAGCAAACCGACACGGGCGTCACGCACTATCGCGCCGGCATGTCGCACGACGAAGAGACGCTCATCCCCAACATATTCCGATACATCATCCCCTGGGAGTCCGAGTTCATCGACTCGCAGCGCGTATGGATGGAGTACTCGCAAAAGCGCCAGGAAGCCCAGGCCCAGAATCGCCGCTTGACGCTCGAAGATCTAGAGGATAGTTGGGATCGCGGTTTGCCGCGTATCAACACGCTTTTCCAGAAAGATCGCAGCACGCTGAGTTTTGACAAGGGGTTCCGTGCGCGCACTGAGTTCAAGATTTATCAGCATATGAAGAGTAATCCGTTTTGGTGGACGAGTCAGCGACATGATGGTAAACTCTGGAACTTGAATGCGTATCGGACGGATGTCATTCAGGCGTTGGGTGGTGTGGAGACGATCCTTGAGCACACGCTTTTCAAGGCAACGGCTTTTCCATCCTGGGAAGGTTTATTCTGGGAGAAAGCGAGTGGTGAGTCTACGCGGGAGTTTCTTTATGCATCGTTGAGTTCATCTTGTCGCCTGTATAGCCTCGGGGTCGTTTGTGGTCACCTGACGTGTCACAAAACGGCTCTGGGGTTCTCCAAGCTGCACGATAAGTGCACACTCTTCCTTCTCTTCTCATATCGTATATATACAGCATGCTAATTCCTGCGCAGGTTTCGAGGAGTCGATGAAATTCAAGAAGCTCACCAACGCGCAACGCTCCGGTTTGAACCAGATCCCCAACCGTCGCTTCACGCTATGGTGGTCGCCAACTATCAATCGAGCCAACGTCTACGTTGGTTTCCAAGTCCAGCTCGATCTGACGGGTATCTTCTTGCACGGCAAGATCCCGACTCTTAAGATCTCACTCATCCAGATCTTCCGAGCCCATTTATGGCAGAAGATCCACGAGTCCGTCGTCATGGATTTGTGCCAGGTCTTCGATCAGGAGCTTGAGGCCCTTGGCATCGAGACGGTTCAGAAGGAGACGATCCATCCTCGTAAATCGTACAAGATGAACAGCTCGTGCGCTGACATTCTGCTATTTGCTAGCCACAAGTGGAGCGTTTCACCACCTTCCATGCTGTACGACACCAAGGACACCATGAGCGCGACTACGACGAATAAGTTCTGGATCGATGTCCAGCTGCGCTATGGTGATTACGATTCGCACGACATCGAGCGCTACGTCCGCGCCAAGTACCTCGACTACACCCAGGACAGCATGAGCATCTACCCTTCGGCCACCGGTCTGATGATTGGTATCGATCTTGCCTACAACCTGTACTCGGCATATGGACAGTACTTCCCCGGTCTCAAGCAGCTTGTTCAGCAGGCTATGGCCAAGGTCATGAAGGCCAACCCAGCGCTCTACGTCCTCCGCGAGCGTATCAGGAAGGGTCTTCAGCTGTACGCCTCTGAGTCTAGCCAGGAGTTCCTCAACTCCCAAAACTACTCGGAGCTGTTCAGCAACCAGATCCAGCTGTTCATTGACGACACCAATGTCTACCGCGTCACGATCCACAAGACCTTCGAGGGTAATTTGACGACGAAGCCCATCAACGGTGCCATTTTCATCTTCAACCCTCGAACAGGACAGCTGTTCTTGAAGATCATCCACACGAGTGTCTGGGCAGGTCAGAAGCGTCTTGGTCAACTCGCCAAGTGGAAGACTGCCGAAGAAGTGGCTGCCCTCATTCGATCACTACCAGTGGAAGAACAGCCTAAGCAACTCATCGTCACGCGTAAGGGTCTCCTGGATCCTCTCGAGGTGCATCTGCTGGATTTCCCGAATATCTCGATCCGTGCATCTGAGCTCCAGCTTCCTTTCCAGGCTGCCATGAAGGTCGAGAAGCTTGGTGACATGATCTTGCGTGCGACCGGACCTCAGATGGTACTCTTCAACTTGTACGACGAGTGGCTCAAGACGATCTCCTCGTACACCGCCTTCTCGCGTCTGATTTTGATACTGCGTGCGCTTCATGTCAACCAGGACAAGACAAAGCTCTTGCTTCGACCTGACAAGACAGTCATCACCCAAGAACATCACATTTGGCCGACACTGTCGGACGAAGATTGGATCAAGGTCGAAGTGCAGCTACGAGATCTCATCTTGAACGATTACGGCAAGAAGAACAACGTCAACACCTCGTCGCTCACGAGTAGCGAAGTGCGTGACATTATCTTGGGTATGGAAATTTCCGCACCCTCGATGCAACGTCAGCAAGCAGCCGAGATCGACAAGCAACAGCAAGAGCAGGCACAGTTGACGGCTGTTACCACGAAGACGCAAAATGTACACGGCGAGGAGATGGTCGTCACAACCACATCGCAGTACGAGCAAGCAGCCTTCGCCTCCAAGACCGAGTGGCGCACACGCGCAGTTGCAAGTTCCAACCTGCGCACTCGCGCCAACAACATCTACATCAACTCTGAAGATGTCAAGGAAGAAGGCCACTTCACCTACGTGATGCCCAAGAACGTACTCAAGCGCTTCATCACCATCGCCGATCTCCGCCTCCAAGTCGCAGGCTACCTCTACGGCAAGTCGCCACCCGACAACGACCAAGTCAAGGAGATCAGCACCATCGTCATGATGCCCCAGCTCGGCAATACGCGCGACGTGCAACTCCCCAAACAGCTGCCCCAGCACGAGTACCTTGACGGCCTCGAGCCCCTCGGCATTATCCACACCGTCAGCGGCAACGAGCCGCCGTACATGCAAGCCAGCGACGTGACCCAGCACGCGCGCCTCATGAACCAGCACGCCTCCTGGGACAAGAAAACCGTATCCATGACCGTATCCTTCACCCCCGGCTCCGTCTCCCTCGCCGCATGGGCCCTCACGCCCAACGGCTACAAATGGGGCGCCGACAATAAAGA
>Ga0265797_10006954_pt1 | contig 15713 bp, 10 predicted proteins | sample P2T30metagenome_FD_192433 | JGI IMG/M metagenome (GOLD analysis project Ga0265797, IMG submission 192433) | Plant litter microbial communities from East Loma Ridge, Irvine, California - P2 T30 | ecosystem: Environmental > Terrestrial > Plant litter > Unclassified | place: USA: California... | reverse complement strand
GAACACAGTTGCTGTCATGGCCAGGCGGCGTGCGATCTAGAATCTAGTACACAGATGCGGAAGACCGAGCAAATGACCTTCTTAGTGCCGAACTCATCCGTTTCCATGATTGATGGTGACGGTAAATGGAGTATGTCAAGGGGATGCGACGCAACCTTGAAGCTCCACTCGTGTCGCATGACTCAGGCCTGTCGCTCCCGCCCCAGGAGTTCAAGAAAGTCCTCTCTAAGTACTAGCGGTAAAGTACCCAAGATGGCGGGGTGATGTTGTTGTGTTTATGGGGAGTTTGCTAGCGGAGGGTGCCCCACGTGGACTCTGAGGTCTGCGTCAGCCGCGTCAGTTGCGTCGGGTGCATGATTGCCGCTTCTCACATTGTACGCAGCTCCTTTTTAACTTGCATCACTATGGAGTGGTCGCAGCTTGCGCGAGATTATTCAGCCCCTTGGATCTCGCCGCGTCTTCACTGGATTTTCAGTCCCATCTCATGATGACCTACAGAACCTTCCACCAATCTAGATCTGGCTTTCTTGGGCAACAATTGCCTACCAGAATATCACTACCACAGATGAAGAGATAAACTATCGTCAGTCTACGGATCCCGAAAGTCAGGCGCAGTCTTGAAAGGCATCCTATACAGAAAGTGACGCTAAGGTCAACATAGTCTATATTTTGTACGAGCTAAGATACTCTATAGGCATCTAGACATCGCTTGCTTGTGTTCTCCATCCATAGTAGGATGATATGGATGCCGACGACGCCTCTTCCTCTTCTCTTATTGGCATGCCTGATCTATAGTAGGTTGATAATAGGTCGACGACAGGTGAAGACTGCTAATACGGTACTAGTCAGGTAGGCGTGGTGAACAGTGAATGACCTTACTCACATCAACGCTTTGACGAAGGCTCGGAGGTTGATAGTAGTAGCTTCACACGTGGGAGTGATGTTGTAGGTTGTTGTGCTACGTAATACTTTGTGCAGAGGCTAAGGTGCAATATATATAGTGACCACAGTGAATTAAAATTAACGTGATTGGTTAGCACTAGACTTTCAGCTCATCTCTAATCTTCTGCCGCTTTCTCTCAATCTCGGTGGCCCTTTCTTTTGTAGTGGCGATGATTGTTTCGTGTTCCTTGCATGAGTTCCTTTCATCGTCGGCTTCTTTTGCAAGCCTATCTGCTCCTTTTTGACATTCCGCTGCTTCGCTCTCTGTCTTCATGAATTCTTCTCGCAGGCGCTGCGCATGTGTGAGTAGCTCGACCGCCTTCGATCTTTGTTCACTCGCCTGGCGCTTAAGCGTGAGACATTTGCTTTGAGCCTGCTGCATTTGGAACTCTAACATTGACAAGTCGTTCTTGGCAAGTTCCATTTCGGCTCTGAGCCGCCTTGCCGTCTCCAAGAGCTCCTTGTCAGTTTTGTCAGAACCCTCCCCTCCAATGCCGGACCCATTCTGTGCTTGTGGGAGCTCATAGCGTAACCTATCGCTAGCTCTGATCGTAGGCTCTGGCTCAGCAAGCGACTGGTCCGACGCACCTGGCTGATTGATATCACGCGCAATATCATCGTTGCCTAGTGACTCGCGGGTGTCAGCAGCCGGAATCGCCGGTGGGAGTCCCTCTTCTGGTCGCCAGAGCAAATGGCCAAGGTTGGCAGGATGCCCGCTAACAGATTGCGCGGTATCCTGATGAGTTTGAGTCCGTGTATTGAGTGACGATCGCATGGGGGGCGTACACACGGGAGGGGAGGATTCCGTCTGGAAGCTTGGGGACAGCGTATACACAAAAGTCGAACCGCCATTGTCCCCCTTCGCTGCTTCCCTCCGCGCCTCGCCTAAATCATACATGTGCTTCAATATAGTCCGGATGTGTACCTTGAGTGCTTCTGGATTTGACCAATCTGTTGCTTGTGCAGAATTTGCCATAACATGTTGATATATTTCCTCTGTAGTGATTCCTGGGGCTTGGAAAGGAATGTGCTCTCTCACAAGGGGTTTCAAATTGTCTTGCACCTTCTTGAGGCGCTTCGCGGGTGTAGGGATGTTTATCGAGTTTGCTTGTTCGGGGCTATAGCACAAGTCGACTGGAACTCGATCTTCTCCGATACCGGAGGGGTTGTCGCTGTGTATCGCTGAGCTGATTCCTGCCGGGGGCTCAGACTGTTGAGTAGGCGTATTGTCAGGGTTCGAAGTCTGTTCGTCTACAGTCTGCGCACTATGCGTAGCTGCCTGAGGCTGTGGTGTTTCGTTTTCAGCGTATGCATCCATTTCCTGAGCTAGAGCCTGAGGCCGACTGTTGATGGAGGTTGACCCGTACTCAGATTCGATTAATAGAGAAGCCGCGGGCTGGACATCTTGACCGTTTTCGTGATCTCCCTCACGGCTGTGTTGTAAATCTGACTGTGGCATATCCTCGTGTGACCCTGGAGTACCATCAGACGATTGTCCTCCCGGGGAAGAGTCAATCAACAAAGACGGTGTGTAGCTCTGTCTCTCAGCGTGTGTCTTTGTACTCTCCTCCGCGTTCGGTTCCGCAACAGCTGATTTAAGCCGCCAGTTTCCATCCGTATCACGCCAGACTTTAGACTTTTCCTTCCCTGGCTCCCGGTTCAGCGTCTTTTCTATACGCTCGCGCAGTCTTGCTGGACCAAGTTCATCGTGCACCTTCGAGTCGTTTATGCGCAACCAGTCGAATATGTCGCCGATGATCCAGCCCTCACCAGGTTTGGTTTCGAGTGCCCTATGAATGCGTGTAATGAAGGTGGGTTTCTCGCGCGACTGGGGATGTGGTGAAGGCAGAGACGGTTCTTTCCGTTGAATGGTCTTCATGCGTCTCCTTAGCGTCGAAACATGGATTGTATCTTCAGTTGTGTTCTTATGCGGATTCCTGGGCTGCCGCGATGTATTCTTCGCGCGTTTGGCGGGCGGGGGCGAGTCGTCTGGCACAGCATAAATGTCGAACTCATCACCTTGGACTGTCAGCCTCTTGACTCCCCTGTGGGCGAAATTGATTGTACTTACGTTTCCGATTGTTGTCCATTGTCGTTACCGTGAGCGGTCGAATGTAAACATGTGCGACCGTTGCGATCATGCGCAAAGCGCGCTCCTGCAAGGAACGCGCTGGCTGGCCGAAACGTCCGAGAGAACGACCGTGCGTGCAGCCTCGAGCTTGGCTTCAGTTCGGCCGTTACGCTACGCCTGCAAAAGCAAAATGAGTCAAACGATTTGGGGAGTTACCTCACCCCATCCATACAAGCTGAGCTGTGGGCTACAATCGCGTCGGGTGACATCTAATTGATATAATACGACCTTGCCACTAGCATGTTTCTCGATAATCGAGAACGATCACTCTACGATGCATTCTCGCGATCTTAGCTAATTTTCTCACCTTGACGGCATGGACGATTGCAGCAGACCAAAGTCGTCCTGCGCATCAGAGTCGCCTGGCCTGGGTCTGGGCCACGGCAGCGACATTTTCACGATTGTATACAATGCATGGACTCCAAGGCCACAGATATGTCACGCGAAGTTGACGCGAAGTGTTTCACCTATCCTCAAAAATACTGTTCTCAGGATTTAAATTATTCCCTATGCCTCAGGATTCAGGGTATCTATCGAAGTGTACACGGATGTGGCTTTGAGATGACAGTCTTCCGGGCCTGTGAAAGCTCCGCACGAATGTCAAAGCGATCTTTTTCTCTTTCTCAGGAGATGTCCTCGACTTTCTACTGACAGAGGTTGCTCGCTTCCAACTTTGTGTAGCACCCGACAGTCTTCACTGACTCTTGATCTCAATCCAAAATAGTTGCACAGCCCGCAAACTCCCTGGAACTTCCTGTGTTCCCTCAACACCTCAACGACCCTGTCAATGTATGCCTCTTTGGAAGCCTTGCGCATGACGACACGCTCCATGGACATAGTGCATACAATGTGGTCAATGTATATTGCACGAATCCGAGGGTCTGGATCCTGGAGTCCCTCCTCGTAGCAAGTGAGGACCGTGTCGATTGCATCTGATGACTTTGCACCAGCGCTCAATTCCAGTTCGAACGTGGTGGGATCGCGAGCACGGCCTTCAACATGGAAAGTATGACCGTACAAGATATGCGGCGAAAGCGACAGCGCTGCATGTGGAACGTTTGCCGGTAGCATGAGCGACTCGCCTGAGAATTGCACGATATATCCGCAGGGTCCCAGCATTTTGAGTGCCGATACTGTATCAGAATAACATGTCGGCAATAGACGACAGTCCGAAGCTCTCCAGAGAATCCACAGTTTCATGGGCTGATCCCGACCCGCGCCAGACCGACCGCACGCGGTGGAGATATGAGGATCACCATCATGGTGAACATCTGTAGCTGTGCCAGGAGGGCATATGTTGGCCGTTAAGGCGTGGATTTCGATGGGGTGCTCTTTTTCAACGCCATAGAGTTCTTGCACCTTGTCCCGGACCATAGTCCGATGTGGATCTTGTAAACTCTCATTTACCATCTCTTCCTTAATTGGTACGTTCAACAGTCGTATCTTCGAGACCCTGTCTTCCAGTAGCTGTGCTTTAAAGTCCGCAAATCGATGGTCTTTCAGCTTGATTCGCTTCTCCAAAAACCAAGCATCGCTACATGATCCAATGTCCAGCGTCGGAACGAGCGTCTCGAACGAAGGCAGGCGCACCGCTTTGTCACTCCTGAAAATGTGCCAAGCGACACACTGATTGTAAGTCTCTTCCGGGCAGGCGCGGAGGTTCGGTAGTCGGTCCAGCTTGTCAAGTGGCCACGGTACCTCATTTTCGGAGAGATCAACCCTGCAGAGCCTCAGCAAATCGCCCACGGACTGTGATTCTTTAGGACTGTCAAGGTCTTTCCCAGCGTGATGTGGCAAAGCTTGCATCTGAGTGAACTTCAAGATCAAATCCAAGTTCCTGTGCACAAACGCCTTGCGTGGACAGAAAAGAAGTAAGAAGAGGTGTATGTGGCTAACTCTCGTAGGTCTGTTGTTGGTGGCACACCACCTGGACTCGACTAAGCACGTCGCGGGTACGTAAGCAAAGACGCTATGCGTCGATTGCTTTCAATCTTGGATTGATATCGTAAGATCGACCACAAAGTCTAAACGATCGTGGGACGAGAGTAGCGCACTGGTTTTTTCACCCAGTCCCTGCTGTCATCTATTCTCAAGCCATTTTGTGCTTAGCGAGAAGTGGCTCAAGCGCCGCTTGAGCGAGTCCGTACAGCCCGGTCGGGTGCGTCCCAGGCAAGCGGAGAGTGTGGGTCCGAGCAAGGCCCCAAGGAGCGGCGCGTCCCGAAGCGCAATGCTGTCATGGGGGAATGCTCCACGCAACGACTTGGTAAACAAACGACCCTTCAACGAGTTCGCGTGGTTTATTCTACCTCGATCTGACCTGCACGACACGCCAACAAAATACAGTGCCTTGACCAGATCTATGGATTGTACGACGCGTTGCGAAGATTGGCTGGGCTCGCAAGTGCAAGACTTCTCTGGAGTTCACCAATGGCCTTTGGCATCGGGGTCTCCTCATGACAGCGTCCTTGAGCCATCTCATCAAGACCAGCGTCGAAAGCGCAACTTTGCATCAATGGAGGGCGATGGCATGGACCTGGAGAGCACACCAAAGGCTGCACGGAAGCGGTCCCGGAGACGTGTAACAGCGAGTGAAGATGTCGAGTGTGAGCAGGACGAAAACATGAGTGCCGTCACCTCTTCAGCATCAACCACATCTAGCAAGCGCTCACGACATTCTGCTAGCCCAATCAAGCAGATCAACCGACTTGCTGCACAAGCAAGGCCGTTAGAGAAGCTCAGTTTCAGCCAATTGGAGCACTGTCCGCTTCCGAAGTCCATAAGCTCCCTGATGACTAAAGTCCGACGGTGTGCGAAAGGAACTCTCACAATACCCTTGTCACTGAAAGACCAGATACTGAAGCGTGACCCCGACCTGGATCCCGAAGATAATGTCTGGCGGCCGGACATGCCAGTAGTAGCCGCACATGCACCCACTCAGTACAGCGCAGACATGGATCCTAATTTACTTCCGACGCAATCCTATGATGTTGGTGTCTTGCATCCGCATTTGCAAACCCACTCATCCAAACCTCGACCGCGCGATTTACTACCAAGTCTCCTCGAAGCTGAGATGATCGTGGAGCAAGCACAAGAATGCCAGGTCGCGGACGACTTCGAAGCGGGTTGGAACTCGCATGTCCATGGCCCACTTTTGGTGCTTGCCTGCCACATGTCACAGCACTACAAAATGGTGAGAAGCGTGAATCTCACGCTCGCACCCTGTTTAAGACAACACCAACGGGTATCGATCACTGGCAAGATGGTTGATTTCGGCATCTATCTGCAACCGAGTCCTGTACTTCGCGATGCATATAAAGAGATCGAACCAGAAGCAGATGGGGAGTCGAGATATTTCAATCATACAAACCTCGAGCAGATTGCAAGAAAGCCGTTAGCCATCAGCATTGAGACTAAACAAGAAGACCAGGGTGGCTCTCAGGCTGACTTGCAGCTTAGTGTTTGGGTAGACGCACATTTCGATCGGCTGGCAGGTCTCCGCAGGACAGCACTGAGCGTCGACGACCGAACAATCTGGCTTCCTTTACTGAAGGTTATTGGGCCAATTTGGTATCTTTTGCTGGCACGTGGAGATTATAACGAGCTGGGCGAGCTTGCTGGCACTACCGTGTACTCGAGATATCAGCTCGGTGATGTCACTACATACCATGGCTTCTTCCAGGTATTCTCGGCGATACATGCACTTGTTGACTGGACCGAGACATCATACCGCCCGTGGTTCGAGAGGTGGGTGTCACAAAGTCAGGACATCGAGTCGTCTGCAGCTTGAGACTACAGTTGGGAAATCGCTGGAAGATATGCTGAACGTATGATCATCAATGCTTGATCGAAGCGGCGTCCTTCGTTGTAGGGCCCGGGTCAATTTCCGGCTTTCAGGCTATCGTTGTCGTCGCTGATCTTTCCCCCATCGAGGCGCACTGTCACTCGCGCTCGTGCAGCACAGCCGATTGTGCTTGATCAGCCTCGACCGAGATTGTGACATGTATCTACTACAGTAACGCTGTTCCTTACAAATTCGGTTCGATGCTACGGAAATCCGGACTTGCATTACCCCGCTTACGTGCCGCTTACGGATATGACTGATTTGTGCTCAAGGAGAGCTCCAAACGTCTACAAGTGTTGTATCGCCGCCAGATGACGACGTCCGATCGAAGCTGTCCACAAATCACAATTGTGCCATTATTGTTTAGCTTTCCACCGATCTCAGAGCTCTTCTTTCTCGCCACAAGAATCTGTCAGCAGCCCTGATCTCCCTTCTTGCCGAGAGCGAAGTCATTTACAAAAGTGCCTGGGCGGCATCCAGGACTGTTCTTCGCATCAGCGAGTCAATTGTTGTGAAAATCACGAGTAGCGAATCCGCGGTTGATGAAAGTCGCACACTCGGTTACCTACAAAACCATCTACCCAACTTCCCTGCGCCGAAGCTTCATGGTCTAATCGAGTTCGGAGGATTTCACCTGCTGTTCACGACGTTCGAGGGTTCTCATAATTTGGAAGAAATCTGGCCTCAACTGAATTTAGTCGAAAAACGGGACATCAGCACGCAGCTCGCTAGTATCATGTCTCAGCTGAGAACATTGCCACATCCAGAAAACAGTCCGTTTGGCAAGGTCGGATGTGAAGACGTCAGGAGAGGTTCGCGCACCAGTGACCAGGTTATAACCAACATCGAACAATTCGACGATTTTATCTTCTCTGGAGCCACCGCAGCTACACCAACATATCTTCGGTTCTTACGCAACTTCATACCAAAGCCACCAACGGAATGTGTCTTCACTCATAGAGATATCAAACCTGGAAACATCATCGTAGAGCGGAGCGAAATTTCAGGTTGGAAAGTTGCTGCAATCATTGGTTGGGAGAATAGTGGCTTCTATCCTGCGTACTGGGAAGGCATCAAGGTGACTAACAACCTGACTCCAAGGGACGACGACGACTGGTACCTGCATCTACCGGAACCGTTTTCTCCACATCGACATCCTATAGAAGACTGAAGACGATTGTTTTACAGCAACACGTAGAACGTCTATAAACTAAGCGGCATCCACATTGTCTGGCAACCCCAATGGTTTACATATCTGAGTCAAAAGAAAAAGTCCCCCGGTGCTTCACACACTCTTGGTCGGTGTGATTCACGAGATCACATTTGCAGCCCACAAAATGATCCTGCTTCTTGTCTGCCTCGTTGCACCATCTACACGTCCGCACCACCAAAGCCGTGGAGCACTTCGAACATATTGGACCGCACGGAAGCGCGGTTGTTGCTTTCCATAGCTCCAGTGCAAGATCTTTATTGCTGTAGATCAGGTTATTCACCTCTTCATTGTGTCGCAGTTTCAAAGCGTTTCCAAGCATTGCTCGGACGATTAATTGACGCAATCCTCGGTCGCTGTCTGGCGTTGTTGTGAAACCCAATCTTGCCGCTTCGACAAAGATCTCACTAGAAATCTCTTTCTCCACTTCCTCGTCAAATCTTTTTTTCGCTGCTTCCTTCATATGTGGTATGCCATATTTTTCTCCTATTGCGTACAATCTTGCGTGAGAACTGAGATTGCAGCGACTCTTTTCTTCGGCTGATGGTCCTTGACTATATGACTGTAAGTAAAGAAAGTCGAACATTAGCTGGACAACTTCAGGGTCATCTTTGCTAGGATCTTCTTGATCTTGCGCTTCCGCGGTCACGAGTCGAATGACTTTCTCGTGACTTTCCTGTTAAAATTTAGCCTCCACTTCAGAACTTAGTAGCGTCACTATTCGCCTTCCGTGTGTCTTTTTCACATGCTTTTGCGAAGAAAGATGATTGAGGACAGATGACAGCTTTTTGAGCCTTGAAACTTTTTTGGCCACAGATGATTTCGATATCTGAGTAGTCACCGCTCTGATAGATCCTTATATCAAGTCAGCTCTGCACCCTGGGTCAAAGGATCGAAAGGCATACATCTGTAAGAATTGAGCCATCTGTCATAAGTTGTGGGATAGCCTGTTTTGAATACCTTTACAAGCAGCAGTGCGAATCAGTGACGACGTAACCCAAGAATGTAAACAAGAATGCACATGCTGTAACAGGAAGTATTACATGACAGTACACATTGGCTAAGAGAGCAGTGTGGCTAAGAGGTCAGACGCTAAACTAAGGCCGTAGATAACGCTATGCGTGTTTGTACGTCACCGTTACGGAGGGGTCAAAGTCCTAGCGCAGCAATGATGTACAGCAGAGGCTAATTCGGGGAAGGTGTACATTAGCCGTATGGCACGACACTGAGGCCTTTTGACTAACGACATGGATTCGGAAAAACAACGGCAAATTCGTACCTTTTCCTCGACCAGGTGCAACTCTTATGTAAGGCCAGACTTGTTCAATACGCCGGTGGAAGAACGACGAATGGGAAGTGCTTCCCTCTCGCTCAACTTGGTCGCGGGCATCCCGATACAGTCAGTGAGAGCTTGCTTGCAAATGTACATGGATGCCAACATCACTGCGTAACGTTATCGTATTGCAGTATGTGGGAAAGCACAGCTTGCTCCTGTATCAGACCTCCGAGCTTACTGCCACCTGTAACGAGTCAGCGCAGAACATCACCTACCGTTGGCCAGGATGCTACAGCAGGCTTTGGGAAGACGCGGCAAGACTGATGTAAGCGATATGCAATGGCGAACGGCGCTGTCCAACGACACAACATGAGACCAATCACAACAATAACCGACTGACAAGCCAATTCAGCGCACGCAAGCAACAAGGTATGTCGTCTGGTTACTTAAGAGTTGCCGGCCGATCGTACGGACGTTACTACCATTGACGTGGCAAATGAGTTCGGCATGTGAGCAAGCCCTACCCCTCACTACCAGCATTGCCAAGAAGCAGGCTGTGGTTGTTTGCTTAAGTAGGAAGTCGATACAGCTACGTACCTTGGTATCTTGATAGCTGGATGCATTCTATCGGAGCACATGACATGGAATGGACTTTACGTTGGATGCAACCCTGGTTGTATGAGGAACGCGGATTGCTTCCGCAAGACGGTTTGACCAATGGAAACGACCGTTCCATCTACCTCCAGGCCGCTGTTACTTGGTGATCTGTACTAGAGCTGCGGTGGAGTCGCCGTATGTACCCATGAATATATGACACTTTATCTAGCCACCTTGCTTGCTATGTCCAAGGACCAAAACGAATGGTCATGCAAGGCAAGACTATTGCGATACATGAAATCTATCAGACAAAGATGCTTGCCACTCTTCTCTTTTACACGTTTCATTGCCTGGCTGATACCGTGGTCTTGGGTTGGTGATTCATGGGGCTGCAGCCAGGTCTCAAGGGAGACCTCGACCTACGTGGAACCAGCTACATTGGACGCCCAGACCGACGAGTTTCTCTCAGTGAGCAGCAACGACTTGGAGTATCTTACTCGAGAAGAAGCCGAGCAGATCGTCGATCGATTCAATAACGTACCGCAAAGCTCTGATAGGTTATTGTTCTGGACTGGTATCCCTAGAGAATGGGCTCAGCAATGGGCAGACGACCACGGAATGCTGACACTCACCTCTGCGATGGGCCCTTTGATGGACAGTACGGACCAACGGTGTCTGAGAAGGGACAAGGAGCTAGAAGAATGGAGCAAGTATGTCAAAGGTGCATCTGGAATCTTTGCCCGATATGCCTGCAGGCGTGGTATCGTCAGAGTGTTGACGTTGCCTCCTTCTTGGGCAGAATTCATTCGACCTGAGTCGACGTATCGCACCATAGAGGAGCCCGTACTGAAAGGAGTATCGGGCTGCTGCTGTGCTGTACAGATCAATACAGTGCATCTTTTGGCAACCCTTGAAGACCTGGAATATCAGACCTGGCCAGAGAATCGCATCCCAAAGAGGCTCGAATGTGGGGGCACAAATAGTCTGAACTTCAGACTTCCAAGATGGGCTCCAAAAGCTATGGAGGCGGCTGCCAAAAGTTTGCGATCCAACGTAGTGAGCTTTACAGCTCCTTCAAATCCCAAGCCGGTTGATGCTAGTCTTGTAATACAGGACTCAGTACAGAGATCAGGCTCCCTGACCCGAGAGAAAAGTCAGGCCAGAAGCGAGTGTCAAGGCACGTTTCGTGCTTCGAAAAAATGTGGGATGCAACAGACGCTGTGTCAAGATGGAGATAGTACCAAGAAAGCCTGTATCAAGGACAAAGAGGCCGGCGAACCACAAACAGCTAAGCAACCGAAAAGTGGCAAGCAACCACAGAGCAACGCCAATGCACAAATTAGTCAGCAACCGCAGAGTCAACAACCACAGAGCAAGATGCAGCAGTCGCAGAGTCAGCAACCGCAGAACAAGACGCAACCACCCCAAAATCAACAGCCACAGAGCAAGAAGCAACCACCCCAAAGTCAACAGCCACGGAGCAACAAATAATTACAAATTGAATTCGAACATAGCTGGAGTAGCAACAGAGATCAAAGGTAGAATTGCACTCGGAGAGGGTTGTTAGGATTGGAGTGTGCAAGCGAGCGGTTCGTCGACAAGCAGGCGTTGGTGTAAGAGCAGTAGTATAGTGGAAAAACTCCTTGTTGAAGCACGAGACGAGCGTTGATCCATCGGTCGAGACGGGATATCGGAACTGACGAATGAGGTTGCGCGCGGAACATAACTCTTGTCTCAAAAGCTTGTTTTGAATTGATGTCGATCCAGCGAATGGATTTCGATTTTATAGGACCTGTTGGCGAAAGCTTGACTAATCTCCGTCTCTGTTGGTGAGCTCGTTGTTGTTTGGCGGTTTGGCGAGAGATAAAGTCTATCACATACCACTTAGTATTCGGGGGGACCCGTCAATCTTGCAACTGTCTGCTAAGTCAGTTGGGCCGAGCATGTTTGCAAGTTCATGCCAGCGAGGTTGGATTGATACAGGAGCGAAGGCAGAGACATATGGCAGTCAAAGCCACGACTGTTTTACACTACTTTGACATCCATCAGTGTTCCTCAAGTCCACGGTACTGGGTAACCACGGCTTCAAGGTATGTCGCTGGACGCCTCGCTTGCTCCCTTCAGCCCTTAGACTCCCAGAATCTTAATTTGGAGCGCCAACGCCAAAGCTCAAGCTGGAAAGAAGGGTGGGAACCATACCTACGAGACTCTCATAACACGGTATGACCTGTTCGGTAGTAAATCCCCGCTTTTCCAACAGGCTACAGCCAAGTGTGGAAGGAGGAGGAGATTGTGTTAGATGACGTGCTGAGTGATACGAAAACTCTCGTTCATCTTGCGCGATAAGATGTATGACAAGGAATTCCGCAACCGCGTTCAAGAAGCCTTGCAAGGAGAACGTGAAAATATATCTGAAGTCCGGTAAGTCAAGTAATTGGTCAGTTGAGCAAAAAGAGAAACCATGGATCATCGGAGACGATCCCTGGGTACACAGCTTTTGAGGTGTCCAGTGGTTGCGTTGACACCTTGATTGTGGAGAGGATGGGATGATCCGTGGAATATAGGGATTGGCCTACCACTGGCTCGAGAGTGTTCTTTGATGAGGCATTTATGATCTGATGCACGTCCGAAATTCAAAAGCGCAAGTCTGGGATTGGCAGCCTCCCGTGTGGGGTCGTCACAAGACTTGAAACGCTGTCTTTCTCTCCGGCTAGATGGCACGCTCGACACCTTGACTCCGGATTGATGGCACTCGGCGAGAAGCGACTCATTCTCTACGTGCAAAACAGCTATAGCTGGGCAATGCTTCGGAATTTGTCGCATTACAAAACATCCTATTAGATTAGGTCAGGCGAGGCGAGGCTGGGGAGACCTCCTACGCGTCTCCTGCTCGGGCCCTGCTGTAAGTTCGCGCGTGCACGTCATGCGTCACACCTTGGACGCCGCTTACATACAGTGTCAAGGTCAGCATCGTATCGCCTTCTGTATGCCACGCTTCGACGAGGCGGAACACCATCTGCGCAATCAGTCAAGATGCCGAAGGACCCTCGAGGCGATGTTCAGTCGTGGAAAAGGCAAGCCAGCTTCATTGATCTTCGGAAAAGTGGCTGACTTCTAGTAGTTTCGGAAACACCATGATCACCCTAGTGGGGCCGGACGAGCGCGAATATCACGTTCACCAAGATTACTGTGCGCGCACTCACCATACTTTGCCGCGGCTTCCAGGAAAGATTGGAAGGAAGGGCAAGAGCACCGCATTCCCTTGCTCTGTGACAACTTCACCGCGGTCGGCTTGTACGTCCAGTGGATTTATGGTGGCAAAATCTTCAGTCGTCCAGACACAGTAGAGGGTGAGGGCCAGGACGGTCAGCCTTATAGCGAACTCCGCCTCCTCGTCGAAGCTTTCATCTTTGGAGAGAAAATACAAGACGGAGCCTTCAAAGATGCCGTTATCGACTCTTTGATTGCCTCGATCAACACTCCGGGCAAGGATGACAAGTGCTGGTACCCGTCTGGCTCTATGGTAGACCGTGTCTACGAAGGCACCCCCAGAGGCTCACCCCTACGCAGACTGATGATCGATATTCACGTCAACCACGGCGGCCGGAAATGGCTCGAAGGGGTTACTAATATGGAATTCTTGAAAGACTTGGCCGGAGACCTTTACATTGACAGAGAGGCCGAAACGTACCGTGCCAACCCGACCGCTTCACACCTCAAAAGCTGCGGGTATCACCATCACGACGAGGACGGGCTGTGCTATAGTGAGACGACCTGACACAGAGGATCGCGTGGGTTTATCGCGGTAGAGCGCCATCTTAGAGATTCCGCACCGTGTTCGTACTTCGGATCCTCTAGCGCGCAAGCGACACTACGGATGTTCGCCTCTCAGGGAAGGTTCAAGCACGCTGCTAATCTTCTTCACCTTCCTGTATTCACAATTCGTTCCATTCATTCTTTATTGTCTCCTCATACTTTCTCACACTTGCACATCTTCGGCACCTCTGTAAAGACTCTTGCTCTCTTTATCTTCGGCTGGAGCAATAGATATGCATTGGCGTTTTGCCCCAAGGCGGATCAGAGGTCTGCGTAGTGAGGTAATTATCATGCGCTGCATTCTGGGCCAGAACACCTCTCTTGCGAAGCTTTCATAGTGCGCTAAGATTGGTGTGATGATATTTCTTCTTTGTGTTCGATCCGAAGCACAGCGCATGCATTGTATGCGCATGGATACTCCACCGCAGCCAATGGGACCTCGCTTGCATATGCGCACGGATTTCATTACTGTACGGCATTCTAGCGTGCGTACCCCTGCGGTATGGCGTTCTTTGCTTGCTCTGACCGTCGAGTTACATGCGTCTATCATGCGATGTCGAGACCAACGTGGCGGTGAGCCAGCATAACTTGTTGCATATGAAACTTACATACCTTCCATCCTGGACTGACTGGCTCTTGCATGCGGATACAATCAGGGAACCTTTTCTCCGCATCTGCCCTTCCCTACTCACCAACTTCAACAAGCTGGTAACTTCAGGTAGCGAAGGTATGCGCTATCTTGTCCCTGTTGCCGATCGGCTACTCGTAGTAGGATGCGTGTAATTCGCCGTCGTGATTGCCACAGATGTCATTGCACTGAATAAGCTGGCTTCTTCCATGTGTCGAAGTTGAGTCCGGGCATGTTCGAGACGCCGGTAGAAAGACGGCGAATAGGAAGTGCTGCCTTGTCGCTCAATTGGCTAGCGGGTATCTTCAGGCAGGTAACGGGAGCTTGCTTGCATAACTATGCGCAGATGGCCAACACCATACTTAATGGGCAAGTAATTCTAGGCAAACAGCAGCGGGCCGCTAATCGGACCCGTGCCCTGGAATCCCGACCATAGTCAAGGGTCATTCTTGGAGCCCAGAGCACCACCATACCAGGACACACAATGATATGCTGCGCTAACTCAACACATGGGATACAGATAAAACCGCATTAACGCACGTAGCAGCGCACCGCCTTGAGCACGGCGCTTTGGCGATATCCCAGTGCTGACAGTGGGACGGGAAGGCAAATCTGCGGCTCTGAGCCTCGGCTTCCCGTCGAATCTAGGCTAGCAAAGAAACGGAGTCGGTCCTTTCGTGTACTAAGAGTTCAGGAAGGCTGACCTGTTAATCAAAGCCAAGGGAGACGTGTAAGGGACGGATCACTCTCATTCTGAGCGAAGGTAACGATCTCATGTGTATGTTAGGTTACGATATGGAGACGACTCGTACGGTCATTGTGAATAGCCTGATGCAATCAATCAATCAATGATTCATTATGAATATTGCATTCTGAGACTATGTACTACCAGCGCACTTATATAAAGTTGTAAGAGATCGGGTTGAGCCGATCCTCCAGATTGAGGACAGAACCCAAAGCACTGCAACTTGTGCCTCGGGATGTTGAATCATCATGGTCTGCTGTGCAGTACATGTCGATCAGCATGAGTCTCTCGAAGTATTGCGAAGCCATTCATACCTGTCCTTTGCAACCACTCAAATCAACCGGAGACCTGCCAGCTTGGTTACCAAGTCCTCAGCCAGGTTGATGGGCTTGTTATATGCGTCATAAGCTACTTCGTAAAAAGTGCAGTTACCGGTACTGCAGACGAAGTGGAGTTTTCGGCCCTTGTAGAAGCTGGCCACTTGGAGACGGCTTGGTCTGTGACATTCACACTTTCGGTTGACTGAA
>Ga0265797_10006953_pt1 | contig 15714 bp, 18 predicted proteins | sample P2T30metagenome_FD_192433 | JGI IMG/M metagenome (GOLD analysis project Ga0265797, IMG submission 192433) | Plant litter microbial communities from East Loma Ridge, Irvine, California - P2 T30 | ecosystem: Environmental > Terrestrial > Plant litter > Unclassified | place: USA: California... | reverse complement strand
TGTTGCTGAGGCGGCCACTGGAGTAGGTGACGCTTTCTGCTGTATGTCAGTGGTGTGCTATACTTCGGCGTGATGGAGTGAGTTTAGGATGCAGCGTGGGCGAGGGAAGGGCTTTGCCTTTCTTTTGCAAGAACAGGAAAACGTGTGAGATACATACCGCCGTCACCAGCATCTTCCGTGCGAGCCATGTTGTGATGTTGTTAGCTGACCAAAGGCGAGGCGGCGATTGGCTCACGGCGAGTAGATGGCCTGGTCGTGAAGCTGGAAGCCTCAAAGGAATCTATGGAGAATGATGGATTAGGTTCCAATCCGAGTTGGACGTCGTCGTCGTCGTCGTTTGGCAAACGTAATGCAAGGTCGATGTGGCGTCTCCACGTTTCAAACATCTGTAACTTATGCCAAAGTTTGTTGAAGACACTTGCCTTGAATGTCTTGAGTATCTCACTGGTACTAATATGTTCATGACATAGCAAAGCGGCTGATAACATCGCCTGCGAGATCTGGATCCGTCGAGATACCAGTGTTTGGAGACTACTCTCATTGGCATAGCATGCGATTTACACAGAGACCACACACAGACTTTAACATGAACCACATATGCGCGCTACAAGGCTGAGAGAAGTGGGCACCGCTTATAGAAGTGGCTGCTACCTGGCCAGGTTAAATTCTTTTTGGCTGTGTAAGTGAGATACATCCACCAACGATCGTTACTGCCGCGGAAAGTGGAGGGAGGGAGGCACGGAGGATGGAGAGTCCCTTGGTCAGTAGGTGCACAGGCAAAAGGCAACGGCAACGGGAAATGGAGATGGGCTCGGCTCAAGCAGAAGCGGCGTTTGATGTGATGGAGAGGAAGGAAATTGTTTTCTATCGGCAAAAGAGAAATTCGCGCTTATGGCGCGTCCGAAGCGCGAGGGCTGAGATTGTTGTTGATGAAAGCACAGTAAGATGTGATGTGATGAGATGGGAGTGAGAGTGAGAGTCTATAGGTATTACTGTCTGTGAAGAAGCACATGTGTGATCACTCTCCATCATTATTGACTAGGATATATAATTCTGTTGTCTGTCAGACCTGTAGACAGACTGGGTGTAAAGACATATACAGATATATATAGATATAGATATATACAGATCTGTCAGGTACCTCGGATCTTCTTTCCAACGGGGGTGATTATTTATTATTGAAGGTTGATTAATAAGGCCCTTGGGTGTTTGCTCGCTCTTAGCCGGCGCCGGTTCCCTGCATTAACGTACACTTCTCCACGCCCGCTCCTACCTAACTGTGCCACTCTTCCGTGCTTCGTCATTTGCGATCCAACCAGCATCGCGAATCCTAACACGCCTACACTCTCGCAGCACCATCTTCTCCTCCATACACACTCATCCAAAGAATCATGCTTCTTGCATAGATCTACCCCTCTCTTACCACTCTTCCAACCCTCATCCTGCAAAAATGCCCCGACAGCCTGATGTTGTCATTGTCGCAAGGTGAGTTCGTCCAGCCAGCCTGGAAGCATATCTACATTTACATACACAGTACGCGACACTAATATCACTCCCAGACACGGTGCACGACTCGATGCAGCAGATTCAAATTGGCACCTCACCACTCCGACTCCATATGACCCTCCCCTCACCTACGGCGGCTGGATGCAATGTCGTGCTCTCGGCGTCCGGATCGCAAGTCTGCTGCAAGCCCGCGAACAATCTCTGAACGATGCGCCAAATGCACCCGACTCCAACCACCAGAACGGCCATGGCAGTAAGAAGAGGAAGCGCAGGACGCACAAGGTTGTCATACATTCATCGCCGTTTCTCCGGTGCATACAGACCAGCGTTGCCATCTCAGCCGGCATGTCGCAATACAACCCGACCGTGACCTCCGGAAACGCAAGCGCCCCGATCAGCAGAAGTAGGACACCCAGCAACATGCATTCTGCATCGCCGCGACTACGCTCCATGGACGCAAGCTCTCATGGCCTGGCTCCAATATCCGAGCCCAAACAGGACTTTGCGCACGAGATTGCTCGCAAAATGCTCGCAGATCAGCAACAGCAACACCTACCCAACCCGAAATCGAAACTCCGAGTCGACGCTTTTCTCGGCGAGTGGATGAACCCACAGTATTACGAGCACATAACGCCGCCTCCACCAAGCGCTCTGATGGTCGCGACCGCCAAGGGAGAGCTGATGCAGAACGAGCACATCGACGTCTACACACCTACTGTCAGCAGCAAAAGCTCAACGAGCAATCTTTGGGGAGGCGGAGGTAACAAGGGCGCAGGCACACATGGCACCGCAGACGACTGGAGCCATGTGCGGGATGCGCTGCCTGCACCTACTGCAAGAAGAGACCGCGCTAGTAGCGTGACGAGTGGTGCTAGCAGCGACACTGGCTCTGGAAGGCGCAGTCCGTTCAGGACCGGGCACGGCACTCATACGCAAACGTCGACACTGCCAAAGTACGAGACGACCGCATACATTCCCCCGACGCCTTCATATGCCGTCTCCACATCGGACCACATTCCTAGAGGGTATGTGGCGCATGCCAGGAATGCAACAGTGAATGTCGATTATCAATGGGACTCCTCGCGATCACCGCAAGCTTGGGGCGATGGAGGTCTGTACGGAGAGGAGTGGACTTCTATGCATAGGCGATTTAGACGGGGCCTGAATGATATGATCCACTGGTATAGTCAGCACGATCCGGATGACCGTAATGAGGATGCGCTGGGTATCGACCAGGCAGAGCACAAAGATGACGAAGAAGACGAAGAGGAGGAAGATCTCGTTGTTGTACTGATCACACATGGAGCTGGAAGTAACGCGCTCATTGGTGCCATCACTGAGCAGCCTGTGCTGTTGGATGTTGGAATGGCGAGTTTGACTATGGCTGTGAAGAGAGAAGACGGACCGACGATCGATGCAACGTCAGAATATGTCAGCTCACCCACAGAAGCCGGCGCAGAGCGGTCTGAGTCTGCGACAAACGGCAACAAATACCAGCGACGCGGTAGTTTCGGCACTGGTCTTTCCGCCATGTACGAGATGAAGATCATTGCGTCGACCGAGCACCTGCGTCCAGGATCCGATCCTTCAAGAGCTTCGCCATCGCCCTTCCCAACTCGCTCGGGCTTGTCAAACGGCGACGCCAGCTCTCGAACTCCTGGCAACGCATCTATCATGGCCCCTTGGAACCTCAAAGAAGAGCGCGAACGCAACAAAACGCAATCCTCTGCGTTAGGCAGTATACGCCGACCTGGTCATGCCAACTCGGCGGCTCCAGCTCCTTCCAACATCCATGGCCTGCAACGTAGAGCCACGCAGCCAATCACAGGAATAGACCACGAGTCCGCACATGCAGTATCTGGTGCATCGACACCAGTTTCTGTAGGAGGTGGCTTATGGACACCCCCTGCCGGCCGCACTCCTTTACTGGACGCTCAGCGTGTGGCAGAAGACAAGAAACCCAAGTTTCCCTCTCTCGACGGCAATCACCATAATGCCACCATTCCTGGAGACGACATGGTCCTCGACTTCTCCAACTCGCCCCCAGACTCACGCCCTGGCAGTTCCGGCGGCATGAACTCCAAGTCCAAACCTCAACTCCCCGTCCTCGCTTTAGACAGCGCAGTCGGCCCTCCGTCCATCTCCGTGACGAAAGACTTTGACGAGTCACACTCACCACGCTCCACCAACACCAATCTCCGCCGCCCTTTCTCCCCCAAGGAAGACACTTCCGCCGGCGCGCCTCTTGCACCCGTCCCCAGCGCCGAAAGCGAACGAGACGTCGTACCCGAACTGCCCAGCAAACAATCCAACGCGGGCGGTGCCGGCGGCTACGGCTACTACTACCCCTCTGGTGACGCAGCCATTGCTTCCATCCCCGAGTCTCTCAGCCGGAAACTTAGTCAGAAGGGCTTGTGGGGTACGAAGCCTAGCGGTGATCAGATCAAGAGGAGTCGGCCTGTTGAGCCGAAGAGGCGGTGGACTGTCACTGATCAGGATGGTAATGGTTAGGATTGTGTGTCCGTTTGGGATGGTGGGTGGGGGAGGTGGAAGGGTTCCCCTTCCACCACCTCCCCACCAACGACACACCACCCGCGAAGCGATTAAAACTGCGAAGCTATGCGACTGTGTTGGTACGAGGTGATAGTGGTCGCGGGGATGGTTGGACAGGCAGGGTCTGATCGGGGGCTTGAGATGATGTACGATGTTTTTTTTATGACCCTCCTCTACTCGTTCCGCTCTTGTGGGGTGCTGTTATTGTGTTGCCGTGGAAGACCAACAGCAATACTGGTGATCCTGTGATTACTACTGCTGTCTTCTGTATCTAATGCGTCTGTTCTCGGTGTCTCCACTTTTGTCTGCGCCGGATCGTCGGTGGTCGGCTGAGGGAAAGTGATCGACAACATGAACCTCGATCGGCAAGGTTTCACAAACACCTTACTTCACTTCACTTCACTTCACTTCATCTATCGTCTTGTACGTATGGCGTGAGCTATCTTGCAAAAAGACCCAGGAACACACACGTACCGCACCGCGTCTATCAACGAAATCTGGACAATATTACTCAGCAACAGCAGCGCACTAGTCCAGCTGCGACTCGGCATCTCTCGCCTCATCGGCTTTCCCAACTGCCCTTCCATTCCAGACTAACTTAACCTCCACTTTCCCACTTCCTTCCCACTTCCGCCGGACGCCAGCCAGCGCAACATGCATGCCTGCTGCATCTCTGATCCAATCGGCTGATTCTGAATGTGCTAGATCTCCCGCATGCTGTAGAGACAGCACCACGCTGCTTCTCTCTCTCTGTCCGGATCGGGCGAAGGTGTTGAGGTGAGATGACAGCGACGAGCCCGAGAACCTGCCGTCGATATACTTGCTGGCGGTTAGATCTTGCGGCGGCGGGACAGGGCACTTACTTACTAAGACGATTGGATTGAGAGCGTCCCTCTTGCATCACCACGTGCGCCGCATAAGTCTACTACTACTAGTAGGTGGGACTGCCCAAGGTACTGTGCTGTACATGCGTGAGCCGGACGTATGTACCGTAAGTGTCCCACCTTTTCTAGACTTAGTACCTTTCTTGTCATCTGGCGGTGGGCACGCGTCAGCTGGGTTGTTGTGCACTTCACAAGGTAGATTCCTCTTTCTCTCATTCTCTCTCTCGTCGTCAACAATACTTTTCCTTTTCACTCGCTTATCTTCCAAGAACTCAGAGGCTCGCAGTCTCGCAAGATCCGCTACTCGGTTTCTTTCTTTTGCCGCTACCGACCGCTATGCTTACCGTAGCTCACATCTTGTACGGGACGGAACCATGATTCGACATAGACCAGCCATACAACAGGGAAGCTCATAGACCAACCGAGGACAACAAGGCTATTCAAGAAAAAGATGCAAGCGCCACCGGAACCCTCATGCGCCATCTGCGGCCGTGCCGACCTCATCGACTGCCCTCACGAAGGCGAGCGCCTGCAATTGGCTCTCCAACAAGCCCAAGATAGGTGGTCCGGCGTGCTCAGGATTCGGTATGTCCACCCATGCATTCTACGCCCAGACTAAGCCTACCGCAGTCGATCCAGAACTGACTTGTCCGCTCTACCTCCCAACAGAGAATGGGTGCTCAACCACGCGCGCAATCACATCCTCAACACTTTCGAAGCCGCCCGCGCCGCCCGCTACGCCACCTACCTGCAATACGTCCAGACTTTCCCCTACTACTCGCTCTACACCTACCACAACGGCCGTCCTCCCTTGCCGCCCGCTCAAGTGCAATTTTTGAGGGAGCAGATTTGGAGCGCGGATGAGAATTTGAGATTGGGGGTTGATACGGATTGGAGGAATGCTTGTTTGCTTTACCCGGAGACACTGGATCATTATTTCCGGATGGTGGAGATTGTGTTTCCGAAAGAGAAGGAGGAGTTGTTGAGGTTGGATGGGGGTGGTAAGAGAAGGAGTAGGAGGGACAGTGCTGTTGGGGAGAAGGGGAAGAGGAGGGGTTGAGTTGTTTTTTCCCTCTTCTCTCTTTTGGGGAGTGGATTTGCTGATTGACAGGGTATGTGAGATGGCTGCTACCACGGGCAAGGACATTCCTGTTCAAGTCTGAGGGCTGCGAGACCGGTTGTGATCGCGAGAGAGATTACTCGTACTCAAATCCGAGAGCTACAAGAGTGGACACGACAAGCTGGAGAGGGTGTTCTCGTTCAAGCCCGCGAATCATAAGAATAGACACTCTTGTCCACGTCCAGATCGCCGCGAAATATAATAGGCAGCAGGAGATTATTCTTGTTCAAGTCAAGACACCTAGTCCACAGAATGGATGTCTCGACAACGCCAAGCCTACGAACATCCACCCATGTCGGTATCGACGGCTACCCGCATCAACCGCCGTCACACCTACCCCCAACCCTTCCCGAATCCCATGGACCTTGGTTCGGTTGATCCTCCGAATCGACGCGGCCACAACAAGTCGCAATACTTGCCTGACGACCGACGTCGCGGCCTCTCCTGCCCTGCCGGTGTGACTATGCTGCGGTGAAACGGGCCTGTCAATCTAGTGGCTGGAAGGATTGACAGCGGCAACGTGCCGTGCGAACGGTTGTACAGAACGGCGGTCAAGCTCGTGCAACTGGCGGTAGACTCTACTCTTGTGATTCATTGGTCGAGGTTCCTGTCTGCAAGACCTACATCCGCCGCGAGCCTGTGCCTGAGACTAGTGCGGTACCGCCTGTAGTTCTCTGCTCGCTATCTGCAGCCTCTGCCTTGGACTTGATGAGGCGGTGACCGGTACCCGGGAATGGGCTCGCAGCGAGCGTGCGGAGACAATGTATAGGCATTCTTCACATCGTCTGCATCTGCATATGTCAAGACGCGGCCGGATGTTTCTTGTGGTACGAGGTCGCCAACTCAAGTTACAGCCACAGCTCCGTTCGTTGGCGCGGCCTCGGTCACAGACTCGAGCCCTCAGCTATCAACGGGAGTCGTCATGCCATCCATTCACCTGCGACAGACGTATACCACCCCGTCGGAGATTTGATTACTGGTCAGGAAGATCTTCTCCCCGGACAGGTCTGGCTCGGTTCGCGGAATGATACAGCAAGCGCCCAGTTTCGCGGATAGCTGCGACAAGACCCGCACTGCAAGGCTTCAAGAGGTCTGCAGACAGCATGTCTTGGAGACTCGCCGCACGCCACATGGGATCAGCCAGAACCTCGATCTTCAAGCTGCTGTCTTCAAGCCGCTGTCTGATTACCGTGCAATGTCGTCTTGCCTCGTTGAAAGATTGGAGGTTTCCAGACCACTTCTTGGCCGCCGCGCCATGATCGCACAAGTGCCTCTGCTGCGCAGTGTTCATAAGGACTGAGCGTGCACTTCCGTGCGGATGGCACAGTGCGTTCGTCTGTTGAAGGCATTGGTGTGGTCTCACGATCTGTGGGGTGCTTCACGAGCGAGCCCTCTACGGAGACATTTGTGGCACTGCTGATCGTGTCCTGGGCCGTCAAGCACTCGTACCTGCCATTGGCTGTCATGTCCTCAGGTCCCTTCCGCACTGAGCTATTGAGCTACATTACCTGTAACGTTTGCATTTGGCAAGGGTTGCGATGCCACCTCACGCCAACACGTCTTTTTCGGGCCCGTCCTCCTGCGCATCCGCACGCTAGAGTCATAATCGACCATGCAGTCTTGCCCATCTGCAAAGAGTGCCGTCAGCCATTCCAAAGCTACGGCTACGGGCAAACTGGTGCTTGCATGGCATGGCATGGCATCGCATGAGTCTAATGCGAGCAAGCATCCAAGACTCCCACGCTTTGTCACACACCGCAAACCCTCCAAACTCCAGGCCCTTAGGTTTGCCTTTCCACGCAAACACCCCGACGAACCCGTTCACACGATTCGCCGCAAACCACGCCGCGGCGAACCCTCCTTTGACTCCACACCCCTCCCATCCTCATCCGTTTCTTTGACGGCACCTCCAATACACGCGAGCGAGACATTGCGGGTCGCGGTGCATGCTATCCTTTTGGATCTTGCAGCAGGGCTAATGCGCTCGGTCTGAGATCTTGCTTGATGACTGGCTCCTGGGACGCAATCCTGCTGTATAAGGCCGTCTCTTCTCTCGACTGAGAGACACATCTCACACCGCCGTGCTCAACCCATCACCCTACTGTTTGTATTCTTTTTTCCTTCACCAACTCTCACTCATCCCTCGACGTTACACAATGTTCCATGCGCCATCATCACAACAGACACTGCATTCATCTTCCACTTCCCGGAGCAACCGATGTGATAGTGTCACGAGCGAGTTGACTGCGAAGCCGACCAACACCGACATGCTAAGAATCAACTACCTGCTCAACCCTGTTGCAACAGACGAGGATGAAAGTCGACCTGCAACGCCAGACAATACTGCGGCCTACACTCCCACTCCCACATTTGCTGCCACTCCCACGCCAGGTCCAGACACCCCTCTCACGCCAGCATCGACAAAGCAGCAGAAGAATGGGAAAGACAGCGGCGTGGTGTCCAGTGGTCCACCCCGTGAACCCGTGAACTACAGGCCTTACGAGTCCAACTCCAACATGCACTACTACGACGCTGAATCTCGCAACGAGATGGCCGCTCAGCACAGAGCGTTCAGGATATGCACCGCCGGCAGCGGCGGACGTGGCTTGATCGCCGAATTTCCAAAGAGCGTTCCATACGCGAGTGAGAAGAAGGGCTTCTTTGCCAAAACCGGGCGCAAACAATTTGAAGGTTCGTTGATCGCCATGTCGATGTAAAGAATCGCTCAGCTAATCCCACCTACAGTCTTCCAATACAAGTTCTTCTTGCCAGGCGACGCCGACAGCAAGGAATACACGGTCATGTGGGATTACCAGATCGGTCTGATGCGAATGACGCCTTTCTTCAAGGCTTGCGGATTCCAAAAGGTCCGTTGATCAGACTGTTCTCACCTTCTCGTCGCCATCTTTAACACGTTCACAGACCACCCCAGCCAAAGCCCTGAAAGTCAACCCTGGACTCATCGACCTCTGCCACAGCATCACCGGCGGTGCTCTTACTGCCCAAGGCTACTGGGTCCCATTCGCATGCGCCCGTGCAGTATGTCTGACCTTCTGCTACGACATACGCTGGGCCCTGACGCCAATCTTTGGACCCGAGTTTGTCACGCAATGCTTGCGACCCAACCACCCAAACTACAAAATGTTCCGGATTGACAGCAGTGTCGTCCAGCACGCCGCCCAAGAGGCCGAAAACTGGCGGATAAATGCGAGCCGCAGTGTCACCCCTGCCAGTCGATACAGCCCCGCGACCTACGGCGCCGGCAACGACCCAAGACCACTGCCTCCAACATCAGCGCCCGCAAACACGCCTACAAAAGGATTGCACCCAAAGAGGCAGGTGCCCGAGTTCAGACCCGGTTCGCCCTTTGCCCACGACACCCACCACCGCTCCGCACATCGTCAGACTCCAGACCCAGACGATGAGCCTATATCACCCAAATCTTCTCCCATGCATAGGACTTTCCCACCTCCTGCCACATCCGCTTGGACGAGCATCAACCGCTTCAGCAACTACGGCAGCGCCCCACCACCTTCGCCTCCTGGCAACACGTCTGTCGCCGCCTACCCATCTGCCCGCAACACTCACCGAGGAATCACGAGCTCGCCCGGCGGTTTCCGCAACGCCAACGGCCACCGCTCAGCCTCACCTTCGCACATCCCCAGCCAAAAAGTGCTCGACGCAGCCCGTCCTTCGTCCAGACGCCCTCCATCCCGCAGCAGCCGGAAACGTTTGCTCGAAGATGGGAGCGACGACGATTTCGACTCGGACAACGCCGTCGTCACTAGCAGCAGCGGTGACAGTGAAGCCGAAGCCGAAGCCGAAGAAGCCAGCTACGGCGGCGATTTCCGCCCCGAGATATCGACAGACAGCGACTCGGACAACGTCGTCACGTCGCCGCCGCCGCCTCCTCCTCCTCCTCCGCCAAGCAAGGCAAAGAGCTCAAAGCGGTCCCGACGCACTCGCATTGAAGACGAGAGCGAGGGCGCAGAGGGAATTGACGACAGCGGTAGAGAGCCAAGGGCCAAGAGAGCAAAGGATCTCGGATGGACCAAGGCTGACGAAGAAGCCGCTCGTATCTTGATGAGGCTCAACCGGGAGGATGCTAAGCTTGCTTATATGAAGCATTGATTTGGGTTGGGGATGAATGGGGAATGTGTTTTGAGACTTCCGCCGGGACTGAAGTTGGGTCCAGGGATTTTGCAGGTTGGATGGGTTAGCATGGCTGGGTTCAAAGGTGAATATGATGGAATGGGCCGAGGTGGACATGACAGACAGACAGGCTAAGATTGCGTTTCTTCTAAAACTGGCAGTAAACAGCACAGAGCAGAGAAGGGACAGAAACAGAACGGGATTTGCATGGCAAAACAGGATCGCGGCAACGCTGGGACTTTGGGAAATCGACTTTACTTTTTTGTCTTGCCTTTGCTTCGTTTCTTTTGCCTTGCTTTTTTTTCTTTCAACTCGACGATTTGTCATTTGTCATTTCGCGGACCTTCGTTCGCTGGGTGTGTGTCATGTGGTTCGCAACTGCATCGAATGCTATGGGTGTAGAACTCTCTTTCTCAGGATTGCGCTTGTCTCTTGATTCCCCGCTGGAGACGAAGCGAGTATTGGACTTGATGATAAAGATGATAGTGGTGGGCCGACTTCCTTTGGTCTCTACTAGATCTTCCAAATTGATTCCAGGCTAGAAACTGATATGGCTCAAGAGTATATGATGAGTGGTCATGAATGGAATTTCAGCGACCTTTCTTCCAATCATTTCCCCTATTCATTCGGCCGTTACATACACATGAACGAAGAACGCTGCAAGTACTGTTACGTCAAAACTTTCACCAACCCCAATCTACCTACCCACCTACTTCCTCGAAGCCCTCCACTCCTCACACTTCCCCTTGGTCATCGCCAGCACCTTCTGCGCGTCGTAAATCCCCGTCACACTCGGCCTCGCCCTAACCGCCTTGGCCCACCTAGCGAAATTCGGCAGAGCCTCAAACTTCTCCGCCAGACTCTTAGGAGCCAACTCCCCGTCCTCGGACGAATCGTACAACCTCACGAGGAAAGGCGCGATAAACGCCTCCGCGAGCGTCAACTCCTCCGAGCCATCGAAGAAAGGCGCCGCACCCGCCAACAGCGGCTCAACCTCCCTCTCGACCGCCCCCGCGATCTTGGCCACAAAGTCCTCTTTCGCAGAAGCCTCGGTCGCCATGAACATGGGGAACATGTGCGGGCCGACCTTTGAGTTCCAGGCGTCGACCAGCAGATTAACGCGAGCGCGCCGCAGAGCCGAGGTCGGGGATTCTTTGCTCGCGGGCAGGAAGGGGCCCGGGAAGGAGTCGGCGAGGAACTGGGCGATGATGCCGGATTCGTAGACGAGTTCGTTGTCGAAGAGGCCCGGGACCGAGTAGGCGATTGTCGGGACGAGGCCGCGGGGGTTGAGGTCTAGGTACCATTGGGGGCGGGGCTTGCCGAGGTCGATGATGACTTCTTCGTAGGGGAGGTTCAATTCGGCGAGGGCGATGTGGGCGCGGTGGGCGTATGGGCAGCCGTGGTTGGTGTAGAGTGTGATTTTGGGGGGAGTTGGGCCGTGGTCCATGTTGGGGCCGGCGTGGGTGGCGGAGGCGCCGTTTGTGTGGGCGGCCATTTTGGTGGTGGTGGTGGTGATGAGTTGGGGTTTTGGTATTCTGGTGATTGGTGAGGGGCGGATTCTAGAGGAGGTTTTGTTGTTAGAGTTGGGTATGTTGCGAGTACAGAAAGATTGTTTTTTATGTTGTCATTTTGGATAGGAATTGCTTGCTTGATGATGACGTACGTATTGTTGATTCTGATGTGAGCGCTGAGAGAAGGGAAGCGTCGGAGAAACATGTATGGTTATATACACAAGGGCATCAATCTATTTATTAGCGGATCAGGCAAGTAATATGGGAGGATGAGATCCTTCGATGTAACATCGTTGTTGGTGAAGTCGCGGAGGAGATTCACATTGGTCAGCATCGAAACGCCCACATCCGGAACGGGAGACCGGAGCATTTAACAGCGCACAGTCCGTGGATTGAAGTTGAAACATTCAAAGGCATAGAATCCATGTCTTAACGACTGCTCTTCTACGAGCAAAGGTAATGTTACAGAAACACCTCAAAGCTGCATATCCTCACAGCAATCACCCCTTCCAAACCTGAACGCCCAGAAAGCCAGCCGATTTACCCAGCCGACCCATGATGAGAGAGCAAAAAAAGGAAATACGAAATGCTTTGCGTGGTCCTCCACCCGACCAACCGTCCTTCCACCCTTTCATCTACTCGCTATCATCCATGTCGAAGTCCTCCTCATCGCTCTGCTGGTCGAAGTCGTCCTCGTCATCCTCATCAGAGAGCGCGTACTTGGCCTTCGGCTTCGCGGCCGCAGCTCTCCTGGAAGGTCTAGAAACGGCAGCAGGAGCAGCCTTCTTCGCAGGGACCGGCGGCATGCTGTCGTCCAAGTCATCATCATCGCTGAGAATGTCATTGGCGAGCGCGTCGACCGACTCATCCTCGTCCTCGTCGTCGGAGATGACCTTCTTCAGCCTGGAGTTCGCCGGCTTGCTGAGTGCGCCTGCCTTGGCCTGCTTCGCAGCGTAGGCCTTCGCGGCAGGAGACAGAGTCTTAGGCGCAGCAGGTACTGGGGCGGTAGCCTTCTTGGGCTTGAGGGTGCCGTTGGTCTTGGGAGCGGCGGAAGCCTTGAGTTTGGCTGCGACCTTGCTGGCGGCGGCCTTGGGCTTGGGCTCCATGTCATCAGAGTCTCCCTCGGAGAGCAGAGTGCGATCGGTCGCCTTCGCCGGGGAGTTCTGAGCCAGAGCAGCCCAGTCAGTCTCATCGGCTGAGATGTCTTCGTCGTCGATAACGCGCTTCTTTGTCTTGAGACCGCTGCTGGTAGGGCGGACAGCTGATGGCGGATGGAAGAACCTTGTGGCGCCATCGCCAGCACCAGCGCCGATGCCCTTAACCATGGCACTCACATCGTCGAGCCTGTCGTTGCCATCCGACATGTCCTCGTCGCTGTCGTCGGCAACCTTGTAGCTCTTCGCCTTTTGCGCGGCAGCTCTGCCTCCACGGGGAGCAGCTGCGGGCTTCGCAGGCGCCTCCTTTGCAATAGCAAGGAAGTCATCTTCATCTTCGTCATCGCTGAGCACGACAGGTGCGGCCTTCTTCCTGGGAGCAGCCTTCGCAGGTGCCTTAGCTGGAGCCTTTGTGGGAACCTTCGTGGCAGCCTTCTTGGCGGCACCCGCGGTAGTCGGCCCGCTGTCAAGCTCGGGCGTAGCTGCGGAGGACCCAGAGTCCAACCTCTCGAAGGCACTGTCCAATGTCATCTGCTTTGCAGCAGCAGGTTGAATAACTGGCTTCTGCTCAATGCCGTTGACCATGGGGAAGTCGTCATCCAGCGGATCCTCTTCCACCTTCATGCTCAAGAGGGCGTTGCTGGCGGCACCCTTCTTCGTCTTCGGCGCGGCCTTAGCAGCGGCTGCCTTTGGTTTCTTGGTGACAAACTCGGCATCCGAGTCGTCGTCACTGCCCGCACCAGCCTTGCGCTTCTTGCCAGCCTTGGCTCCGATACCGAGCTTTGCAGACGTACGACGGCCCTTGTTCTTGACCTTCTTCGCGAGGTTCGCCTCTTCGTCCAGCTGAGTTTGCCACTCCTCCGAGAGCGCGTCAAGATCGGCAGTCCAGAGATCTTTGGGTGTCTTGGAGCAAAGCTCGTAGAGCTCGGCTTCCTTGTCCGCGATTTGGGCGTTCAACTTGTCAACGCGTTCCTGGGTGAGCGACCAGATAGCCATGCCAAGCAAGTAGTCGAAGTCGTTTGCACCCGCCGCGGTCGCCGCATCGTCGTTCTCATCTTCGTCTTGCTCAACGACCGCCTCGAATTCTCCTTCTTTTCTTGCATCCACGGTCTTGGGGAAGCGCTTGTACTGAGCCTTGTCAAGCTCGGCGACCAACGCAGACTTCTTCTTCTTGGAGACAACGAGATCACCTTCAATGATGGCCTTGACGAATCTGGCTTGGTTGGTGAGTCTCGCGCGCTCCCTCTCCATCTCTCCTTGCATGTATCGGTGACGTTGCTGGTAGTATTGCAGACGGACGCCGTAGAACTCTTCGAGAATGTCAAGCGGCGATGCGTACTTGTGGATGCGTCCCTGGTGGTCGAACGCCACCAGATTGGTCGTCGCCATTGTGTTGGACAGCTTGAAGGTCTCCTCAATCGCCTTTTCATTGCCACGAATCGTCTTCATCTTACTCTCCTCGAGCTTGACAATGAAGTGCACCTTGGACGGAGTGTTGTACTCAGTGTAGTCCTTGATGAAGGAAGGAGTCTTCTCGGCCTTGATGATGTCCTCAAGCCTGTCCTTGAAGGTCTGGGTCCAAAGGCGGACTGGAAGCTCGGTGATCTCGACCTCGCACTCCCCAGTCTCGGTGATCCTGCCGCTAAACTTATAGCGCTCACCCCCGATATCCTCAACCTCACCAGTCCAGCCGCGGAACCATGGCTTCATGGGAGTCATGGACTCTTTGGTAGCGCCGGCCGCCATGCGAACCTTGAGGTTATCGATGACATCGATTGGGTTGTAGTTGGGAATGGAAGTGCTCCAACCCGTGCCGATACCGTCTGCTCCGTTGATGAGAATCATTGGAACAATTGGCACGTACATCTCAGGCTCGATTTGCTTGCCATCGTCCGTGTTGTACTTGAGGAGGGCCTCGTCGGACTGGTGAAAGATGCGACGGGCGAAGGGAGAGAGTCGAGTGTAAATATAACGCGCGCTGGCTGCATCCTGTCCACCCTGTAGACGCGAGCCAAAGTTACCACTCGGCTCCAAGCAGTTGATGTTATTGGACCCGACAAAGTTCTGTGCGAGACCAACAATCGTCTGCTGTAGCGATGTTTCACCATAAGAGTATGCAGTAAGACCGGAGACGGAACCGGCCAATTCCACGACCTTGACGTCTTTCTTCAAGTTTCGGCGGAAACAGGTGTAGAGCACCTTGCGCTGACCAGGCTTGAAGCCGTCGATGACGGACGGGATGGATCTCTGGTTGTCGGCCATGGAGAAGAGGATGAGTTCCTTGTTTATGAAATCGTTGTATGTGATGCGGTCGGTGCTTGACATATCGAGGTAAGTGCCAGGCTTGAACTCTTGCAGCCAACCCTTGCGAGCATCGGCCTTCTTCTTAGAGAAAGCCAAGTCAATCAGTTCCGGCTCGCCTTCCTGCATGGTGTGGAACTCCTTGAGATGCTTGTCCAGGTCGGCAAAGTAGATCTCAGCGTCGGTGGTATCGGAAGTACCCAATCCCTTGAAGTACTTGTGGTCCCAGCCATGCTGATGACCAGGCTCCTTCTTCCAGTTTTCGTATTCAGGCATGGTGAAGAAGTCGCGCTTGCCCTTTGGCTTCTTCACATCCCCCTTCCAGACCTTGACAATGGGCGTGATGAATTCCATGAGGAAGCCGGGAAGCTTCAGCAGACTTGGAAATTGGACTTGTAGGAAGTTAATGAGTAAACCCTTGATGTGAGAGCCGTCATGATCCTGATCAGTCATGATCATAAGATGTCCGTAACGCAAAGCCCTGGTGTCGGTGTACTCCTTCTTGTGTTGCAGACCCATGAATTTCTTGATGT